>Ga0209455_1000073_pt1 | contig 291417 bp, 230 predicted proteins | sample AraplaCol_mCL_r2_FD_184275 | JGI IMG/M metagenome (GOLD analysis project Ga0209455, IMG submission 184275) | Arabidopsis root microbial communities from North Carolina, USA - plate scrape CL_Col_mCL_r2 (SPAdes) (version 2) | ecosystem: Host-associated > Plants > Roots > Endosphere | place...
GCTGAAACAGATCCACGAGGACTTAAAGGAATTGGGGTTCGAGGGGTCTTACGACAGGGTCGCGGCGTTCGCGAGGACCTGGAGGGAGGGTCAATTCGACAGGGTCAATCCGGCCAGCAAACGAACAATACCATTTACTAAAGCCGTGTTGCGGTAAATTCTCAATCTACGCAACACCCTGTTAACTACCGTCCCTTCGCATAATTTATATTATGTAAAATAGATTCCGTCGTCGCCGTGCCTACGCGGGCGTCGTTTTAAGCGCTCCAACGCAAAGGCGATAAATTCGCGCTTCAGTATCAGCCACTGAGCCCGCATGGTACAGGCGCCAGCGTACAATCCATCGCCCTCAGTCATCCATGCAAAATGGTCAAATATGCCTTGACCTTGACCGTCAAGCTGCGGGCGCCGGCGATGGTCGATTTTTCTCATGACTCCAATAATCTAGGAAGGATCAGCCGTGTGTCCTTGGCTTTCCGTAGCTCAAGAAAGTGACGAACGGATGCTTATTGGATTTTGACGTCATGCAACCGGGCCTGCAGCAGCAGGCTCATTCATTTGCAGAACGCCAGGACAGCATTCAATTCTCTGGCCAGTCCTGGGCAAAGATCACAACTTCAATGCCATTCTGTTCAAGCAGGCGCCGAAATCCTTGGACATGTTTCGCACCGCAAATAAACAGAAGCGGCCACGAATTAAACGCCAGGAGCCGTTCCAGCCAGAGCTTCTCCCTCATCCGATACGCGCGCTGAATGCGATCATCAACATCTTTGAATCTCAATCTCGTCTTCTATACCCGCATTTCTCCGTTCATCTCTGTCTGGTTCGACATATAGATGAGGCAAGTTGTGCAAGACGGCAAATTGATGAACAGTCGAGTCCAATGCCCTCTTCTCTGCGAGCGCCATCTTATTCATCTCCTCCGCTACGGCCACGATCGCATGGGCGACAGATGCTTCATGAAGAAATTTCGCAATCGCGCGATAGTTGTATTTGTATCTTTTCTTTTTTATATCTTATTTATTCAGAACGGTATATATTGGGCTTGCCATCCCGCAAACCCAATAGGAGATACCCATGCACTTGCTGAAAAACCTAGGCATGTCGTTAGCCCTGAGTCTTTCTGTATTGTCCGTAGCGCACGCAGATGCAACAATGACCATAACCAGCACCGGCACCGATCAGTACGCGTATCGCAATCCGCTGGACTTTGAAATTGGCCGGGTCACGCTGGAATATGGCACCCAATCCATCACTGCCCTGACCACGTCCACCACCCTGGTCGATCAAGGCTGGGGCGACCAGGATCCAAACAACGGTCTCCACGTCAAGCTGCTGAGTAATAACAACGTCGTGTATAGCGTGGATGTGGCTGGCTCCACGCACGACTGGCAAACCGTCACCTTCGACTTGGCCTATCGTCCCGATGTCTACACCGCACTGAACAGCGCGCTGGCCGCCATCGACCGCAGCGCCGGCCCGATCCAGCTGGAACTGGCCACCTTTACACTCCCTTGGGTCGGCTGGGAACTACACACCCGCAACGACGCCCTGTCCGTGACCACCAGCCTGCAGCCAGCTTCACCAGTCCTAGTGCCGGCGCCAGTGCCTGAGCCAGAAACCTATGCCATGTTGCTGCTTGGCCTGGGCGCGATCGTGCTGGTTCGACGCCGCAAACAAGGCACCGCAGCTTAAGTGCTGCCGCGCTGGATCAGTTCAAAGCCGGTGTTGACGATGCGTTCGGCCGACTCGTCGCCATTCAGGCGATCCAGCAAGGCTTGCGCGGATAGTGCACCGATGCGCGCGCCGTCCGCCTTGACGGTGGATGGCGGCGGATTGGCGATAGTGATCCAGAGCGTTGCGCGCGTGCGCCTGTCTCTCTTCAAGCGACGGTGTAAACGGACGCTCGACACGGCTGCACGGCCCGCGACAACAGACCGGGCCGTATCGCCGCACCCCCTACCTTTTCCAGGTCAGGCTGCCTGCATCCAGGGACACCTCGTAGTATCCATGCGGATCCCAGGCAAGCGCCCTGCCGCCTTGACTCAAGGTGCCGCCGTCAACGGTCACCCGCAATACGCGGCCGCCAGGAAAATGCGGCGGCAAAGTCCAGGACCACGTCGTAACGCCACCGACTTCCGTCTTTGCCGCGTTTTCAACAAGCCGTTCGCCGATCCAGTACGCGCCTACATTCACTACGCTATCGATCCACATGTCGTGGCTTTTGGCGTACTCCATGCTGCCCGTCACCGCCGCGACATTTTCACCCGCGCCCCAGTTGCTGGAGCTTGGCAACACGGTATGGAACAGGAATATCAGCCACTTGCCCGCTGCGCCGGCGCGGTCGAGATCGGCGTTGAAGACCGCGACATCGTCTCCGCCTGGCGGCGTGGGATCGCCGGCGTGCCCAACGATCGGCAGAATGTAAGGATTGCTGTTGTCGCCTGGCCCCACAAGTCCGGGAAAAACGCCGCGGGCCAACAGGAAGCGAGGTTTCACAGCGTCGATATAGCCCGTGTCCCCGAACGGATAAGCCATGGTCCAGACGTCCGATTGGCCCAGCGACTTGATATAGTCATTTGTCTTGTCGAGTTCGGCTTCCATGGACAAGCCGCCAGGACACCCGGCCGGGTCCGCGCCGCCGACCTGGGCCGACCTGCAGTGGTGCCAGGTGTGATTGCCAAGCTCGTTTCCTTCGGCCGCCATGTCTTTGAATGCCGCCTCGTAACCCGCCTGGCCGCTACCGTTGGGGACGATATAAAACGTGCTGCGGACGTGCTGGGCCTTGATGCGCGGCCAATTCTCGATTTGCGAAGGCGATGAATCGTCGAACGTGTAGGATACGGCCGAGCGGAATCCAGCCCAGTGCAAAACTTTCAGGTTGGCGCCCGTTCCTGCGGGCTGCGGAACAGTCGCCTGGATGGTTGGCTGCGGTAGTTTGAACGCGGGCTCGGCGCCCGCGCTTTCGGTGGCGCCGCAAACCAGGGCCGCCATGAGCGCTGGCAGCGCCATGGCGGCAAAAAAACGGTTCATTATTGGGATTTCCTCACCAATTCTTATCAGTTTATTTTTGGTGCAACGCCGTCGTGCACGGCCCAGTTGCCGTGCACGACGGTGACATCACGCCAACTTAGTTGGTGTAGATCAGACCGCGACCAGTACCGGAGAAGTAAATCCGGCCGTAGATGTTCTGGTCTGCCGCCATCACGCCGATGCCGCCATACTGATGGGCGTCATCGTTGAAGCGCGTCCAGCTCGCGCCACCGTCATCGGAACGGTACACGCCCCACTGGCCGTTGACCACGCCGACCACGTAGATCGCCGCCGAGTACGTGGCGCCCGGCGCCGCCTTGCCCAGCGCGACCAGGGTTGCGCCCTGCACTTGCGGCACGAAGCCTGCCGGGGTGCCCCAGACCGAGGCGAAGTTGCTGAGCTTGGTCCAGGTGGCGCCCGAATCCTTCGAATGGAACACGGCGTCGCCGTCAGCCAGCCAGAGATCGCCTTCCGCGTTCGGGTTCACCGCCAGTGACGCATTGCCGAAGCCAGTCACCATCGCGCCCATGGTCTTGAAGCCGGCGCTCTCGGTGAAGGTGTGGCCGCCGTCGGTCGAGTACCAGAAGTGCGTCGTATCCGACCACTGGTTCCACCATGCGCCGCCCGAGTTGTAGGCATAGACCTTGTTCGGGTTCTGGCGGTCGGCCACCAGGCGATAGCCGCGGTTGATGCCCACGCCGGACAGCGCCGGCAGATTGGTCAGGGTCCAGGTGGCGCCGTTGTCGGTGGTGTAGGACGGCACCGAATTGGCTGGCGCCCAGACCGCCTTGTTGCGCGCGGTGACCACGATGTTCGATTCGCCGCTGCTGTTTTGCGCGCCCTGCGGCAGGCTGACGAACGACGCCCAGGTCTTGCCGCCGTCGCCCGACCAGGAGCCGTAGGTGCTGCCACTCGAGTTGACGACGCCAATGCTGGTCATGTAAAGCGGATCGGACCAGGCCATGTCGGCGGAGTTGCCGTTGCTCCAGCCCAGGTTGGGGCCCAGGGTCGGCGTGGTCGCCAGGTCGGTGTCCACCCAGGCGCCAACGTCGCCCGAGCTGTTGATGAACTGGTATGGGGCGCCGGCCGGCGGGGTGGCGACGGCGATGGCGGCGGTTTCCTCAATGCCGTTGATCGCCGAGCTCCACACCGGGGTGGCCGCGGAAGCATTCCAGGTTTCGATGATGCCGCCGCCGTGGACGTGCATGATGTGGTCGGTGTTGGATGGATCGATCTCGACGTCGTCCACCCAGCCCGAGGCGGTCACGCCCGGATTCATGGCTTCGATCTCGCGCCAGGTCTGGCCGGCGTCGTCGGACAGTTGGACGATCTGCTGGCCGTTCCAGTTACCCCACGAGTTGCTCACGCCCAGCGCAATGCGGGTGGTGGCGCCGCTGCCGGACACGGACAGGCCGGCCATGCCGAAGTTGGTGCCGCCGGTTGGGTCTTCGCTCTTGAGCAGGGTCCAGTTGCTGCCGTCGAACTTGTAGAGGCGTGCCGGGCCGCCGGCGCCGGGGCCTTTGCCCTGGGTGAACACGACATAGAACATGCCGTCGTCGGCGCGCACCATGTGCGGGATGTGGTAGCCGGAGACCGGCGTGGCGACCGGGGTCCAGGTGGCGCCGCCGTCGGTGGACTTGTACATGTTGGAGCTCAGGCCGGCCACGCTGACGTAGTCCGGCGCGATCGCGGCGTAGATGGTGCGGGTGGCCGTGCCGTTGCCCTGGGTATGTTTGTTCCCCTTGTGCGGGCCGCGGACGTCGGTGTCGTATACCACCAGTTCCACGCCCATGGCGCTGCCGCCCACGGCATTGACCTGGTCCTGGCTCATGGTGGCGGTCGCCAGCGAGCTGACCTGGGCCCAGGTCTGGCCGGAGTCGGTACTCTTCCACAGGCCGGCCGTGCGCGAGCCGTAGAACAGGGTCGATGGCATGTTCGGGTCGACCATCAGGCGCTCGCCCATGGCGCGGCCGGAATTGTTGCCGCCGATCGGGAATGGCAGGTCGACGTGGGTCCAATGGTCGCCGCGGTCGCTGGAGATGTACAGGCGGCCGTTGCCTTCAAACGTGTACATGCCGGTGGCCATGTAGACCAGTTGGTCGTTGGTCGGGTCGACCGCGATGCTTTCCACGCCGTGGAAGCGGCTCTCGGCCGCGCCGAAACCCAGGCCGTCGGTGATCGGCGTCCAGGTCGAGGTCTGCTGGTTCCAGCGGTAGGCGCCGCCGATGTCGGTGCGCGCGTACAGGACGTGCGGCGAGGTTGGATGGAAGATCAGGCCGGAGACGTAACCGCCGCCGCCAAACTTCACGCTGTTCCAGGTGGTGGCGCCGATGGCCGACACCTGGCGGCTGGCGGCCATCATCCGGGGCGCGGCGCCGCTGTTGGACGCGCTGTTATCTGTGCTGCCGCCTCCGCAGGCCGACAGAAGCGCGGTCAGCAGGACCGGGATGGCGATTTGGGCGTTGTACTTCCTGTTCAAGATGGTCTCCTCCAAGTAAGGGGGTTGTTTTCGATTTGCCGGCATCACAATCAACTCCATCGCGCCAGGCCGGCGGCAGTGCGAGGATGAATTTGCGCGTACCAGGTTTCTGAGTGAGCAGGAAATGGGCGGGCGGCCGGGCCGGCACGGCAAGGGCGTGCGATGGCGGCTGCCTGCAACCATGGGCTGAGTGAACTAGGGTCTCCTGGGCGGCGAACTCCGGACCGTGTCGGGCTTGGTTCGCGTGTGCTGCGAATATATGCGCCCTGCCCGGCCGCTCTCTAACACTTACAGGGAAATTTCCAGCAGCGTGCAAAAATTGTTATGCAATAGCGCAGATTTTTTTAGTGGCCGGGGATGGCCTGGCGGGGAATTGCGGCCAATTTGCCGTCAGCGGGGACTATATGCCATGCACCAGCCGTTCGCGCTGATGGCGCCGGCCACGATGCGGCAGGTGCCCGACGGTTGCCCGGCGGCCGGCGGCATGAACTGCACGCAGTTTGCGCAGCGCTTGCCTTCGTTGGGCTGATCCTGGTAGTGGAAATCTTCCTTGCTTGCCCTGCCGGCCGGCGCTGCCGACTTGCCCGGCGTGGAAAGAACTAGCAAAACTGGCAATGCGGCAGCCTGCGTCAGCAAACGTCGCCGCGCCGATTGGTGTGCGTTCATGATGGCCTCTCTGCGGTAAGCGCGGGACGGTTCAGAACATGAACCACCCCAGCAGGTAAATCGTGTCGTTGCCCGAGGCATTGCGGCCGTAACCATCGTAGTTGCGCGCCGCCCCGTTGAACTTGTTGTAATGCGTGAATTGGAGCATCAGCCGCACGTCGCGGCGCGGCAGGTAATTCAGTTCAAGGATGGAGCCGGCGCTGTCGGGGCTGCCGTTGCTGCTGCCGGTGACCGGATCGCCGGTGTTGTAGCGCCCGTCGTCCGGGCTGCCGTGGATGCTGAAGCGTGACAGATTGACGCCATACTTCTTGTCAAAATAATAGCCCAGCCTGGCCCGGAACTCATGCAGCCGGTCGCTGGCGTTGCTGGCCTGGGCGCCGGGATTCCAGTTTTCCACCTCGCGCACATAACTGAGCTGCGCAGAAATCCGGTGCCGGTCCGTGATGTACTGGTACTGGGCATCGACGCCGCGGTCCCGGTAGCGGTCGGTCGGGCCGCTCTGGACCTGGTTGTCCGGGAAGACATCCACGGTCAGCCCGTAGACGCCCACCATCGCGGAATGCTTGCCGCCATCCCACTCATGTTGCAAGGCGAAACGCCAGTAAGGATTGTAGCCGTCGAGGGCGGCCGCGGTATCCCGGGCGACGCCCCACCGCAGCGGCGAGAACACGTGGTTGCTGGTGCGGTAGGCGGTGACCTCGCCATACACCGTGTTGCGCCACAATGCGTACGCGCCCATGCCGGCCACCTGCTGGCCCAAGTTTTCTATCATGGGCGAGGCGGCGGGAACGTTGGCCGCCGGCGATGAGGCGAAGGGAAAGCCCCAGGCGCTGACCGTGTTGTAGACGTCCTGCACCTGCGGGTTGTTATGCAGCGTGAATCCATAGAGCAGATCGCGGGTGCCGACCTCGGCATGGTTGGCATAGCGCAGGTCGACGTTGTCGATGCTGGTATGGTGTTCCGCGCCGTCGTAGGTGATCTGCGAAAAAATCCCCACGTGGTCGCCCAGCTTCCCGTTAAAGAACAGGCTGGCCTGCTGCACCAGCGCCTGCCGGTCTTGCGGAAAGTTTTGCACGAAATCCGTGCCCCTGCTTTTGGTTTCGGCGTAGGACAACTGCACCATGCCCGCCACCGGGAAGGACAGGCGTGGTCCCAGCGTATAGCCGTTCAGCTTGAATTGCCGGCCGGTCGGCGTCAGCTCGGGCCAACTGACGTGGCAGACGAAGCAATCCAGACCGGTCTGGCGCGCGAAGCTGGGCACTGCACGGGCCGGTAGCGCCAGGCAAGCCAGGACGAGGGCGAGCAGCGCGCCCCACGGGAATTTGACAGAGTAGCCCATGACGACCTCCATCGGAGCTGACTACCGTGAATCCCGATCGAAGCCGCAAGGTTCACTTGCTATAAAATTGCCGCTTCCATTCCTGCGCCCGCGAGTCAACTTGAAATCCATCATCCGGCAGTTCGCCGTCATCGTCTTCATCCTGACCCAGGCCGGCTGCGCCGGCGTCCCGACCCGCGCGGACTTGCCGGCGGAAGCGACACCGTACACGGTATTTCTGATCCAGGACCGCTGGCATACGGCGCTGCTGGTGGATGGCCCCGCCCTGCTCGCCCGCAGCACCAAGCTGGCGCGCGATTTCCACGACCATAAATACCTGCTGGTCGGCTGGGGCGACGGCGCCTATTTTGTCGAGGATCACCCGGGCTGGCCGGAGGCCGTCAAGGCCTTGGTGGCGTCGGACTATCCGGCCTTGCAGGTCGGCGGCCGGGAAACCAATCCGCCGTTCGGCATGAAGCCGGAAGCCGATATCCCGCTGGCCATCACCGAGCGCGGCCTGCAGCAGCTGGCGGCCTACATCGACCGCAGCATCGCCGCCGATGCGCGCGGCCAGCCGATTTACCTGGGCCGGCAGGACGCCAACCTGAACCTGTTCTACCAGGCGACCGGCAGCTACGGCCTGTTCAACAACTGTAATTCCTGGGTGGTGAACGCCTTGCAGGCCGCCGAGCTGCCCATCGCCGGCTACAACCTGACGGCGCAAAGCGTGATCGACCAAGCCACCCGGATCTCCCGGCTACAACAGCAGAAACTGTAATCAGCGCCCTTCCACGCACTTGGCCAGCGCGGCGCGCAGTTCGCGGATCTTGGGCGGCTTGCTCAGTACCTGGTCGACATTGACCGGGCCATCGTTGGTTTCCGGGATCAGCCGCTGTCCCCAGCCGGTCAACAGAATCACCGGCACGGCGGGCCGTATGCGCTTGACGGTCTCGGCCACCTTGCGGCCGTCCACATAGGGCATGCCGAGGTCGGTGATCACCACGGCATAATCCTGGCCCGCCGCATCGGCCTCGTTGAAACGGTCGATGCCGGCCTGGCCGCCGTCGGCCTGCGTGACGTCGTGCCCATCGAGGCTGAGGATGTTGGCCAGCGACGCCAGCAGCGTGGGATCGTCGTCCACGATCAGGATCTTCAGGCGGCTCAACGGCCGCGGCGCCGACACTGCCGCGCCGGCATCGGCCACCTGCGGTGCCACCGGGAAGTACAAGCGCACCGCCGTCCCCTTGTGCAGTTCTGACTCGATGGCCAGGCGGGCGGAATGTCGTTCGGTCATGCCGTACACCGTGGCCAGTCCCAGCCCCGTGCCGCGCTCGCCCTTGGTGGTGAAAAACGGCTCCAGGCAGCGCTGCTGGGTCGCCTCGTCCATGCCGCCGCCGTTGTCGCTGACTTCCACCAGCACATGCGGGCCGCCGCCCTGCTCCAGTTGCGGCACGTAGCGCGTGCGCAGCGTGACCGTGCCGCCCTCCGGCATGGCGTCGACCGCGTTGAAGACCAGGTTGGTCAGCGCTTCGCGGATTTCGCCTTCCACGCCGAGGATGGGCGGGATGTCGGGACTCAGCTCCTGCTTCATCTCGATCACGATGCCGCGCTGCTGCGGCATGTCCGACCAGCGCGCCCGCGTCAGGTCGACCACGTGCTGCATCATCAGGTTGACGTTGACCGTGCTGAGCGTGAGCTGCGGCTCGCGCTGGCGGTAGAATTCCCGCATGCGCGCCACCGTGGCCGCCACGTCGTCGATGGCGCGTTCCATCACCTGCAGGCTGGCGCGCCCGCGCGAACTCAGTCCGTGCTCGGTTTCCAGCAGCGACTCGGCATACAGGCCGATGGGCGCGATGGCGTTGTTGATGTCGTGGGCGATGCCGCTGGCCATCTGGCCCAGCGCCCGCAGGCGTTCCTGCTTGGTCACCTGCGCCTGGCTCTGGTGCAGGTCGTCGTAGGCTTGCTGCAAAGTCGCGTACAGCTTGGCCTGGTTGGCGGCCAGGGCCACGTGCTCGCTGAGCTGGCGCAGGAATTCGCAATCGGTGCTGGAGAACGAATGCGCTGCGCGCCGCGCCACGATCAGCACGCCGAACACGGTGTTCTCCGCCAGCAGCGGCGCCAGCACCATGGCCGCCAACCCACCCTTGGCCAGCCGCTGCGGGAAGGGGAACTCCACCGCGCTGATATCGGGTTCGTACACCAGCTCTCCGGCCACGCAGCGCGACAGGCCGTTGCGGTCGATGGCGATGTGGGCCGCCTCGCCCATCGCCAGCGCCATCGACAGCTCGTAGCTGCGCACGCCGACGCCGCTGACCACCAGTTCATCGTTGACGTACATGCAGATGGCGCCGAAATCCACCGGCAACTGGTCTTCCAGGCAGCGGATCACGACCTGGAAGATGCTGCGCAAATCCTGGCGTTCGCCGATCGAACGGGTGATCTGGTGCAGCAGGCTCATACGCGCAAGCTGGGCCAGCACCTTGCCTTCCGCGGCCTCGCGCTCCCGGACTTCCACCTGCAAGGCCTGGTTGGCTTGCAGCAGTTCGTTGCGCGACACCGTGGTTTGCTTGAGCCGTTCGACCATGTGGTCGAAGGAGCGCGCCAGGCTGCCGATTTCATCGTCGGAGCGCAGGTCGAGCGCGAAGTCCAGGCTGCCGGCGCCCACCACTTCGGTGGCCTTGTGCAGGCGCGACAGCGGCGCCGTCACGCTGCGGATGGTCAGGCCCATGGCGCCCAGCACCACCACCAGGATCAGCCCACCAAGCGCGGCGCCGGCCGCCATCGAATTGTTTTGCGCGGCCAGGATGTTCTCGCGGCTGAGCCGCGCCAGGTCTTCCGCATCCGACATCATGGTCTGGGCGCGGTTCATGATCAGGCCCGTGAGGCGGGCCTCCAGTTCCAGCAGAATTTCGCGCCGCTCCGGCGTGCGTTGCAATTCCTGCTGCAGTCCGACCAGTTCATCGAACAAGCCGCCTATCGACTGCAGGCGTTCGCGCAGGTCGCCCAGCAGTTCCAGCTCGCCGGGCGCATCGAAACTGCCGTCGCTGGCGATGAGCTTTTGCAGGGACAGGCGGCGCTGCTCCCATTGCACGCGGCTGCGGGTCTCGTGATGCAGCACGTATTCCAGCGACAGGTAACGCAGCCCGGCCGCCGCCCGCAGCACTTCGCCCGTGACCTCGGCCTTGGCGACCTCGTGCCGCATCTGCAGCGTGGTGCGGGCCAGCACCACGCCCATCACCGCCAGCAGGAGGACGCAGAACAACTGGGCAAGCTTGAGACGGGTGGAGATTTTCACGCGCCGCTCCTAGTAGATGACCGTGATCTCGAACGGACTGACCGCCTTCATGCCATCCAGGTAGATGTAGTCGAGGTAGTTGGGCACCGTGCGCGTGGTGCTCAAGTCGCTCTTGATGGCCCAGCGCGCCTGGTCTTCCAGCACCAGCAGCAGGCTCTGGTCCAGCTCCAGGCCGAAATGGTGGCTGGACCAGCCGGCCAGCAGCGCCGCCCGGCTTTCCGGCGTGAGGCGCGTCAGGAAGGCCACGGCATCCTTTGGATGGTCGCGGCAATAGCGCTCGCCCTGGTCCAGCGCCTCCAGCATCCGCACCGCGGTGCCGGGGTGCTGCTGCAGGTACGCCGCGGGCGCCACCATGTTGTAGATGCTTTCATAGATGTCCGGTCCGCCGAAGCGCACGGCATTGGCGCCCAGCTTCTGCTGGATCAGGCCCAGGAAGGGATCCCAGCCGCTGACCGCATCGACCTCGCCCTTGAGCAGCGCCGGCAGCAGGCCCTCGGGCGGATAATTCAGCAGTTGCACGTCGCGCGTGTCCAGCCGCAGGCGGTTGAGAAGCACGTCCAGCGCGAAGTGGGCCGAGGTGGTCAGCGGCACGCCGATGCGCTTGCCCTTGAGATCGGCGCCCTGCGCGATGCCGCGGTCGCGCCGCGCCACCACCCCGTGGTCCTGGCCGGTGCGGAAGATGGTGCCGAACACCTGCACCGGCGTGCCGGCCAGCCCGGCGAACATGACCGGGATATCGGCCACCGTCGCCATGTCCGCCTGCTTGTTCAGCACAGCGTTCATGGCTTGCTTGCCGCTGCTGTACGGCAGCAGTCGCACAGTCAGTTGGCGGCTGGCGAAATAGCCCTGGCTCTGCGCTGCCATCACCGGGCAGGCGCCCAGGTAGTCGGTGTTGGTGGCGATGGCGATGGACTCCGCCGGCTGCCGCGGCGCGCCGGCCGGCCGCAGCCAGAGGCCGAAGCCGATCGCCGCCACCAGCACGACCAGCGACAGCAGCACGGCGGCGCGGCTCCGGCGCTTCATGGCGGCGTCTGACATGGCTTGCTTTCGGCGCCGGCAGCAACTGGCCTGGCGGCTGCGCCCTGCAGGGGCAAATCGATGCGGAAGGTGCTGCCCACTCCCAGCTCGCTTTCCACCTCTATGCTGCCGCGCATGGCTTCCACCAGGCGCTGGGTGATGGTCAGGCCCAGGCCCGTGCCTTCCTCGCTGCTATCCTCGCGGCCGGCGCGGCCGAAGGGCTGGAAGATGGTGGCCAGTTGCGCCGGGCTCAATCCCAGGCCGCTGTCGATGATGTCGATGCGCGCGTGGCCGTTCAGTTGCGTGCAGCGGACGCTGACCCTGCCGCGCTCGCGGTTGTACTTGATCGCGTTCGACAGCAGGTTCACCAGGATTTGCTTGAGCCGCACCTGGTCGGCGCACAGCTCCAGTCCCGATTCTTCCGGCGCGGCCAGGCTGACCTGGCGTGCCTGCGCCAGCGGCGCCACGATGGCGCAGGCCTCGCGCAGGACGGGATCGAGCGCCACCGGCACCAGCGTCAGCGTCACTTTGCCCGCTTCGATCTTGGCCAGGTCCAGCACTTCATTCACCAGCGCCAGCAAGTGCCGGCCCGATTGCACGATGTTCTGGGCAAAGCGCTGGGCGTCGCCTGGCGCCTTGGGGAACTTGTCGCTGGCCAGTATCTGGGCGAAGCCGAGGATGCTGTTGAGCGGCGTGCGCAGTTCATGGCTCATGCTGGACAAAAACGTGGATTTTTCCTGGTTGGCCCGCTCCGCCTCCTTGCGCGCGACTTCCAGCACGGTATTCAGCCAGCCCAGCTCCTCGACGCGCTCGCGCAGCGCCGCCTCCAGCCGGAGATTTTGCAGCCGCAAGCGGCGCGACTCGATGGCCCGGTCCAGCACTGGCAGCAGGGTCGCGGCCTTGAACGGCTTGACGATGTAATCGAGGACGCCGATCTTCATGGCCTTGACGGCGGTGTCGACCGTGCCTTCGCCCGTCATGATGATGCAGGCGATGGACGCGTCGATGGCGCGCGCCGCCTCGATCAGCGCCAGGCCGTCAATTCCGGGCATGACCAGGTCTGTCAGTAGCAGATCGAAAGAGCCGCCCTTGAGCTGGGCGAGCGCCGCTTCGCCGGTCGAACAGCCGACGGCATCGAAGCCATGCTGTCCGAGGATGTCGCACAACACGTGCAGATGCGTGAGCTGATCGTCGACGACCACAATACGTGAACACGGGACGAAGTCGGACATGTATCCCCCCTGGGGAATCGTCACTGGTATGAGGATTATGCCAAATTTAACCAGGAAGAAACTCACCAAAACTATCCGCCGTTGCGTGTGTGTGTACACGTACAGACGCCCCTGGTGCATCTGCCTAGATTAGCACCATTTCAGGGAGGCGCACATGGAACCCGATCTGATGCTCAAAACATCCTGCGTGCTCATCGCCCTGGCCGCCGTGGGCGGGCTGGTGATGGCGATACAGCGGTTCAGCGGAACGCCGCGCCCGCCGTCCTGGCTGGCGATGCTGCACGGTTTCATCGCCGCGGCCGGCCTGACGCTGCTGGCCTACGCGGTGGCGACGATGGCCGTGACCAGCCTGGCCATCGTCGCATTGGTGCTGTTTTTGCTCGCCGCGCTGGGCGGCGTGGTACTCAACCTGCGTTTCCACTTGCACGACCAGCCGCTGCCGATCTGGCTGGTGGTGATCCACGCCTGCGTTGCCGTGCTCGGCTTCGGCTCCCTGCTGCTCGCCGTGCTGTGATCAGAAGCGGTAGCGCAGCGAGACGCTGATGGTGCGCGGCGCCTCCGGACGGAACGACGCCACGCCAGCCGCGCCCACCACCGCGCCCAGTCGCTGGACGTCGGCGATCGAGCCTTGATCGATGCCGCTGGACGGCGTGATCTTGTTGAACAGGTTGTTCGCGTTCAGGCTCAGCGTGGTGCTGTCGGTGAGGTCGTAGTTCACGAAGGCGTTGACCAGCGAGCGGCCTTCCACCTTGAAGTTGTTGCTGTTGTTCGACCACACATCGGTCTGGCCGACGATGGACAGGCCCACGGTCGCCTTCTCGAAGCTGTAGCGCGGCGAGATCGTGAACAGCCACTTCGGCGTACCGGCCGGCACCATGCCCACGGTGCTGGCGCCGGTGGCCTCGCCCACCAGGTCGCGCGTGATTTTGGCCTTGGTGTAGACCGCGTTGGCGTTCAGCGAGAAGCCGCCGCTCGACAGCACGCTCTCCAGCTCCAGGCCGTCGGCCTTGTAACCGACCACGTTCAGCTTGGGACCGACGGTGCGGGTCTGGTCGTAGTCATACTCGTTGACGGTCGCATGGAACCAGGTGGCGAACAGGCCGTAGTTACCCCAGCCGGTGCTGCCGCGCAGCTTCATGCCCAGCTCATCCTGCTTGACGGTGGCAATGGCCGCATCGCCGGCGCCCGGGCTCAACTGCCCCGTCACCGGATCGATGTTGGACGAGAACAGCAGGCGGTCGGCAATCGCGCGGCCGCCCTTGCTGACGCGGACGAAGGCGCTCAAGTCCTTGTTGACGCGGTAGTTGGCGCCGGCCGAATACGAATTGTAGGAGACCGAATAGTCGATCGGGTGCGGATGGGCGACGTCGGCCACGTACACCGTCTGCTCGCCGCCGTTGATCTTGCCGTCGCCGTTGACGTCGAGGCCGTTCGGCAGCTTGACCGGGCCGGCATAGCTGCCCGATGCGCGGATGTTATCGTGGCGCAGGCTGCCGTCGAAATCGAAGTCGCCCTTTTCCAGGCCGAGCGACAGGTAAGGCGCGTCGGTCACATAATGCGCATCGACGTTGCGCGCGCAGCAGGCACCCCACTGGTTGTTAAAGCCGGTCAGCGCATCGGTGGTCAGCGGCGCGCCGTTGGCGTCCACCACATCGATCAGCGCGCCGTTCTTGCCGACTTCCATCAGGCGCTCGCTGATGGCCCAGGTCTGCACGATGTCCTGCTTGGAGTGGTAGTAGCCTGCCTTGGCGGACAGCTTGCCGGCGGCCGTGTCGAATTTCTTCGCCACGCTCAGGTCATTGGCCATGTGGCCCATGTCGGGAGCCTGGGTGTCGATCGCGGCGTTCTGCGAGACATAGCCGCTGGCCAGGCCGGCCTGGGTCACGGTCTGGCCGGCTTTCGGGCCGTTGAAGTACACGGCGTGCGCGCCGGCGCTGTAGTTGGACAGCACGTCGGACAGCGAATTGAGGTTCAGGAACTGCGTCTGGAAGGCCGAGGCGTTCTTGGAAATCTTGAACTTGTCGTCGACCGTGATGCCGTATTCCAGCTCGTTGTGGAATTCGAAGCCGACCGATTTCGACTTCATGGTGATGCCCTTGTTCAGGCTGGACGAACTGATGGTGGTGCCGTCCGGTCCCACCACGGGCACGGTCTGGTTGTAGATCGAGGAGCCCGCGTCCTTGCTGATGTCCAGGCCGGGGATGGACTTGAAGCCGCCCACCGTGTTGCCGCTGATGGTGGCGTAGGCCGGCATCGAGGTGTAGGTCGGTGCGTTCTCGTCCAGGTATTTGAAGTTGACGCGGAACCAGCCCTTGTCGTTGTTGAAGCTGTGCGTCAGGTTGCCCTTGAGCTGATAGCCGTTGAGGGCTTCGTAGTCGGTCTTGCGCGGGCCTTCGCCGGTGCGGTAGTAGCCGCCGATGTGGAAGCGCGTATGCTCGGACAGCTTGCCGCCGTAGTCGCCGTCCAGGCGGGTTTCGTTGTAGTTCGCGCCGCGCGTGATGCCGACGTTGCCGCCCTCTTCTTCGCCGGTCTTGCTGATGAAGTTGATGACAGCGCCAGGCGCGTTGGAGGTGAAGGTGGAGGCCGAGCCGCCGCGCACGGTCTGCACGCGGTCGACGTTGTAGTCATAGCGCAGGAAGTAGTCGTTGTTCCCGAAGTTCATGTCGCCGAATTCGACGACGGGCAGACCGTCTTCCTGGAACTGCACGTACTTGGCGCCGCCCGAGGATATCGGCAGGCCGCGCACGGTGATATTCGAGTTGCCGCCAGGGCCGGCGGAGCTTTCCGCGCGCACGCCAGGAATCAGGTGCAGCAGTTCCGCTTCGCTGCGGGGCGCGAAATCGACCACCTGTTGCGCATCGACGTCGCTCACCGACACCGAGCTGCGCATCTTGGACTTGCTTGCGGAGGCGGCGGTCACCACCACCCGTTCCAGATTCATCACGTCGTTGGACGCAGCCTGGTCGGCAGGCTTGCTCTCCTGCGCATAGGCTGGACCGGCAATCATGGCGGCGAACGAGGAAGAAGCGATTAAAGCTGCAATCGGTTGCAATTTGAGGGTGGACTGCGCGCCCTTGTGCGACTTGAACATCATTGTCTCCTGGCTGAGGGTAATAATTATTGGTTACTGTTGCTGGGGAAATTCGTCCCAACGGTTGACAGCATACTGCGGTCACAAGAGAATTACAATCGATTGCAATGCATTTGCGTCAAACTGTCGGAAAATTACCAAAACCACACAAACGGAGACACGCCGCCATGTTCACCACCGGAAATTATCGTCAGCTCGCCGCCCTGTCGCTGGCCCTGTTGTCGTTGGGGCCTTGCGCCCATGCCGCCGCCCCGGACCGCATCCCGATGCCGACCGCCCGCTTTGCCACCGGCGACGACGCGCGCTGGAAGCAGCCCGATTTCGACGACCACGCCTGGGCCACCATCGACACCTCGCACTACTACGAGCAGCAGGGCTACGAAGGATACGACGGCTATTCGTGGTATCGCATCCATGTCACGATTCCTGCCGCGCTGAAGGACAGCAGCGACTGGCCGCAGCGCCTGCGGGTCTTCCTGTCCGCCATCGACGACGCCGATGAAACCTATCTGAACGGCCGGTTGATCGGCAAGACCGGCCGCATGCCGGAAGACCCCGGCGGCTTCGAGACGCGCTGGCAGGAAATGCGCGACTACCAGGTCGACGTCGAGAAAATTCCGGTGCGCTGGGATCAGGACAATGTGATCGCCGTGCGCGTGTACGACGGCGTGGGCGGCGGCGGCTTCTACACCGGCGTGCCCTACCTGTCCATGCCCAACCGCGCCGACGGCCTGCAGTTCGACGCCGCCGCCATGCGCTACACCTTCCCGCGCAAGGACCACGTATCGGCCACGCTGACCGTCGCCAACCGCTATCCGACGCCGCAGCACGGCACCCTGCATGTCGACGTGGTGGACAGCCGCAGCGGCAAGGTCCTGCGCAGCGAGGACACGCAGCTCGACATCCCCGCCGGGCGCGACCGCGCGCTGCGCTGGGACTTTCCCACCGGGCCGGGCATCAACGCCCGCCTGCGCTTCACCGATGCCGCGTCGGGCAAGCAGGCCGCATCGCAACTGGCCCTGCCCTATTTGCTGACGCCACCCGATGCGCCGCAGCCGGCCATCCACGGCGCGCGCCTGCTGGGCGCGCGGCCCGGGACGCCGCTGGTGTACCGCGTCCCGGCGACGGGCAAGGCGCCGCTGCGCTACGCCGCCCGCGGCCTGCCCGCCGGCCTGACGCTGGATGCCGAGACTGGCGTGATCAGCGGGACCGTGCCCGCCGCCGGCAACTATGACGTCGAACTCACCGTCAGCAATGCGCTGGGCCAGGCGCAACGCCGCTGGACGCTGGCGGCCGGCGACCAACTGGCTTTGACCCCGCCCATGGGCTGGAATAGCTGGAACGTGTTCGGCGTGAACGTGAGCGATGAAAAAGTGCGCCAGACCGCGCGCGCCTTCATCGCTTCCGGCCTGGCGGCCAAAGGCTGGAACTCGGTGAACATCGACGATGGCTGGCAGGCCGCCGCGCGCGCGGCCGACGGCGAAATCGCCGGCAACGAGCGCTTCCCGGACATGCAAGGACTGGGCAACTACCTGCACGGCCTGGGCCTGCACTTCGGTATCTACTCGTCGCCGGGACCGGCCACCTGCGGCAAATACCTGGGCTCTTACCAGCACGAGGCGCAGGACGCCGCGACATATGCGCGCTGGGGCGTGGACTTCCTCAAGTACGACTTGTGCAGCTACGCCGACATGATCGCCAAGACGCCGACGCAGGCAGCCCACGCCCTGCCTTATCAACTGATGGGCGACGCCCTGCATGCGCAGCCGCGCAGCATCGTCTACAGCCTGTGCCAGTATGGCGAACAGCAGGTCTGGACCTGGGGCGGCGACGTCGGCGGCCAAGCCTGGCGCATGAGCGGCGACATCCTCGATACGTGGGACAGCGTGCTGGAAACCGGCTTCGCCACCGCGCCCTACAGCAAATTCGTCAGCCCCAGCCACTGGAACGATCCGGACATGCTGGTGGTCGGCCAGGTGGGCTGGGGCTCGCCGCGCCCATCGCGCCTGACGCCGGACGAGCAGTACAGCCACATCAGCCTGTGGAGCTTGCTGGCCGCGCCCCTCCTGCTCGGCAATGACCTGAGCCAGTTGGACGCCTTCACGCTCAACCTGCTGACCAACAGCGAAGTCCTGGCCATCAACCAGGATGCGCTGGGCCGCGGCGCGCAGCGCGTGCTGGACCAGGATGGCTGGCAGGTCTGGGTGAAGCCGCTGGAAGACGGCAGCAAGGCGATCGGCGTGTTCAACATGGCCAAGGACTTCCGCCATGTGGAGATCGATCCCGCCCTGTACGCCAGGGGCCGGGCCGGCCTGTCCTACCAGGCGCGCGACGCCTGGCGCCAGGCCAACCTGCGCCAGCACGTGGGCAAGCTGCCGCTGGACGTGCCGGCGCACGGCGTGATGCTGCTGACCGTGCGCTGACCCGGCAAGCAGAGCCTAGGTGGCGCGGACGATCAGGTCAGTCTCCAGCAGGACCGGCTTGGGCGCATCGCCGCCGATCAGGGCCACCAGCGATTCCACCAGCGCGCGGCCGGCCTGGTCGATGGGCTGACGCACGGTGGTGAGCGGCGGGTTGAAATGCGGCGCCATCTGGATATCGTCGTAGCCGATCACGGATACGTCGGCCGGGACCTTGATGCCCTGCTTGTGCAGGGCCACCATCGCGGTCATGGCCAGCAAGTCGCTGCAGGCGAAGATGGCGTCGAAGGCGGTTTGCTCCTCCAGCATTTTGTCGACGGCCTGGCCGCCGCTCTCGGGCAGGAAGGACACTTCCTGCACCAGCGCCGGCACCGGCGCGAGGTCGAACTCGGCCAGCGCCTGCTGGTAGCCTTCGTAGCGCAGCGCCACCTCGGCCAGGCCGATATCGCCGAGGAAGGCGATCCGGCGGCGGCCGATCTCCAGCAGGTGGCGCGTGGCGAGATAGCCGCCGCGCCGGTTGTCGCCGCCCACCACGCTGTACAGTTGGCGGTCGAGATGCGCGCCCCACACCACGATGGGCATCTTGCGCACCGCCAGTTCGTTCAACTGATCGTGGTGGCGCGCCTGGCCGACCAGGATGGCGCCGATGGCGCGGCCCGTTTCGACCGGCTCGGCGGCCAGGTCCAGCCGTTCCGCGTCCACGCGGGTCAGCAGCATGTCGTAGCCGCGCTCGGTCAGCGCGTCGGCGATGCTGCCCATGATCCCCAGCAGGAACGGGTCGGTCAGGTGCTGGCGCGTTTCGGAATCGACCGGGATCACCACAGCCACCGTGCGGTTCTGCCCCAGCCGCAGATTCTTGGCGCCGACGTTGACGACATAGTTGAGCGACTTGGCCAATTCCGCGATGCGGGTGCGCGTTTCCTCGTTGACCAGCGGGCTGCCGCTGAGCGCCCGCGACACGGTGCCGGTGGAGACCCCGGCCAGCCGGGCGATGTCGGCCATCTGCAGCCGTGGCTGCGCTGCCGTGGCGGGGCGTGCGTCCTTATTTTTCGTCATGGCGTGACCTGATGCTCCTATCGATTGCGACACGCCATTTTGCCCGATAACGCCCTTGGATGGGAATCCAGGCTGTCACTGGCCGCGGCGGGCCAGCGCGGCGGCGCGGTAGGCTGCCGCGTATTGCTTCCAGTCCGCCACCACCTGCCCGTGGTAGGCCTGCGCATAATCGAGCAAGGGCGAGCGCCATTGCGCCGCGCGCTGGCCGTAGTCGATCCACTCGTCGGCGCAAGCCGATCCCTGCCTGCCGCCGGAACGCAGGTGGGCCCAGGCCACGATGCCGCCCATGGTGCGCATCACGCTTTCCAGGCGGCGCAACTGCCCACCCCACTGGTTGAGCGACAGCCTGTCCTGCTGCGGCAGCAGCTCCTTCAGCACATAGCACTGGCCGTCCATGCTGACCGCCGACAAAAACGCCGGCGAAATCGCCTGCACGCGCTTTTGCACGGCCACCACCCGCTCAGCCTCGGTCTGCCATTTTGGTTGCGCGGTCGGCACATAAGGCGCCAGCGCCGAGCCGGGCGCCAGCTTCAGATCGAGCAGGAAGTTGCCGTCCAATCCGCCGCGCCCGCGCACCAGGATGGCGTAGCGCTCCAGTCCCAGGCTGCCGGTGCCGGCGATGCGGCGCGCCACGTCCAGCACGCGGAAGAATTCCGGTGTCGGATGGTCTTTGGTGTAGGCGGCGATGAACTTCTTGACCTTGCTGCGTTCTTCGTCGCTGACGGGCAGCGCCTTGATGCCGTCCAGGCGCAGCCGGCGCTTGCCCTTCTTGATGTCGGTGCGGCGGTCGAGGAAGGCCGGGCGCTCGCGCAGGCGCAGGTCGCGCAGCAGGTCGCGCACCATGCCTTCGGCCGTGGCGCGCTCCACCCAGCGCGCCTTGCCGGCCACCAGGTTGTCGGCGTAGGCGTCGAGGAAGCAGTGGCACAGCGCGATGGCCTCGGCCGGGCGCACCTTCAGGGTGTCGGCCGCGACCAGCACGCTGACCAGGAAGCGGCTCAGCTCCCAGCTTGCCGGCGCCAGCACGGCTTCGTCGAAATCGTTGAGATCGAAATAGGACAGGCGGTTGTCGCCTTTGTAGGCGCCGAAGTTTTCCAGGTGTAGATCGCCACAGATCCAGGCTGCGGGCGCCTGGTTGAAACGTGCGTTCACGGGATAGTCCTGGTAGAACAGGTGGCAGGTGCCGCGCAGGAAGGCGAAGGGATTGTCAGCGATCAGGCGGTATTTTTGCGTTACCCGTTCCGGGTCGCGGCCGGCATTGAAAGCCGCCACCAGCCCCACCACATCGCGCTCGCGCAACTGCGCTGCTTTCTTCGCCATCGCCGCTCCTGAATCGTTTGAACAGACCGGTATTCTGCCACGAAGCGGGCAGTTGCCGCCGCACCGGCATTGCGGGCGGCGGCACTGCTGCTAGCGCTGGATTACTTCTTCACGAAGCGCACGGCGAACTTGTCGTCCGGGCGGCCATCCATCTTGAAGAAAGGCTGATCGCGCGGATCGTCCTTGACGTGCAGGTAGTCGCTGGTGCCGTCGACCACGAAACCGGCCTTGGTCACTTCCGCCACCAGGGCGGCCTGGTCGATGCGATGCAGGGTCTTGGTATCTTTCAGACCGCTGCCCTCTTTCGCCGCGTTGTCGATGATGACGAAGTGGCCGCCCGGCTTGAGCGCATCGTAGATATGCTTGTTCATGGCCGCGCGGTCGGCATCGGTATTGACGATGTCGTGGTAGTTCATCACCAGCGTGACCAGGTCGAACGGACCCGCGCCAGCCGGCACGGGGTTGTCGAACGGCGCCACCGCCGGGTGCAGGTTGGCTTGCGGGTGTTCGGCCAGGCGCTTGGCCAGTTTTTCCGAAGTGGTCGGGCTCTGCGCCCACACTTCGCCGGTCGGGCCGACTGCCAGGGCCAGCAGCTCGGAGGTCGCGCCGCCGCCGGTGACCACGTCCAGCACCTTCATGCCGGGACGAACCTGGGCAAAGGTCAGGAACTCGGCCGGCTTGCGCTTGGCGTCATCCTTGCGGTCGGCGTCGGTGCGGGACGGGCTGGCGATCGCCGCCTGGTATTTGGCCGAGGCCGAGGAATCGGCCGCGCCAGCGTAGGGAGCGATGACGGCGGCGCCGATCAGCGCCAGGGTGACTTGAGCTAACTGCTGTTTCAGACCTTGGTATGACATCAGGTATCTCCTTGAATAATGGGTCGCCGGACGGCGTGAGCGCATCATACTCCATGCCCCACGTCCCTGCTGCGCATCATGTAGGCCAGCAGCGGCATCAGCAGCAGCACCAGCGGCAATTGCACGGCCAGGCCGGAAACGATGGCGATCGCCAGCGGCTGCTGCATTTCCGATCCCTGACCTATGCCCAGGGCCAGCGGCAGCAAGGTCAGGATCGCGGCCAGCGTGGTCATCGCGATCGGCCGCATGCGGTTGATGCCCGCCTCGACCAGCGCCTGCTCCAGCGGCATCTGGCGCACCAGTTCCTGCTGCTCGGAGTAATAGAAGATCGCCACTTCGGTCGCCATACCGATAATCATGGTCATGCCCATCATGGCCGAGATATTCAGCTCGATGCCGCTGATCCACAGCCCGGCAAACACCGCCGATACGGCCAGCAGCGAGGTCACCAGGATGGACAGGGCGACCCGGAAGCTCTCGTACATGAACAACAGGAGCAGGAATACCAGCGCGGCCGCGGCCGCGAACACGATCATCAGGCCGTGGAAGGCGATCTGCTGCTGCTCGTACAGGCCGCCCAGCGTGAACGTGGCGCCTTTGGGCAGCGCATCCGGCTGCGCCATCGATTGCTTGATGTCGGCGATGACGGAGCCCAGGTCGCGTCCGCTGATGCGGGCCGTGACCGCCACCATGCGGCGCAGGTCTTCGCGCGTGATCTCGGGCTGGCCACTGATGGCGCGTATCGTCGCCACGCGCTGCAGCGGGAACAGATGGCCGTCGGGCGCGCGTAGCTGCAACTGCGGCAGCAGCGTTTCGCTGTCGCGCATATGCTTCGGTATCCACAACCGCACGCCTATCATCCGGGTATTGGTGGCCACGCGCGTGACCACGCTGCCGTTCAACATCGCATCCAGCGATTTGCTGATGGCGTCCGGGTCCGTTCCTTCCAGCGCCGCCTTGGCGGCATCGATGTGGATTTCCAGCGCATCGCCGGCCGGGTTGATGCCGTCGCGGACATCGACCACCCCGCCGATCTTGGCGATACGCGCCGCCACCGAGCGCGCGGCCTGGTTCATCTGCTCCGGCGTGGCGGCCGATATCTTGATTTCCACCGGCTGCGGCACCGCCGTCAGGTCGCCGATCAGGTCTTCCATCAACTGCGCCATTTCCACCGTCAGGCCTGGCACATCGCGTTCGATCCGGCCGCGGATATCGCTCATGACTTCTTCCACCGGCCGGCGTCCACTCGGTTTCAGGCGGATGAAGAAGTCGCCCTGGTTGGCTTCACTCAGGCCGCCGCCCAGGCCGGTGCCGGTGCGGCGCGAATAGCTGGCCACGTCCGGCGTCGAACGCACGATCTGCTCGACCTGGCGCAGCAGACGGTCGGTTTCAGACAGCGCCGTTCCCGGTTCGCTGCGATAGTCGAGCACGAAACCGCCCTCGTCCATCGCCGGCATGAAGCCCGAGCCGACCGCACGGAAGGTCAGCACGCCCACCGCCAGCAACAGCGCCACCGCCGGCACTGCCAGCAGCGGACGGCGCATCAACGCCTGCAGCGTGGCGCGGTAGTGGCGGTGCAGCCAGGCCAGGAAGCGCGATTCCGGATGCGGCTGCGCGTCTTCCCGCTTGAGGAACAGGTCGGCCAGCAGCGGTACGCCCAGCCACGCCAGCAGGAAGGAGATCAGCAGCGCGGCCGCCATGGTCAGCGACAGCGCCTTGAAGAAGGCGCCGGTGACGCCGCTCAGGAACGCCAGCGGCGCAAAGATCACCAGTGTGGATGCGCTGGAACCGGCCAGCGGACGGGTGAATTCGGTCGCCGCCGCAATCACCCGGCTGTGCAGTTCTCCGGCATCGCTGTCGCGCAGGCGGCGTACGATGTGTTCGATCATGACGATGGCGTCGTCGATGATCAGGCCCACCGCCGCCGCCATGCCGCCCAGCGTCATGATGTTGAAGCTCATCCCCAGCACCCACAGCAGCACCACCGTGCTGGCCAGTACGGCGGGCACCACCACCACGGCGATCAGCGTCACCTTCAGGTTGCGCAGGAAGACCAGCAGCACCAGCGCCGACAGCGCCACGCCGATCAGCACCGCATCGCGCACGCTGGAAGCCGATTCCAGCACCAGTTCGCTCTGGTCGTACCAGGACGCCAGCTTGACGCCCGGCGGCAGGTTGCGCTGGAAATCCGCCAGCCGGGCCTTGATGTCGGCCGCGATCTGCACGCTGTTGCTGCCTGGCTGCTGGTAGACCGAAAACAGCACGGCGTCGTGGCCGTCCGCCGTCACCCGCGTCCATTGCGGCACCGCCGATTGCTCGACGCTGGCGATATCGCCGAGGCGGACGATGCCGCCGCCGGCATTGCGCACGGTCGCGGCACGGATCTGTTCCAGCGTTTGCAGCCGGGCGTCGGTCACAGCCAGGTATAGCTTGTAGTGGTCCTCCAGGCGGCCCACCGCCGTCAGCACGTTGGATGCCGCCAGCGCACGCGCCACGTCATCGAAAGCCAGGCCATGCGCCTGCAGCTTCAGCGGATCCAGCGTGACGCGATACTCTGCCACCGCGCCGCCCTGCGTCTGCACGCTGGCCACGCCGTCCACCCCGGTCAGCAGCGGCCGTAGCTGATAATCGGCCAAGTCGCGCAACTGCGCAGGCGACAAGGTGGCCGAGGTCAGACTGTACGCGATGATGGGAAAGACCGTCGGGTCCATGCGGCGCGTGGTGGTCTGCGTCCCCGGCGGCAGCGTGCCGGACAGGGAGGCGATGGCGGCGTTCACTTCCAGCGTCGCGCCGGCCATGTCGCGCCCCCAATCGAAGTTGATGGAGATTTCCGCCGCACCGCGGCTGGTGGTCGAGCGCACGCTGCGCACGCCCGGCACGCGCCGTACCGCTTCCTCCACCGGCCGCGTGACCTGCATTTCCATCTGCTCGGCCGGCTGGTCGCCCGCATCCAGCGACACCACCGCACGCGGGAAGGACACGGCCGGGAACAGCGATACCGGCAGGTTCAGGGCCGCCCCCAAGCCGGCCAGGGCCAGCATCGCCAGCAGGAACAGGATGGAACGGCGATGTGATTGCGCCCATTCGACCATGCTCATCGCACCGCGCTCCTGATAGTGCCGCCATCCTGCAATTCATAGTTGCCGACCACGACCACCGGCAGCGCCGCGTCCAGCTTGCCATCCACGCCGGCGTTGGCCCCCTGCTCCACCACGCGCTGCACTGGCACGCGGCGCGCCTTGTCCTGCGCCACCTGGAACAAATAGGCGCCCTGCTCGTCCGCCAGCACCGCCTGGCGCGGCACATTCCACAGCGTCCGGTTGCCCAGCACGATACTGGCTTGCAGGTGCATGCCCGGCGCCAGGCCGTCGCTGGACGATGCGGCCAGTTCGGCGACCGCCCCTGCCATCTGCGTCTTGGGATCGACCAGCGGCTGCAACGACTTGATTTGGGCGGCGACGGTGGCATCGCGGTCCGGCACAGACAGCATCACCTGCATGCCGGGCTTGAGTTCCGCACTGCGCGCCGGCTCGATCTCCAGCATCACGCGCAGCGTGCCGGTCAGGCCCAGTTGGACGATGGTGGCGCCGGCGGCGACGCGGTCGCCTTGTGCCACCGGGACCGCCGTCACCATGCCATCCGCCGGTGCGAGAAGCTGAGCCGATCCGTGACCACCGCCAAGCCGGGATTGCGCATCCAGCGCGGCTTGCGCATCGCGCACCTGCTTGGCGGCGGCATCGACTTGCGATTGCGTGGCCAGTTGCAGCGCCAGCAGGTCCTGCAGGCGGCGTTGTTCGCGCTGTGCGAAGGCCAGCGCGGTCTGTGCCTGTTCGTACGCGGTCTGTGCGTTCGGATCGCTGGTCAGGGTGGCCAGCACATCGCCGCGCCGTACCGCCTGTCCCGGCACCACCGCCAGCCGGATCAGGTGACCCGCTTGCGGAAAACTCAAGGATTCCACCTTGGCCGGCGCGACATCTCCGAATGCCGGCATGGTCAAGGCCATCGATTGCTGTCGTGGCAGGACTGTCTGTACCAGCACGCTGCTGGCGACTGTGGACGCCGCCTCGCTGTCGGCATGCGCGCCGCGCTGCGAAAGCATATAGGCGCCGCCGCCGAGCGCCGCCAGCAGCGGCAGTGCGATGATCGAATATCGGGTGTTCATGGTGTTGTGCTTTCAAGACGGGTCATGTCAATGCCCAGCAGTGTGCGCAGACCGATGCGCTGCTCGAGCACCGCCTGTTGCAGGCTGATGCGCTCCATTTCCTTGGCCAGCAGCGCGGAACGGGCCGAGACATACAGCAGCACGTCGGCATTCCCGGTGCGCAGCGCGCTGTCGCTACGGGCCAATTGCTGTTTCAACTCCACCAGGTCGTGTTCGACGCGATCCAGTTGTGCCGTATTCAGCGCCTGCTCCTGCAAAATGCGATGGACATCATTGCGTGCGGCCTGCACGCGAGCCTGGTAGTCGTCCAGTAGCTTTTGCCGGGTGGCCTGCTCAATCGCGACATTGCCCCGATTGCGGTTAAAGAATGGCAGCGACAGGTTGATGCCTACGCCGTTGGATACCACAAAGCTGTTGTCGCGCGCGTGGGTAAAGCCCAGGCTCAGGGCCGGGAACTGCGCCAGTATCGCGGCGCGGTAACGCTGGTCCTGTGCAGCGAAGGCCGATTGCAGTGCGCGCAGGTCAGGCCGCCGTTGCGGCAGCGCGTCCAGCGCCGACTGGACCAGGGCGGCATCCGGCATGCCGGGCTCGCCGCCATCCTGCAAGGCCAGCACGGTGTCCGGCGCCAGGCCGAGCAAGGCGTTCAAGTCATGCGCCGCCTGGTTCAGCAGCTTGCCGTTGTCGAACAACTGCCGTTCCACGTCCTGCAGCGCAACCAGATTGGGCGTCACGGCATCGCTATTCAACAGCCCCTGCGCCAGCGCTGCGCGCATACGCGAGAGACGGTCGGCGTAGAGATCGCGGGTCGCGGTCAGCACTGCCTGGATGCGCCGGCCTTCGGACAATTTCACGAACAGGAGCTGCGCCTGGGAGACCACCTGCCATTCCTGCCATAGCAAGGTCAGGTCGACCTTCTCCGCCTCCCGATCGGCCGCCCGGTGCAAGGCGGGATGCGTGAGGAGGCTGGTGACGTCGTAGCTCAGTCCCAGGCTGTAAGCCTTGCTTGCGGATGGGCCGGCGTTGTTATTCAGGTCGCCGCTCAGCGCGAGCTGAGGATCGGGCAGCAGGCCGGCGGCGAAGGCCTGGGCGTGCGCCACCGCCGCATCGCTGCGCGCTACCCGCAGGTCCGGGTTGTTGACCACGGCCAGCATCGCCACTTCGACGATATCGAGACCGTCATCCGGATCGAAGCGGTGCGCGGCCAGCGCGGGAAACGGCAAGCTGCCCGCTTCCACGGTCATGCCGCCTGGCGCCCGTTCGCTCAACGGCAAGGGCTGATAACTGGCGCAGGCCGTCAGGAGCAGCCCCGTTGCGACGCAGGCGGCCATGGCGCGGGGCTGGAAGATACGGAGGGATGTCATGTTTTTTGCGTGTTGCAGCGGCGCTGCGCCGCCGCCCGGGCGTGAATTTATGGCTTGGCCACGATCACGGTGAACTGTTGGTTCACCAGCGTAGGCAGATAGATGCTGCCATTGGCGTGATCCATCGCCATGGTGCGGGCCCCCTTCAGGGTCGGCACGGTGACGGGGGCGGCATAGTGGTCGGCGTCGATCTGGCGGATGACGGTCAGGCTGCCCTCGCCATTGGAGGAAAACACCAGCCCCCTGGCCGCATCGTACATGGCCGCGTCCGCGCCCTTGCCTATGCTGGCACGCGCGACAGCCTTGCCGCTGGCCGCGTCGGTAATCGCCATCACGCCGTTGCCGCACACGGAGAACAGGCGCTGATGCACGGTGTCGAACGCCAGTCCGCTCGGCTCGTCGCAGCCGGCCAGCGGCCAGTCGGCCACCACCTTGTTGTCGGCCACGTCGATGACGGCGATTTCGTTCTTGTCTTCGATATTGACGTAGACGCGCTTGGCGTCGCTGACCGCGAACTCCGGCTTGCCGCCGACCGCGATGGTGGCAAGCTGCTTCATGGTGGCGGCATCGAACACCGTAACGTCGGCGGTCTTGCCGTTGAAGGTGTACAGCTTGCCGCTGCCTTCGTGATAGAGGATGGCGTCCGGATTCTGGCCGGAGACTTTCACTTCCTGCCTGACCTTCAAGCTGGCCAGGTCGAACACCACCACGCTGTTGCCTTCGCCGCTGCTGGCGTAACCGAGGCCCAACTTGGGCGCGAACGCCACGCCGTGGGCGCGCTTCAGGCCCGGAATCTCGCCGACGGCTTTGCCGCTGGCCGGGTCCAGCACTTGCACGCGGTCGCCGCGCGTGACGAACAAGCGTTGGTGGGCAGTGTCGATGTCGAGGTAATCCCAGCGGCCGGCGCCGTCCAGCGTCCATTTCTGCTGTACCGCATAGTCGGCCGCATGCGCGGCGGGGATGGCCAGCACGGCCACGGACAGCATCTTCAACAGCGTAGTTTTCATGGAGTCTCCTTCAGGCAGGTTAGTGTCGGCGAGTGTAAATAGTGCTTCATTAAGCCCGTATTAACGTTTGCCGCGACGCCAAAGTTACATAAAGGGCAACGCGCCGGGGCGCGGAAGCCTGCCGCAGCGATCATTAAAGCTCAGTTAAGAACTAAAAATACAACGGCCAGTATCGCAATTTGCAAGCTTGTCATTGTGATGACATAAATGGCTTCTAACCTCTGCTGTTTTTCAATCCCCAGCAAAGGAAAGCTTTATGACCACCCCGCACGGCCGCTCGATTCCACCACGCTTCGCACTGGCGCTGATCGCCGCCACGCTGCAGGCGGCATACGCTCACGCGGCGGACGTCCCCACCCTGGCCAACACCGATGCCGACGGCGCCAGCGCCTCGGGTCCGACCCCGGTGGTGGAGATCCGATCGGCGCTGAATACCGCTTCGTCGAGCGCGCCATCCAAGAGCAACCTGGAGGCGCGATCGGCCGTATCCGAAGTCAGCGACCAATTCGTGCGGGATTTCACCTCCCCCATCGCCGACTACAGCCAGTTGCTGCAAATGGCGCCCGGCATGTTCAGCTACAGCCCCAACGGCGTCGGCCTGGGCGACAACAAGACCACCATGCGCGGCCTGGCAGACAGCAACAGCGTGATCTCGTTCGACGGCATTCCATTCAACGACACCAACGGCGTCAGCCACCACGCCTGGGTATTCTTCCCTAGCCAGTTCACCAGCGGCGCGGTGATCGACCGCAGCCCCGGTTCGGCCGCCACCATCGGCCAGGCCACTTACGGCGGTTCGATCAACCTGCTGTCGCGCGAGATGGACAACCAGCAGCGCACCAGCGCCACCGGCTCCTATGGCACCTGGGACACCAGGCTGGTCGGCCTGGAACACGCCACCGGCCAGTTCGGCCCGAACGGCAGTTCCAACCTGCTGGTCAACCTGCAGGAAATGAAGTCGGACGGCTACCAGGACTACAACAAGCAGAAGCGCGACGCCGCCTCGCTCAAGTATCGCTACCAGCTCAACGAAGACACGGCGGTGACGCTGTTCTCGTCGTGGCTGAACCTGACCAACAATACGCCGAACATCAAAGGCCTGTCGCGCGCCAATTTCGATATCGGCAACTACACCGCGTTGCTCAGCAATGACCCGACCAAGCCTAACTACTGGGGCTTCAACTTCTACGACATCAGCACCGCGTTCAACTACCTGGGCGTGACCAGCAACCTGGGCAGCGGCTGGAAGCTGGAAGACAAGGTCTATGTCTACCGCTACTGGAACCAGCAGAAGTACAACAGCGCCACGGCGATCACCGCCACCAGCGCCATCGACAAGCTGAACTCCTATCTGACCAAGGGCAACCTGCTGCGCCTGAGCCAGGAATCGGCGTTCGGCGTGCTGCGCACCGGCGTCTGGTACGACTACGCGAACAGCTTCCGCTACCAGATCCCCAGCGACCCGCGCACCTGGGTGGACGTATCGGCGCCCAACTTCACCGAGCGTTACAAGACCACCACGGTTCAGCCTTACATCGAGTACGAATTCCACGTCACGCCGGAACTGCGCGTGACGCCGGGCGTGAAGTATGCCTCGTACAAGCAGGACTTCCATCATTTGCAGGATAACGGCGGCGCGGTCGGCCCGCTGGGAGGCAAATACGACAAGGCCACCGGCACCATCACCGGCGGCGCGCCGTTTGTCGACAACTCGGTGAAATACACGGACACCATGCCGTCGCTGGACCTGCACTACCAGATCGCCCCGACCTGGTCCGCCTACGCCCAGATCGCCCGCGGCGACCAGATTCCGTCGACCAGCGTGTTCGACACGCCAGGCGCACAGGTCGCCAAGACGCCGGAAGCCACCAAGTCCACCACCACGCAGTTTGGCTCGGTGTATCAAACTCAGCAATGGAACCTGTCGGCCGACGTCTATCACATCCGCCTGGACAGCCCGTACTCGTCGTCGATCGATCCGACCACCGGCAACCCCGTGTACTTCCTGAACGGCACCGAGACCAGCCAGGGCGTGGAAGTGGAAGGCACGGTCCTGCTGGGCAGCGGCTTCAGCGTCTACGCCAACGCCACCACCGGCACCACCAAGTACGACACCGGCAAATGGGTCGCGGGTGCGCCTTCGGATACCGAAACCCTGGGCTTGAATTACCAGCACGCAGGCTGGAACGCCGGCCTGTTCGTCAAGCGCGTCGGCAAGACCTACGCGGACAACGGCGCGACGCATGAAGCCTTTGCCATCGATCCTGTCACGCTGGCCAACCTGTTCATCAATTACCGCGTCAAGACGCCGCTGGCGTTCGTGAAGCAGGCCAAGCTGCAACTGGGCGTCAACAACCTGTTCGACCGCCACAGCATCGTGGACGTGGCATCGGCCGGCAGCAAGACCAGCTCCAGCGCGGCGCCGTCGCCGGCCGACCTGCTGACCGTGCTGCCGGCCCGCAGCGTGTCGATGACCCTGACCCTGGACTTCTGACCGATGAAAAAATTTGCCATCGCTTTGCTGGCAATTCTGGCCGCCCCGGTGTTCGGGGCGGAACCGAATTTCGCCGGTCCCGCGCAGACCCACGCGCAGTGGATTTTGCATTCGCCACCCGCACCGGATTCCGCCGTCACGCGCGACGAACTGGCCGAGCTGCGCCGCATCCAGTCCAGCCGCACCGCCGACGAGGAACTGCAGGCGCAAGCGGACGAAGCGGATGAATCGCTGTTCATCTACAAGTCCGTGCTGGGCGAGAAGTTCAATGCCGCCGCGCTGCCATTGACGACCGCCTTCGGCAAGCGCGTCAAGCACGATGAAGGCGTCAACGCCAAGCCGCTCAAGGATGCGTTCAAGCGTGTGCGTCCCTATAACCTGGACAAGAGCCTGAAGCCGGTCTGCAAGACCAAGACCATCGCCGACTCGTATCCCAGCGGGCACGCGACGGCCGGCTACCTGGCCGCGCTGACGCTGATCGACATGGTGCCGGAACAGCGCGACGCCATCCTGGCCCGCGCCGACGCCTACGCCTATAACCGCCTGGTGTGCGGGGTGCACTTCCCCAGCGATATCGCGGCGTCCAAGCTGCTGGCCTACAGCACCCATGCGGTGATGGAGACCAATCCGCAGTACCAGGCGGAACTGGCCGCCGCCAGGGCCGAGCTACGCAAACAGCTCGATCTGCCGACGGACTAAGCCCGGCTTCGGCTGCGGTTGCGGCTGTGGTCCAATGCGTGACCGCAGCCGCGCTTCAGGCCTGGAAGAACGGATGCATCGCCAGCCCCAGCAAGGCGGCCACCGCCACCACCACCGGCTCCTGCAGCTTCTTCATGCGCCACAAGGCCACGGCGGCCGCAATCGCGATCAGGGCAGTGGGCAGGTCGACGATGGAGCGGCGCGCGATCACGATCACCGAGCCTGCGATCGCGCCCACCGCCGCTGCCGTGATCCCGTCCACGAAGGCCAGCACGCCCGGCAGTTTGCCGTATTTTTTGAAGTACGGCGCCGGCAGCACCGTGAACAGATAACAAGGCAGGAAAGTGGCCAGCGCGGCCACGCAGGCGCCGCCGAATCCCGCCACCAGGTAGCCGATGAAACCCACCGTAATCACGACCGGCCCCGGCGTGATCATGGCCACGGCCACCGCGTCGACGAACTGCTTGTCGGTCAGCCAGTGGTGTTCATTGACCACGCCCGCGTGCAGGAAGGGTACGATGGCCAGGCCGGAACCAAAGACGAACGCTCCCGCCTTGGCGAAGAACACGGCGATCTGCAGCAGGATGTTGGCGTCGACGCCACCCGACAGGCCGGCCGCCGCTGGCGCCTGCCACAGCAGCAGACCGGGCACCCTGTCCGGCGTCGCCCACTTGGGCGGCGCACGCAACAGCCAGACCAGCACGCCGCTGGCGATGAACAGCCAGGCCATTTCCGACTCGGTCACCACCGTTATCACTGCCAGCAGCAGGTAAATCGCCCACAGCAGCTTGTCCTTGCCGACACTCTTGACGGTCAGCTTGCGCGCGCTGATGGCGATGATGCCGATCACCGCCGCACCGACCCCGTAAAACACCGCCTGCATCCATGGCAAGCCACCGTAGCGCTGATAAGCCCAGCCCAGCGCCGCCACCATCAGGAACGATGGCAGCACAAATGCCAGGCCGGCGGCCGTGGCGCCGATCAGGCGATAATGGACATAGCCCATGTAGATGCCAAGCTGCGCGGCCAGCGGTCCCGGCGCGATCTGTGCCAGCGCCAGGCCTTCCTTGTAATCGGCCTCGCTGATCCAGCCGCGCTGCTCCACCAGGTCGCGATGCATGTAACCGACCAGGGCCACCGGGCCGCCGAAGCCCAGCGCGCCCAGGCGCAGCATGTACAGCAGCAGTTGCCACAGGGTGTAGCGCGGCGGCGCGGACTGGCTGTCGGATGTGGTCACGGTATTCTCCTATTGCGGCGATGCGTTGGTGGCGAAGTGCGCGTAGAGCGCGTCGAGGATGGCGCTCATGGCCGCCAGCAGTTGGTCGTCATCGGCGGCGGCCTGGCGCATGCCGGACAGCGCCGCCTCGAAGCCGGCCGCCTCCGGGATGAAAACACCGCCCACGTCCAGCGCATGCACCATGGCGCCAAGGCGCATCAGGGCGTGATCGCCCTCCAGACCAAAGCTGGCCAGCAGTACCTCGAACGTCACGCGCTCGCCCACGTGGCTGAAGGCGGCGCCGTCGAAATCGAAACCGAGCGCGTTCTTCGGACAATCGTCCGGCGATTTCAGCCACAGGAATTTCGCTTTGCGGTCGATGAAGCGCCGTATCAGCCAGGCGCTGGCCACGCGATCCACCCACAGGTGCCTCCTGGTGGCCCATCGCCGACCCTGGAAGTCGGCCGGATCGAGCAATTCAATCTGCCGTGCTGCCGCGCTGGGTTCGCCGGGCGACAGCAGGCTTTCCGCCGCGTGCAGGTAATCCTTCCAGGCAGCCAGGGCGGCCGCCGATGCCGGGCCGGGGAAATAATCGATGGCCGCGATGGCCTCGTACTCGCGGCGCAGCTTGCGCATGGCGCGGTTGATGTCTGTTGGCGGCTGGGCTGCCAGCGCGCGATGCGCAGTGCTCAGTTCAACGCCGAACTGTGCCCAAGCTTCGCTGCGGGAGAACAGGTCGCGGAACTCCGCGTGTTCCTGCTTCGACTGGCTGAGCACCGTCAGCACGCGGGCGCTGCCGCCCTCGCGCTGGGTTTCGGCCGCCAGTTCGTGCAAATGCCGCTCCTGCTCTTCACGGAGCGGCAACAGGTAGGCGCCGTCGCGCAGGGCGCCGCAGCCTATCGTCTTCAGGCTGCGCCAGATGCGCATACGTGCAGTGGCGCTATTGGTGGGCAGGCTGACGATCAGCAGTAGCCAGGTCTCTGTGGTCTTCATGACCACAGAGTACCATGATATAGTGATAACTACAAATTATGTAGAGATCGCTACTGCATTAATTTACCGAGGTGCCGTAGATGACGCCGCGCCCGCTGTTCGGCGCCACGTACACCGTGCCGAAGGTCTTCGGATCGCCGATCACGTTGGAGATGCCGCCCCACTGGTGCTGGCTATCGTTGATCTGCACCCAGGTGCTGCCGGCATCGGTGGAACGGAACAGGCCCGTCACGCCGTTCACTACCCCTCCCATGTATATCGCCGGGTAGGACGCGCCGGTGGCGGCTTTGCCGAAGCCCACCGCGGTCGCCGACGTGGCCGTGGACAGCTTGCTCCAGCTCGAACCAGAGCTGGTGCTGTGGTAGACGCCCGACGACGATGCCAGCCAGACGTCGCCCTGGATGCCTACAACGGCGGCCACGCGGCCTCCGGTCGGCAGACCCGAAGCGGCGGTGTACCAGTTCACCCCCTTGTTGGAGCTGGCGTAGAACACGCCGGCCGACGGATCGTAGGCGTAGAACAGGTTGGCGTTATAGCCGTCCGACAGCACCTGCCAGGAGGTTTTCAGCGCCAGGCCGGTCGCGGTCCAGCTACTGCCGTTGTTGGTGGAGTACACCGGGGCCACGTCCTTGGGCGCCCAGACGATGGTGCCGCCGTCGGCCGAGATGGCCACCGTGCCGTCGCCGCCGGTCGAACCGGCCTGGTTGGCGAACGGCGTCCAGCTAGTGCCGCCGTTGGTCGACACCGCGCCGAACACCGAATTGCCGCCCGTGCCTACGCGTACCATGGTGGCCGGTTGCGACTTGGCGTAATCCAGTCCGGTGCCGTTGCTGCAGATCGGATTGGACACCATGCCTGCCGCCGGCGATACCGTCAGGCTGGTATGCACGAAGCCGCAGATATCGCCTACTCCGCTGACCAGCGGCGCACCCGAAGTCGGCGAAATCAACGCCAGCACGGCCGTTTCCTCGATGCCGTTGGCGCCTATGGTCCAGTTGGTGGCCGCGCCGCTATCGGCGGCCGTCAGGTTATTGGTGGTCCACACGGTCTGGCCGGTGCCGTACATGGCGTGCGCGGAGTTGAACGGGTCGATCGCCACCTGCCCCCAGTTGCCGAAGTTGGCAGTCGATGCGCCGAACTTCACCCACGGCGACAGGCTGGCATCGCGCGTGGCTGCCGCACCGACGTCGGTCCAGCTACTGCCCGCGGTCGTGGTGCGGAACATGGTGTCGCCCGGCCACCAGCGGTCCATGGTCATCACCACCACGGCGCCCGATTTCTGCGGGTCGATCGCCAGGCCGCCATAGCCGAAGGTGTAGTTGTTCGGATTCGGCGGCGTGATGTTTTGCCAGGTATTGCCGCCCACGCTGTACTTCCACACCTGGCCTGCGGTCATGCCGTTCGGGCCGATGGCGTTGGCGTAGGTGATGTACAGATTGCCGTCCGGGCCGATCTGGCCGTGGGTCGGCAGCATGCCGCTCGGGCCGCCGCTGACCGCGGACCAGTTGGTACCGCCGTTGGTGCTCTTGTATAGCGTCGCGCCAGCAGACGCCGCGCCGGAAGTGGAAACGCCCGCAAACACGGTCTGCGTGGCCTGGCCCTTGGTAGCGGACGGCTTGTAATACGCGACGAAAGCCACGCCCGCGCCGGTGCCGTCGCTGGACAAGGCGGTGAAGCCGCTGACCTTGCTCCAGGTCTGGCCGCTGTTGGTGCTCTTCCACAGGCCGTTGGTGCCGCCCTGGGCGGAGTCGTTGAAGGTGCCGTACAACAGCGTGGAGCCGAGATTCGGATCGACTTGCAGGCGTTCGCCCGCATTGCGGCCGTTGTCGTTGCCGCCGGCGCGGAAGGTCAGCGGATAGGACGAGAAGCTGGCGCCCTGGTTGGACGACACCAGCACCACCGCATTGCCATCCCAGTTTTCGGTGTACATGCCCGCGATCATATAGAGCATGTTGGTGTTGTTCGGGTCGACGGCGATGGACTCGATGCCCATCTGCGCCCAGTTGGCCGAGGTGGTCGCGTCGTTCAGCGGCACCCAGGTGGAAGTCGAGGAGTTATAGCGGTACGCGCCGCCGATATCGGTACGCGCATAGAACAGGCCCTGCTGCCCCGGGTGGGCGATGATGCCGTCGACGTAGCCGCCGGCGACGATCTTCACGTTGTTCCAGGTATAGGAGGGAGCGGCGTGCGCAGGCAGCGCCGCGGTGCTGCAGAATCCAAACAGGCATGCTGCCAGTACATGGGTGTGTAATTTCATCATCTGTCTCCATTGTTGTAGTTGCCGGATCAATGTAGACAGCAAGGAAACGGGCCGCAATTATGAAAACACCCAACGCGGCCAATGAAATTTGTTAAGTTAGAAAACCCATAATTTGTCTGCTGGGAGTTGCAACCAGTAGTTACCTGATTCCAGCCGGTGACGGGTGTAAGCGCGCAGGCTGATGTCGCCGTTCGCATTCTTGAACAGGCATTCGTAGCGGTCGCCCAGGTACATGCAGGTCAGTAGCGGCAGCTCGATGGCATTGTCGGCCGGCTCCGCGCTGACCTTGACTTCCTCCACGCGGATGATGGTGGTGGCCTGCCCCTCGCCCGTGCCGCGCGCCATGGCCCGCAGGCGCCTGCCGCCCACTTCCAGTTCGACTTGTGGACCGTGCCGCTGCACGACCTGCGCCGGCAGGCGGTTGTTACTGCCCATGAATTCCGCCACAAACAGCGTGTCCGGCGTTTCGTACATGCTTTGCGGCGTGCCCTGCTGCTCGATCTTCCCGTTGTTCAGCAGCAGAATGCGGTCGGAGATCGCCATGGCCTCGGCCTGGTCGTGCGTGACCATCAACGCCGACAGGCCCATGCGCACGATCAGCTCGCGCAGGAAGGCGCGCGCTTCCTCGCGCAGCTTGGCGTCCAGGTTGGACAGCGGTTCGTCCAACAGGATCACCGGCGGGTTGTACACCAGCGCCCGCGCGATCGCCACGCGCTGCTGCTGGCCGCCCGAGAGCTGATGCGGATAGCGTTCCGCCAGGTGGCCCAGGCCCAGGTTCTTCAGCACCTCGGCCACCTTATCCTTGATTTCGGCGGCGCCCAGCTTGCGCAGCTTGAGACCATAGGCCACGTTGTCGAATACCGTCTTGTGCGGCCACAGCGCATAGGACTGGAACACCAGGCCCAGGTTGCGCTGCTCGGCCGGCATTTCCAGGCCGGCCTCGCCGTCGAATACCTTGCGTTCGCCGATGGCGATGGTGCCGCTTTTCGGGCTCTCCAGGCCGGCCACGGCGCGCAGCAGCGTGGTCTTGCCGCTGCCCGATGGCCCCAGCAGCGCCACCACTTCGCCCTTCTGCAGGTGCATGGACACGCCCTTCAGGATGGGATTGGCGTGCGCGCCCGTGCCGTAGTCGAGATGCAGGTCATCGACGGTCAATTCATTGGTCATGATGTCTCGTTTCATAAGAATGACTCCGTTATGCACTCAGTTGTGCAGCTTTACGCCGAAGCGCAGCGCGATACCCAGGCCGGTGCCGACCAGCGCGACGTTGATGAAGGACAGCGCCGCCACCAGGTCGGTGGAGCCGGTCGCCCACAGCGACACCAGCATGGCGCCGATCACCTCGGTGCCCGGCGACAGCAGGTAGACGCCGGTGGAATATTCGCGCTCAAAGATCAGGAACACCATCAGCCAGGCGCCCAGCAGGCCGTAGCGGATCAGCGGCAAGGTGACGTCGCGGGTGGCGCGGCCGCGCGATGCGCCCACCGCGCGCGCCGCCTCTTCCAGTTCCGGCCCCACTTGCAGCAGCGCGGTCGAAATCAGCCGCATGCCGTAGGCCAGCCACACCACCGAGTACGCCAGCCACAGTGCGAAGATGGTCGAGCGCATGGCGCGCAGCGCCGGTATCGCATGCTCGCTGAGCCACAGCGCGGCGCCGTTGTCCATCCCTTTCAACATGCCGTCCAGCCAGCTCGGCACGAACAGGAACACCCATAGGAAGGACAGGCCGGCCAGCAGGCCCGGTATGGCGCGCGGCACCAGCACGCTGTAGTCGAGGAAGCGCGTCACCATGTCCGGCTTGCGGTGCATGGCCAGCGCGATGGCGCAGTAGCAGATCACCGCGCAGCCGCCGCCGATCACGCCGATCAGCAGCGTGTTCAGGATGCCGCGCAACAGCGCCGGCTGGTCCAGGATCTCGCGGAAGTGCTGCAAGGTCAGCACGTCGGCCAGCTTGACGCCCTCGCCCCAGTACTGCACGAAGGAGCGCAGCGCGATGCCCGACATCGGCATGACGATGGTGAACATCAGCCAGGCGAAGATCAGGCCGAAGGCCAGCCACTTCCAGCGGCCCAGCGGCATGGGCTTGGAGCGCGCGCCCTTGCCCTTGATCGAGACGAACTTGTTGGCCGACTTCAGCAGCCAGCGCTGCAGCATCACCAGCGGCAGCGTGACCATCACCAGGCAGACGGCGACGGCGGCCATCAGGTGGTACGACGGCGTGCCCAGTTTATTGGTCAGCTTGTACAGGTAGGTGGACAGCACCATGTGGCCCTCCGGGTCGCCCAGCACCAGCACCAGGCCGAACACCTCGAAGCCGAGGAAGAACACCAGCACCGCCGCATAGGCCAGCGCCGGCGTCACCATCGGCAGGGAGACATTGAACATCACCCGCAGCGGCGAAGCGCCGGTGACGCGCGCCGCCTCCTCCACGTCCGAGCCCAGGCTTTTCAGGGCCGACGAGGCATACAGGTAGACGTGCGGCACATGGGTCAGGCCGGCGATGACGACGATGCTGGCGAAGGAATAGATATTCCAGGGGATGAAGCCGATGATGTCCTTGAACCACAGCGTGTAAAAGCCCACCGGTCCCATCGCCACCACGTAGCCGAAGCCCATCACCATGGGCGACACGAAGATTGGCACCAGCAGCATGGGTGCGATGAAGCCCTTGCCCGGCAAGTCGGTGCGTATCATCAGGAAGGCCAGCATGCCGCCCAGCGGCACCGCGATCACGGTCAGGCCGGCGGCCAGCAGGAAGGCGTTTTTAAACGCCAGCGCGAAATCCGGATCGTCGAAGATGAACTGGTAGGCTTCCAGCCCCAGTTCCTTGTTCGGCATGAAGAACGGTGCGTTCAGGAAGCTCTGGTAAAAGATCAGGAACAGCGGCAGGAAGATGGTGGTGGCGGCCAGCGCCACCACCACTCCGCGCGGCCAGTTGACGCCGGGGCGGCCGGCATGAGCAGTGGTGTGCATGGCGGCTCCTTACTTCTTGCCCGCGGTTTCTTTCCACTGCTTGAGGAAGGCCATGCGCTTGGCCGGCGCCAGGTATTGCAGCAGCGCCGGGCTGACCGGAATCGGCTTCAGGTTCTCCTTGCCGAGCTGCTTGATCAATTCGGCCGACGTCGTTTCGCCGGTGACGTCGGGACGGATCGCAAACAGCTTGCTGTCGTTGGCGATCACGGTCTGGCCGCGGTGCGACAGCATGTAGTCCAGCCACAGCTTGGCGGCGTTGACATTCTTCGCCGCCTTGTTGATGAAGAAGACGCGCGACATCACCTGCGTGTAGTCCTTGGTCAGCGCCACGCCGATCGAGGGATCGGTCTTGGCCCGCACCAGCGCATAGGAGCCCAGCACGTTATAGCCGATCAGGTTCTCGCCGGACGAGATACGCTCCATCATGGTGCCGGTGGACGACTGCACGCGCACCTTGGCTACGCCGAACGCATTTTCCAGTTCGGGGAACTTGGGGAAATCCTGCGCATCCTGGGTCATGAACATGAAGCCGACGCCGGATTTTTCGATGTCGTAGGTAGTGACCTTGTCCTTGAACTTGGGCTCCTGGATCAGCTTGACGAAATCGGCGTGCGTCTGCGGCACTTCCTTGGCATCGACCAGGCGCTTGTTGTAGACGATGGCGGCAGGTTCATACGTGGTGCCGTAAGCCTGGTCTTCCCAGATCGCCCAGCCGGGCACCTTGGGCGCTTCCACCGATTTGTACTTGAGCGCGTAGCCATCCGAAGCCAGGCGCATCTGCAGGTCCATGGCGGACGACCACAGCGCATCGGCGGTATTGCCGCCGGCTGCGACTTCGGAGATGAAGCGGTTGTAGACCTCGGTGGAATTCATGTCGTTGTATTCCACCGTGATGCCGGGGTACAGCGCCATGAAGTCCTTGACCAGCGGCTGGGTAGCCTTGCTGTCGGTGGCGCCGTAGATCACCAGCTTGCCTTCCTTCTTGGCGGCGTCGATGATTTTCTGATAGTCGGCGGGGTAGCCGGCGGGGACTTGAGCCCAGGTAGGGACGGCCAGAATCATGGCGCACGCAGCGGCCAGGTACTTCTTCATCATAATGTCTCCAATAGTTATTTGATCAGCGGACCAGACCCAGTTCGGTCGCGCGTTTGCCGTAGTCGTCCACGGCTTTCTTTACGTAGGCGGTCAGCGCATCGCCAGTCAGCGCGAAGGGATACAGGCCGGAAGCGGCGCGCATCTGCGCAAACTCGGGGCTGGCCAATACCCGGTCGAAGGCGGTTACCCAGTAGCGGTAATCCGCATCCGATACCTGCGGTCCCATCCAGACGCCCCGGATGATGGGCCACACCACGTCAACGCCCTGCTCGCGCGCGGTCGGCACATTGGCCAGCACGCCGGCAAGCCGGTGTTCGGACAAGACGGCAAGCACGCGGGTGTTACCGTCGCCGGCGTACAGCGCGGCTTCGCTGGCATCGCCTGAAACCACCTGCACGTAGTTGGCGTGCATGGCGGTGAAGGCTTCCCCTCCTCCTTCCAGCGCCACGAAACGCAGCGCTTTCGGATCAACGCCCACATGCTTGACCACCATCGCCATCTTCAGCCAGTCCTGGCTGCCGACGGTGCCGGACACGCCAATCAGCACCTTGGATGGATCGGCTTTCACGGCCGCCAGCAGGTCGCCCAGCGTTTTATAGGGCGAATCCTTGCGCACGGCGATCATGCCGTAATCCGTGCCCAGAGCGGCGACCCAGCGCACATCGGAAGCCGTCGCCTTGCCGAACTTGCCCTGCGCCAGATTGAGCAGGGAGCCGCCGGAGAAAGCCACCAGCGTGTTCGGCTCGGCGCGGCGCTGCGAGACCAGGGAATGCCACGCTACTGCACCTATCCCGCCAGGCAGATAGCTGATGTGCATATCGGCCTTGGGCGGATGGGGCGCGTCCTGCAGGCCGCGCAAGCCCTTTTGCGCGAGCTTGCAGGTCAGGTCCATCGCGCCGCCCGGCTTGGACGGCACGATGCACTCCAACCCCGCGGCCTGCACCGCCGCGCCGCACAGCGCAAGCAGGAACAGTAGCGTTTTCACTTAGAAGCGGTGCTGCATGCCGATGACGACGCCGCGCTGGCTGTTGCCGAAAGCGGCGTCGTCGCGCGACAGGCCGGTCAACTGGCCATTCTTCGCCTTGGCGTAGCCGACCGTGACGTGCAGGTCGGTGCGCTTGGACAGCGCGTAGCGATAGCGTGCCACGTACATGGTCGGATCGGCGTCGGTGCCGGCGGCCACGTTCTTGACGTTGACGTGGTAGATGGCGCCCGTCAAGGTGGTCACTTCGTTGGCTTTGTAAGCGACGCCAGCCCAGCTCGTGGTGCCCTCAACGTCAGGCGTCAGAGCTTTGCCCGCCACCAGCTTGTAGTCGCGCACCACGGCCCACAGTTTCAGCGGACCGTCTTCGTAGTTGGCGCCCAGGTGCCAGACCGTGTTCTTGTCGCGGTTGCCGGTGGCGACGACGGTATTGCCGTTGTTGCGCTCCCAGGTGCCCATCAGGTTGACCTGGCCGATCTTGTAGACCGAGGTGAAGCCCATCTTGGCGCTGTCCTGCTGGTTGCCCGCCTGCTCGCCCAGCGCGTAGTTGGCGCCGACCTTCAGGTCGCCGAAGGTGCCGGCGTACTTGATGATGTTGTCGTACTGGGTGGTGAAGCCATATTTGCTGGGGCCGGTGGCCGGGCCAGAGGTCGCCCACGAATAGAACGGCGCAAAGCCCATCGGGTCGAAGGAGATCACGGTGTCGTACACGGCGGTGAACGAACGGCCTACGACCACGCGGCCATAGGCGCCTTCCAGACCGACGTTGGCCTGGCGCTTGAACAGCACGCCGTCCTGCGCGCCGGTGTCCATCAGGATGCCGCCTTCGAGATTGAATATGGCTTTCAGGCCGCCGCCCAGGTCTTCGCTGCCGCGCAGGCCCCAGCGCGAGGTATTCATGCCGCCGGAGATCACGCGGGTGTTGCTGGCGCCGTTAGGCCCCTGGTTGTTAGCGCTTTCCATGCCCACGTCCAGCAGGCCGTAGACCTGCACGTTGCTCTGAGCCTGTGCGCCGGCGGCTGCCGACAGTGCCAGGATGGCGAGGGCGATCGAAGTCTTCTTCATAATGTCTCCAGGTTGTAGTAATTATTCGAGGCAGATCGTGGCGATCTGTTTGCCACTATAAAATCAAATTTCTTTCAATTGCCTTTCACTGTCGCCAACATACGACACACTCCCTTCCTTTTTACCTAGCACAGGTCCATGATTCAGCCCTGAACGATTCAACGGCGAGCATATGCGCATACTTTTAGTAGAAGATCACACCGAACTGTCGCATTGGCTGTCGCGCGCCCTGCGCGAGGCCAACCTGACAGTGGAATGCGCCGACAATGGCGCCGATGCCGACGCCCTGCTGCACACCCAGGACTACGCGCTGGTGATACTCGATCTGACCTTGCCGCGCATGGACGGGCTGGAAGTGCTCAAGCGCCTGCGCGCGCGCGGCGGCCCGCGCGGCCGTACGCCGGTATTGATATTGACCGCCCGCGGCGGCCTGGACGACCGTGTGCAAGGTCTCAACCTTGGCGCCGACGATTACCTGGCCAAGCCCTTCGAGCTGGCGGAGCTGGAAGCGCGCGTCAAGGCGCTGCTGCGCCGCAGCCTGGGCAACGAAGCGCTGGTGTATCGCTGCGGCGCCCTCAGCTTCGACACGGTGACCCGCTTGTTTACCTATTCAGGAAACACGCTGGCGCTGACGCCGCGCGAACACGCGGTGCTGGAAACGCTGATCGCCCGCGCTGGCAGCGCCGTCTCCAAGGAGAAGCTGTTCGGCGAAGTCTTCTCGCTGGGCGACGAAGCCAACATCGACGCCATCGATTTGTACATCCACCGCGTGCGCAAGAAACTGGACAGCACCGCGCCGGACGCCGCCGTCATCACCACGCTGCGCGGCATAGGCTACGTGCTGCAGCCGCGTCCCGCCGCGTGAGCCGCGCTCCGGCATGGGTTTACTAAACGCTCTCACCCGCGGCGCCGGCCATCTCCGCCCGCTCGGCAGCCTGCGCGGGCAATTGCTGCGCTGGCTGCTGGGGCCTTTGCTGATACTGGTGGCGCTGAACAGCGTGTCGGTCTACCGCAACGCAAAGGATGCGGCCGATGTCGCCTACGACCGTTCGCTGCTGGCCTCCACGCGCGCGTTGGCGGAGCGTGTCTCCATCGCCGACGGCAAGGTGGTGGCCGACGTGCCTTACGTGGCGCTGGACAGTTTCGAGACCGACAACCTGGGCCGCATCTACTACAAGGTCACAGGGCTGAAGGGCGAAACGGTGTCGGGCTATGACGACCTGCCGCCGGTGCCGCCCAATGTGCCGCGCTCGGAAGCCTATCCGGCGCTGGTGCGCTTTTATCACGCCACTTACAACGGCCAGCCGGTGCGCATCGCCGCCCTGCTGCAGCCGGTGTTCGACGATTCCATGCGCGGCATCGCGCTGATCCAGGTTGGCGAAACGCTGGAAGCGCGGCGCGTGCTGACCAACCAGATCCTGTTCAATACCCTGGCCTGGCAAACCTTGCTGCTGGCGGCGGTCGGCCTGCTGGTGTGGTTCGCGGTGCGGCTGGTGTTGCAACCGCTGATGCGGCTGAAGGCGGCAGTGGAAACGCGCGATACCACCGATGCCAGCGATGTCGATCCTGCCCTGGTGCACAAGGAAGTACGGCCACTGGTGGCGGCGCTGAACAGCTCGCGCAGCCGCATGCATATGCTGATTAACAGCCAGCGCCGCTTCATTGCCGACGCCTCCCACCAGTTGCGCACGCCGCTGACGGTGCTGAAAACCCAGGCAGAACTGGCGCTGCGCGAATGCGATCGGCCTGGCGCCGATCCTGAACAGAGCAAGGCTGTGCTGCGCGAGATTGTCGGCAGCATCGCGGCCACCACCGATTCCACCGTCAACCTGGCCAATCGCTTGCTGACGCTGGCGCGCATCGAGCATCGCGGCGCGGATGCGTCGGAAGCGGTATCGATGCGTGACATCGCCCGCCAGGTCGGGCTGGAGCTGGCGATTTCCGCGGTCGGCAAGCAGATCGACCTGTCGCTGGAAGCGGAGCAGGAATGCCTGGTCCTAGGCCAACCCTTGCTGCTGCATGAGATGCTGGCCAACCTGGTCGACAACGCGCTGCGCTATACGCCACATGGCGGTAGCGTGTCCCTGCGCGTGCAGCAGCGTGGCGACGAGGTGGTGCTGGAAGTGGAGGACAGCGGCCCCGGCATCGCCGCCGCCGAGCGCGAACGGGTATTCGCGCCCTTCTATCGCGCCGCGTCCACGCTGGAGCGCAATCCTGGCGGCCATGGCCTGGGACTGGCCATCGTGCGCGATATCGCCACGCTGCACGGCGCCACCATCAAGCTGGAGGACGCCAGCCGTGGCAGCGGCCTGAAGGTCAGCGTCGTTATGCCCATTTATCATGGGTCCCGGAACAAATAGTATTGGCAGCGTGGCAGCCAAGGCCGTAGCATGGCTGTCATGAAAACCATACTCACTTCCACCCTTCTTGGCCTGACGGCAGCCGCGTGCTGCGCGGCCGAACCTACCCTGTCCACCGTCGGCAAAGGCTGGGCCAACAATTCGGTCAACGTCGTCGTGTTCCGCAAAAATTCGCTGGTGACGCAAGGCGACACGCAATACGTGGCCTATTACGACGCCGAGCGCTACCTGGTGCTGGGCAAGCGCAAGCTGGGCGCGCCGGCGTGGACGGTGCAACGCACGGCCTGGCAAGGCAACACGGCCGATGCGCACAACGACATCAGCATCATGGTGGACGGCGCAGGCTACCTGCATGTATCGTGGGACCATCACAACAACGCCCTGCGCTATGCGCGCAGCGTGGCGCCTGGGTCCCTGCAACTGGGACCCAAGCTGGCCATGACCGGCAAGGACGAGGATGAAGTCTCCTACCCTGAATTCCTGCGCCTGCCGGATGGGAATTTGCTGTTCTTCTACCGTCTGGGCGGGTCGGGACGCGGCGACCTGGTGATCAATCGCTACGACGTGCGGACGCAAAGCTGGCGGCGGCTGCACACCAACCTGATCGCCGGCGAAGGCAAGCGCAACGCCTACTGGCAGTCCTTCCTCGACAACCAGGGGACCCTGCACTTGTCATGGGTATGGCGCGAATCGCCGGATGTGGCAAGCAACCACGACATGGCCTACGCCCGCTCCCGCGACGGCGGCGTAAGCTGGGAGACTTCGGACGGCAAACCCTATGCGCTGCCGATCAATGCGGCCAGCGCGGAATACGCAGTGCGCATCCCGCAAAACAGTGAGCTGATCAACCAGACCTCGATGTCCGCCGACAAAGACGGTCATCCCTACATCGCCAGCTATTGGCGCGATGCCGGCACCAAGGTGCCGCAATACCACGTGATCTACCATACTGGCAAACAATGGGAGACACGCACGCTGGCCTTCCGCAGCACGCCGTTTTCCCTGAGCGGACAAGGCACCAAGCGTATTCCCATCGCTCGCCCGCAGATACTGGTCAATCCCGCCGGCGCTGGCGCGCTGTTGGTGTTCCGCGACGAAGAAAGGGGCAGCAAAGTCTCCGTGGCGCAGGCCGACGATCCAGCCAGCGGCCCATGGCGCGTGCGAGACCTGACCAGCTATTCCGTCGGCGACTGGGAGCCCAGCTACGACACCGAACGCTGGCGCCAGAGCGGCATTCTGAGCCTGCTGGTGCAGGACGTGCGCCAGGTGGACGGCGAAGGCAAGGCCGACGTGCCACCCCAGCCAGTACAAGTGCTGGACTGGCAGCCCGACTTCATCACGAGGTGAACGGCCGCTGAAAGCAAAAAAAAACTGCGGGACTAGACTACGTCCCGCAGTAACGAGTGCAACCAGGATGTGAATCAGAGCTTGCCGCGGATGCCGAACTTGATGGTGCGGCCGTCGTACTTGGCGTAGTCCATGCGGGTACGCTTGCCGTCGCCGTACTTGCCGCTGACGTCTTCGAAGTAATCGTAGGCCAGCGTGTTGCTCAGGTTGAGCGCATCGACGCGGAACTCCAGGTTTTCATTGATCTTGTAGCTGACGTTGGCGTCCAGGTAGCCACGGCCGGCGTGCCAGCGGATCAAGTCGTCGCCGAGGTTGGTCGAGTTGTCGGTGTTGAGCGACTTGTCCTTGTAATTCCAGGACATGCGCATCGCCAGCGGCCCCTGTTCGTAGTACAGCGTGGTGCTGTATGCGTACTTCGGCACGATGTTGACGTTCATGTTCTTGCCTTCGTTGCTGATCCATGGCACGGCGCTGAACGGATTGATGTGCGTGTAGCTGGCCATCGCGCCCAGGCCGTTCCATGGCGCCGGCAGTGCCGTGAAGGCCTGTTGGTAAGCCAGTTCGAAGCCGCGCATGATTTGTTCGCCGCCGTTGGTGTAGGTGCGCAGCGTCATCGCCAGGTTAGGATCGACGTGGCCGTTCGCATCCTGGAACAACGGGCCAAGCGCCGTATCCGGCAGACCGAGCGAACCAAAGGTCACGACCCGCGTGTTGGCCACGGTGGCATCGGTCAGGTCTTTCTTGAACAGCGCTGCGGACAGCATGCTGCCGGGCTGGAAGTACCATTCCAGGCTGGTGTCCAGGTTTTTCGACTGCTGCGGACGCAGGCCCGGATTGCCGGAAGTGGCCGAGTTGTCGAACTGGTTGGGAATCACGGTCTGGCCGGCGATGATGGACAGCGAAGCGCGCGTGATGGTCTTGCCCCAGGATGCGCGCCAGATCAGGTCATCGGTCACATCCAGCGCGCCGCTGAAGGCCGGCAGCACGTTGCTGTACTTGCCGCTTTCGTGGTTGGGACCGTAGGCCAGGTTGGTGCCCTGCTGCTTGAAGTTGTCGATGTCGGTTTCCGTGCTGGAGAAGCGCACGCCGGCATTCAGGCGCAGTTCACGGCCGCCGAGCACTTGACCCTTGAAGTCGGACTGCGCGAAGGCGGTTTTCACATCCTCTTCCGCTGCAAAACTCTGCGACGGCGTGAAGGCGGAGGCCGGGTTGTACACGTTGGGATCGAACTGCGAATAGAAGTAGTTGCTGTCCCAAGTCGCCCAGTTCTTGGGCCAGCCGGCGCCCATGTCCATGTGCTGGATAGGCAGCGTGGTGGTCATCGCGCTGCGCAAGCCTGTCGCGCCGATGCTGTTCAGGTGAGCGGTGGCCAGCGCCGTGCCATTGCGCTTGTCGACGCCCTTGATGGTTGCCACGTAGCTCACGCCGGTCTTCAGGTGGCCGGTCCAGTCGCCCGGCAGGTCGTAGTCCCAGTCGGCGGTGGCGCGTGCCTGCTTGCCCTTGTCGGTTTCCTTGGTCAGGCCGGTGCCGATGGTGAAGCCGGACCAGTTGTTCGGATCCGTATAGCTGGTCGGCGACGAGATCGATGGGTAGACGTGATCGCTGCCGTAATCGATGGTCGAGGTGGCGCCGTAGATATAGCCGGACAACTGGCCGGTGGCACTGCGCGCCGTGCTCTGATTGAGGCTGGCCTGGCCGCTCAGGGTCAGCCGGGAGGAGGCTTTCCAGCTTGCGTTCAGGGCGCCGTAGCCGAACTTGGTTTCATCCTTGGTATAGACCGCGCCGGCGTTATAAGTGGTGTTGCCGAAGGTGCCGGTCATCAGATTGCTGGACGGGTCGATGTGCACATCCAGCGGAATCAGGCCGTTGTTGCCGTTCGCACCCACCGGCAGGTTGCGGTTGGTGGTGGCAGTGCTGCGGATCAGGATGCCGAACAACTGTTCCTTGCGAGTGTTCTCCAACTTGGAATACATGGTGTCCAGGCTGACGTTCAGGGTCGGCGTCTTCCACTGCACGGACGACACCAGGCCGTCGCGGGTGCGATCGTTTTCGCTGCCGTAGAAGCGGTAGATACGCGGCAGGAAGGCGTTGGCGATCTGGTCGTGGGTGTAACCGGAGAAGTTGGCCAGCGGGCTGTCCAGGTCCAGCGACAGCGCGAAATTACCCCTCACCGGTTTCTGGCTGCCGTTGAAGGAGCTGTTGTAGCCGCCGGTCGCTTCAAAGCCGGAACGGGTGTTGACGTTGCCAGTGTGCGAAGCGCCGATCAGGAAGCCCAGGTTGTCCCAGGTGTTGGAATACAGCGCAAAGCCGTTCGGGTCCTGGTGCTTGGACGCCGTGTTGTAGGTGTCGGTCAGGCCGTAACGGATGGTGCGCTTGGGATTGTCGAATGGACGCGGGGTCTGCAGGTCGACGACGCCGCCCATGCCGCCTTCGGTCAGTTCGGCCAGCGGCGTCTTGTAGAAATCCACGCGGCCGAACAGTTCGGAGGCGAACACGTCAAAGTTGAAGCCACGTGCGGCGCTGCCGATGGTGGAGGTCGAGGTGGTGTTGACCGGCGCACCGTTCAGCGTGGTGACCGAGTAATCGGTAGGCAGGCCGCGGATCGAAATGCGCTGGCCTTCGCCCGAGGTGTCGTCGCGGTTCAGGATCACGCCCGGCACGCGCTGCAGCGATTCGGCCACGTTCGCTTCCGGGAATTTGCCGATGTCTTCCGCCACGATGGAGTCGCGCACACCGATGGCTTGCTGCTTCAGGTTCAGTGCTTTTTGCAGGCTGCTGCGGAAGCCCGTCACCACCACGGTCGTGGTCTCAGCGTTGGCGGGCGCATCGGCGGCTGGCGCCGCGTTCTGCGTCTGCGTGGTGGTCGTGCTTTCTTGTGCGACGGCGGCAGGGCCGTAAGCGGCGGCAAGCGCCAGTGGTACCAGTGTTGCCAGTATTTTCTTCTTCATGATGTCCCCATTGGTGTCTCCGGCCACCCTCTCTGTGATGACCTGAAAATAGCGTAGCAGCATTTCAGCACAACGTTACCATAAAAAATGCGTATGCTTTGATGCCGATAAATTATAGCTAGCGGTGACATTCCCGTAAGTCCTTGAGAAATATGGAAATCTTTTCCGCCAAAACCGGCATAAACATGGTCATTAGGAAATACTTCTTTCCTACTGCCGCCAATATCGTATGACAGCGTTGTCACATCACAACGACAAAAGTTTCACCAGCTCCGAGCCGGCCAACAGGAAGGCGCCAACACCGAAGTGCGCCGTCGAGTCGCGGTCGACCACCTGGCCGGGAATTGCGCGGTCGCCGATAGGCTGTACATAACCGAGTTTGCCATCCGGTTGCAAGGCCACCCTGCTCAGGAAGCCCCAGCCGCACAGCGCAACCGGCAGGTACTCGTCCTTCGACAGCAGGCCGTTGTTGATGCCCCACAGGTAGCCGTAGGTGAAGAAGGCGGTGCCGCTGGTTTCCGGACCGGGCGCGTGCGCAGGATCGAGCAGACTGCGGGTCCAATAGCCCTCCGGCTGCTGCAGTGGTTTCAGGGCGCGCGCCATGGCAATGAATTTGCTTTCGAAGACAGCACGATAAGGGTCGCCCTTCGGCACATCCTGCATGACCCTGGCGAGTCCGGCAAACACCCAGCCGTCGCCGCGCGCCCAGAAATCCTTCTTGCCGTGGATGCTCCGGTGCGCCGGGTAGACGTAGCGGGCATCGCGGTAGTACAGGTGCTCGTCGGCGTCGTACATGATGCTGTTGGCGTACTCGAAGTATTCGACCAGCTTGTCCAGGTAGCGGCGCTCGCCGGTGATGGCGTACAGCTTGCTCATGACCGGCATGGCCATGTACAAGCCATCGGCCCACCACCAGTAGTCCTTGTTGGGCGTGCTCATTTCGTATTCCATGACCTCGCGGGCGCGGGCGATCTTCACCGGGTCCTTGTCCATCCGGTACAGGTCCGCGTAGACCTGGAAGCAGATTTGCCAGTCACCGAACAGGACGTGATCGTCCGTTTCGCCGTAGCTGTACTTCCAGTTGGTCTTGTCCTTGGACTTCGCGCCTGTCCAGTGGTTATACGCGGCCCAGGCTTGCGTGTACGCCAGTTGCCGGCGGTCGCCGGTAACTTCGTAAGCGGCCAGGTTGCCCGTATGGTAGGCGGCCACGTTCCAGAAGGGCCATTCCTGCGCCGGATGCGATTGCTGCCAGTAGTTGTTCGCCTTGTTCATCGCGGCCAACACGTCGGCGCGCGCGGGCGTGCCCGCCTGTGCGGCGCCGGCGGCCGGCGCGCGCACTGCGCAACCGCTCAGCATGATGAATGCGCCCCCCAGCATGGAGAGAGCGGTTCTGCGATTTGCCATTTCCTGTTCCTTTTCAATTGTCTTCGGAGACCAGCTTGTCGCCGACGTAGACGCGGTAATGCTTGATGCGTCCCGGTGTCGCATCGCCGCCCTGGCGCGGCGTGTAGCGCAAGCCGGCGATATCGGCGGCCGCGCCCAGGTCGAGCACGATGCGGTGCGGGTAAGGCGCCGGCTGTCCCGGTCCGCTGTAAGCGCTTTGCCAGTAGTCGGTGGCCTGGCCATTGATCGCATTGAGCCCTGAGCCGTCTTCCTTGCGCAGCTCTTCGCTGCTGACGTAAGCAATGGTCCACGCGGTCTGGTTCAGCGTTTTTCCGTCCGGGCCGAGCAAGGCCAGTTCCGCCACCGCGGCCTGCGGCTTGCCGTCGAAGCTGTCGAGCGCTTCCAGGCAGACCTGGCTGCCGCGCACCGCATGCGTGAAACGGACGTCCTGCACAGCGGCGCCCGGCGCGAATTCGCCTTCGTGCGCCACCTGCGCCGCGCTCAGGCGCGGCCTGGCCTTGTTAGGTGGACGCGGCAGATCGCGGTCCGGCTGCAATTTATCCAGCACCGGCGTCGCCAGGCCGCTGATGCGCGCCGCCTGCGGGCCGGTCAGGTCCAGCACCACCACTTCGTTGCGGCCGGCCTTCAGCCACGGGCCGGGCAGATACATGGTCTGGGTCGGGCCTATGCTCCAGTACCGCCCCAGGCAGCGGCCGTTGACCCAGGCGACGCCCTGCCCCCACGCCGACATGTCGAGGAAGGTGTCGCCGCTGCTGGCCACGTCGAAATGGCCACGCCAGAAGGCGGCGCCCTTGGCGCGGCCCTTTTTCCAGTTCAGCGGCGGCAGCGTGCCGTCCGCGTCGAAATCGATGGCGCGGATTTCCCAGTCCTTCAGCTCCAGCGGCGCCGCGCCTTTGGCGATGAAATGCACGGGACCATGCAGGCCCTTGCGGTCGTGCACCTCCATGCCGAAATTGACGCGCGCGATGGTGTAGACCAGGATGGTGAGCGTGGTCGCCTTGCTGCGCGCCGGGATATCCAGCTTGAAGCGGTGGAAGCGCGTATCGAACGTCCCCACCTCGCGGCCGTCGATAGCGACCCAGGCCAGGTCCCGCACGCGCGCCGCTTCCAGCACGCCCGCCGGGCCGGCCGGCAGCGTCACCTTGTAGGAGATCAGGCCTCGGCTGATGTCGTAATGCTCGATCGGCTGCGGCACGCTGTCCCTGATCGCCTGCGCCGGCAGGCTGTCGGCCACCGCCGCCGATTCCTTCAGCGTGAAGGCCGGGATGGTGATGACGGGATTGCGCGGCGGCGGCACCTGCAGGGTCTCCCCCGCTTTCATGTGCGGCCGTATGCCTTCGCGATAGGCCTGGAATTTTTCGCCCATCCAGCCCGCTTCGCCGATAGGCGCGTCATAGTCGTAGCTGCTGGTGTCGGGGCGGAACGGGCGGTCGCAGCCGCCCCACAAGCCAAAGGACGTGCCGCCGTGCGCCATGTAGAGGCTGAAGGAGCCGTTCGCGGCCAGCATGGTCTTGATGTCTTCGACGGCCTTGGTGGCGTCGCCCTTGCGGTGCGGCGCGCCCCAGGTATCGAACCAGCCGGAGTAGTATTCGCCGCACATCTTCGGCCCCTGCTGCACGGCCGCCAGCGCGCGGAATCCGCCTTCCGGGTCGCTGCCGAAATTCGCCACCGAGAACAGCTCGGGAATCTGCGTCTTGGCCACGGCGTTGGTCGGATTGCACTGGAATAGAGGCACGTCGAAACCGGCGTCCGCCACCGCCTTGCGCATGGCGCGCATGTAGTCCAGGTCATCGCCGAAAAAGCCGTATTCGTTCTCGACCTGCACCATCAGGATGGGGCCGCCGTGGCTGATCTGCATAGGCCCCAGCACCTTGCCGACTTCCGCTACCCAGCGCCGCACCGGTTTCATGAAGCGCTCGTCGCGCGTGCGCAGGAAGGCATCGCCAGGCTGCTTGAGCAGCCACCACGGCAGGCCGCCCATTTCCCATTCAGCGCAGGCATACGGACCTGGCCGCAGTATCACCCACAGGCCCTCGGCCTGCGCCAGGCGGCAGAATTCGGCCGCATCGCGCTGCCCCGACCAGTCGTAGCGGCCTTCGCGCCATTCATGATAGTTCCAGAACAAATAGGCGCACACCGTATTCAGTCCCATGGCCTTGAGCGCCTTGAGCCGGTGCGTCCAGTATTCGCGCGGCACGCGGGCGAAGTGCATTTCGCCGCAGCGTATTTGCAGCGGCGCGCCATCGAGCAGGAAGTCGTTGGCGCCGATGGCAAAGCGGGCCTGGGCGCCAGCCGCTTCCGCGGCGTGGGAGGAAGGCAGCAGCATGCTGCCCAGTGCGGCGGCCGCGCCTTGCATCATGCGGCGACGGGCTAAGGTATTTTTCATGGGGTCTCTCAATATTCGACTGCGTAATCTTTGGGGAAGCGCTTGCCGGCAAAGGCTTTCTTCTGCGTCCATTCCTGCGCCGGCGAAGTCCAGTAACTGTCGCTGGCCGGCAGGCCTAGCGGCAGCAGTCCTTCCGACGCAATGTACATGCTGCCGTTGTTGGAATAGATGTCGGCCAGCTCCGGCTGGTGACCGACGAAGCCGATGGTGAGGTAGCCATCCTTGTTGAAGTTGTCCGGTGCGCTCCAGATGGCCTGGTGCGTCGCCTGCAGCGCCGCCCTGACCTGGCCTTCCGGCAGGCTGGCCGGCAGTTGTTTGCGCCATGCCATCAGGGCCAGCGGCTGAAACGCGGCGGTCCGGTAGGTCAGCGAACGGCCGATGGGCGGGAAGCTGCCGGTCGGTGAAATGAAGCGCTCCAGATGTTCGCCGCAGCGCTGCATGCGCTTGAGCGCCTGCGCATGCAGGTCGGCCGGCTTGCCTTTCCAGAATGGGGCGTTGGTTTTCTCCATCACTTCCAGTATCTCGACCAGCATCGGGTACATGACGAAGGAGTTGTAGTAATCGAAGTGGAAGGATTCGCCGTCCTTGATCCAGCCGTCGCCGACATACCATTCATTGATTTTGCGGACTGCGACGCTCATGCGCATTGGATCCTGCTCCTCGCCGACGGACAGTAGCCACGCTTCGTTCATGGCGGCGAACAGCAGCCAGTTGATGTAAGGCGGCTCGATCCGGCGCAGTCCCTTGATCTCGGCGACGATGCGGCGCTTGGTGGTAGCGTCCAGCGGATCCCACAGTGCCTTGGGGGCGCGCATCAGCGCATTGGTGAAATAGGCGGAATCCACCAGTGCCTGTCCGGGGCCGTTCCACAACAGGTAATCGGGGCTGGCTGGATCGACCGCGTGGGTATAGCTTTGCAGCGCCATCTGGCGCAGCTTGCCGCGCAAACGCCCTTCCGCGCTGTCGTCATCTTCCAGCGCCAGCCAGGGCGCGATGCCGGACATCAGCCGGGCGAAGCACTCCATGTAGGCCACCTTCTTGTCGCGGCCATCCCAGGTCGGGCTCAGCTCCAGCGTGAAGCGGCGCTGCAGCTCGCCCCTGGACATATTGGTCAGCACCGGTTCGGCCATCCGGGTCAGCAGGTCCAGCATGTAGGCGCGGTCGCCGGCGCCGCCTGGCGCGCCGCCCACGGTGGCGGCGGCTGCACCGGAAGCGATCAGTTGGGATGCGATTGGCGTGGCCGCCATCGTTCGAAGGAAATTGCGTCGCTGCATAGGGTCTCCATGGATTCTTGATATGACAACGCTACCACATTGTTGGGCGATTTTAGCGCAGTTATCTGCCGAATGCTATCGAATGTGCGTGGGTGTCGTTCCCGCGCAGGCGGGAACCCATGGTGTGCGGGGCCGGTTACTCGGCATGGATTCCCGCTTTCGCGGGAATGACGGCGGCGGGGGCTGCGGGCTTGCCGCGCAAGACGGCGAAGCACAGCGACGCGGCGCCCGCCGCCACTGCGCCGATCAGCAGGGTCAGGCTGTAGTCATGACCTGAGTAGTCCAGCAATGGCCCCAGCAGGATGGACGTCAGGATGCTGCCGGCCGAAACCACCAGGTCCTTGGCCGCATTGAACTGCAGGAAGCGATCTTGCGGGAACAGCGCCATCGGCAGCGCGGCCGATGCCGTGTACCAGGCGCCGGAAATCACGCCATGCAGCACGTAGACCAGCGGGAAGGTAGCCAAGGTCGGCCGCCCCAGGTAGGCCGCGAGGGAGACCAGCGAATATGCGGTCAGCACGATCGAGCATACGCGCAGCGCGCCGTAGCGGTCCACGCACCAGCCCACGCCGAACGACAGCAACAGCGAAGCGCAATAGACGATGGCCAGCAAGGTGCCCAGCTCCTTCTTCGGCAGCCCCAGCGTGGTGGAGTAATACTGCGAGAAGGTATTGAAGGGAATGTAGGTGACGGCGGCCAGCATGAACATCCCGAAAATGAAGACGAAATAGCGGTCGCCGAAGCACTCGTCGCGGTAGGCCCGCAGCATGGCGCGGGCGTGATGCCATGGCTGGAACGGCGCCGGCTGACTGAGAGGCTGTCGCGCGTCCTCGCCTTCGTGCACCTTCAGGCTCATTAACACCAAGCCGCCGGCGAACAGCGCCGCCAGCATCAGCAGCACCTCGCGCAGATGGGTTTCCGTCCACTCGAAAATCCACAAGTTGAAGATGACGCCGGCACCCAGGCTGACCATGCGCACACCTGCATAGAAACGGCCCAGGATGCGGTGCGGGATGACGTCGTTGACCAGGCCCGAGTACAGCGCCCCCGTCATCAGCGCCGTGCACTGGAAGACGGTCCACAGCAGGCAGAACCAGCCAATGATGCAGACATCCTCGCCCGGCGAGGCGGCGCCGAGCAATTGATGCAGTCCGCGCCCCAGTTGGCTGCAATAGGCCAGGCCGACCAGCGCCAGGGCGCACACCGGCGACGTGGCCAGGATGAAGGGAATCCGCCTGCCCCAGCGGCTGCGGTAGCGGTCTGAAAAATAGCTGATGACCGGGCCGACGAAGGCGCCGAACAGGGCCGGCAAGGCCGACACGGCGACGGCGACAAAGGTGTCGCTGACGTGGTGCTGGCGCAGCAGCTCCAGCACACTGGGCACGGCCGAACGCTCGCGCAAGCCTATCGCCAGCTCGCCGATCAGCAGCCATATCATCATGGTCGCCAAACCGGCTGCGACAAATCCGGAACGACCTCGCACCGCGCGTATCACCATATCCTGGCGTATCGTTAAAAGGCCATGATACCGCAGATGGCAGCCGTCATAAAAACAGCCGAAGACGGAGGCTGGCGTCTTCGGCCAAAAGCCAGGACAGCACTGCCCTGGTACTGGAGATGCTACCTGGTGACTTCGCCTCGCGCTCTTTGCCCGTCCCGCCTCCCGCAAGAGACAACGTTACCATAAAACAGATCATACACCGATGCTGCGGCGTATGCTGATTTTTTTTTTAACGTTAGCGCTTGGGGGCGGGACCGGTGGAGTCGCGCACCACGAACCTGGTGGGCAGCTCGATGCGCATGCCGGCCGCGTCCTGGCCGTTGATGATGGCCACTAGCTCGGCCACCGCGCGCACCGCGATCTCCTTCAGCGGCTGGCGCAGCGTGGTCAGCTTGGGGAAGACGTAGCTGGCGGCGGTGACGTCGTCGTAGCCGACCACCGACAGGTCGGCCGGTACGGACAGCCCCAGTTCCTGGGCCGCGTCCAGCGCGCCGAATGCCATGTCGTCGTTGGCGGCGAAGATCGCCGTCGGTCGTTGCTTGAGCTTGAGCAGGCGGCTGGCCTCGCGGTAGCCGGAAGGATGGGTGAAGTCGCCCTGCCCTATGTATTCCGGGCGGATGTCCAGTCCCGCAGCCTGCATGGCCTGTTCGTAGCCGCGCTGGCGTTCGGCGCTCTGGCCGGTATCCGAGGTGCCGGTAATGAAAGCGATACGCTTGTGCTTCAAACCGATCAAGTGTTCCACCGCCTGCCGGGCGCCGCTGCGGTTGGCACCCACCACCACGGGTAGTTCGATCTCGCGGGCGGAGAAGTTGATCAGTACGCAGGGCGCCTTCGCCCGTTCGAGTTTTTCCAGCATGGGATCGCGGTGGTCGGGCAACACGAAGATCAAGCCGTCGCACAGGGTCCGCATCGCTTCGCTGGTGGCGGCGCGGTCCGGCGCGCCGAAACTGACGGCGTTAAATACCAGCAGGTCGTAGCCCAGGCGGCGGCCCTCGTCGTTGATGCTGGAGATGAGTTCGTGCAGCACCGAGGAGCGGAAGCCGTGCACCAGCACGCCGATCAATTTGCTGCTGCCTCCGCGGATGCGCTGGGCCAGCAGGTTGGGCGTGTAATCGACCTGCTCTGCCGCCGCCAGCACCCTCTTCCGTGTCTCTTCAGCTACGTAGCCCACGCCCCGTATGGCACGCGAGGCGGTAATGACCGACACTCCAGCCAGCTCGGCAACCTGCGTGATCGTCTTCCCTTTTGCCATAGTCCCTTTTCCGATATCCCAAAACGCCAAGCGTTCTGACAACGATATCTTATCACGGAGACTATCTCACTTGCGGAATGCCGGGAACAGCCTGTTGGTACGCGACTGGTAGTCGGCATAAGCGCTGCCGAAATGATCGAGCATCATCTTCTCTTCGTTGTCGATGCGCGCAAAATACAGGACGGAGAACGTGACCAGGAAGGCAGGGCCGACGACATGGTTCCCGATCAGGAAAGCCTGCGCGGCGGAAATGCTGAATAAGGCGGTGTACATCGGATGCCGGATCCGGCTGTAGATGCCTTCCGAAACCAGCCGGTGGGATTCCTTCATTTCCAGCATGGGTGAAAACTGGCGTCCCAGGTCGCTGTGCGATTTCCAGAACAGGAAGACGCCGACCACCGCCAGCGCGCAGCCGATGCTGCCGGCCCAGGCAGGCACCGCATAATCCGCAAAATGGAACCACGGCGTGAACAGGTACAGCAGCGGCAAGGTGGTCGAGCCGGTAAACACCAGCATCAGCAAAAATTTTCCGGCGCCCCCTTCACGCGATTCGACCGGCTTGAGCTTCTTGTTTTTATATTCCAGCGGCGCCCGGATGATGAAGCAGCAAAACCACATGGCGATGAAGATAACGTCGAAAGTACCCATGCCTGTCCCCTATGTTATGGAATTATCGGTCGATTGTGAGTCAATCTACAGCGTAGAACTGCAAGCAATTACCGTCCTGGTCACGCAAGTGGAATTCGCGCGTGCCCCAGGGCGTGTCGGCCGGCCTGGCCCACGGGCTGTCGCCATCCGGCGTGGCCACGCCCCTGGCGGTGAAATCCCCATGCAGGCCATCCAGATCGCGCACGGCAAATCGGTAGGCTGGGCGGTCCAGCGTGTTCTGCCAATGCACCGCGTCCTGCCATTGGAGATGCAGTGCCACGCCGTCGCGCGAGACACCGGCGTAGCGCGGATGCACGATATCGTCCTTGAAATCGAGATCGAAACCCAGCTTTCCATAGAATTGAAGCGACAGGCTGACGTCGCGCGACATCAGCACGGGAATAACCATCGTGATCACTGCTGCCATAAACAAGATGCTCCTCAAGATAGGGCTCGATCATGCCAGATTTCTCATCGGGCGGTACACATCGCAGGCCACATGAATCCAGATGGTTGCGCTATCATTATAAATGATTACAACCAAAAGGAGACACTGCATGAAGCGTTTTTGGGCATCTGCCCTGTTATTGACCTGTACCCTGGCACAGGCCGAACCTGCCGCCGTCAGCGGGCATTACCGCAACCTGTTCCGCGAATGGCGGCCGGACCTGAGCGAGCAGGCCGTCCATGCGCGGCTGGACGAATACTGGCATTCGCTATTTGAAGGAGATGAGAACAGCCGCGTGTACTACCCCGCCCCCGCTACGGCGGATGGCCCCTCTGCCTACGTGCTCGACGTCGGCAACGCGGACGTGCGCAGCGAAGGCATGTCGTATGGGATGATGATCGCGGTCCAGATGAACAAGAAAGCGGCCTTCGACGCCCTGTGGAACTGGGCCGCCACGCACATGCGCTACCAAAGCGGACCTTTGCGCGGCTACTTCCGCTGGCAATGCAAGCCCGCCGGCTGCGACCATGACGCGGTGCCGGCCTCCGACGGCGAGGAATACTTCACCACCGCGCTGCTGATGGCGTCCAGCCGCTGGGGCGATGGCCAGGGCATCTACAATTATTCGGCGCAGGCCAACCAGATCCTGGACGCCATGCTGCACAAGGAAGACATGAATGGCGGCGTGGTCGCCGGTGTGCATGCGATGTTCTCGCCGCAGCACGACCAGGTGGTGTTCGTGGCGGTGGACGATGCTGCCTTGTTCAGCGATCCGTCCTATCACCTGCCCGCCTTCTATGAACTGTGGGCGCGACGCGCCGCCGGCTGGCAAGGCGCCAAGGATAGCGACCGCCAGCGCTGGTCGCATATCGCCGACACCAGCCGCCGCTATTTCCAGCTTGCGACCGACGCCAGGACCGGGCTGACGCCCGACTACGCCGAATTCGACGGCCGTCCGCGCCACCTCGACGGCCACGGCGATTTCCGTTTCGACGCCTTCCGCACCGCGGTGAACTGGTCTGTGGATCAGGCCTGGTGGGGCAAGAACCCGGCCGCGCCGGAACTGAGCCGCCGCCTGCTGCACTTCTTCGACCAGCAAGGCAACCCGTATCCGGCGCAGTACAGCGTGGATGGCAAGGTGCTCGATAAGGAAGGCTCACCCGGCCTGATGGCCTGCAACGCCGTCGCCGCGCTGGCGCTGGACGGACCGCCGTCCGCGCGCTACGTCGCCGACCTGTGGAACCTGAAGCCGCCAACTGGTAAATGGCGCTACTACAACGGCATGTTGCAGTACCTGGCCATGCTGCACGTATCGGGCAACTTCAAGGCTTATTAAGCCGCTGCGCGCAGCGTCCTGGCGGCGGCCACCATGTTGGCCAGGGCCGGGATCACTTCCGGCCACTGACGGGTCTTCAGGCCGCAGTCCGGATTGATCCACAGGCGCTGCGCCGGGATGCGCTCGGCCGCTTTCCGCATCAATTGCACGATGTGCTCCTGCGTCGGGATGTTGGGCGAATGGATGTCGTACACGCCGGGACCGATCTCGTTCGGGTAATTGAAGTGATCGAAGGCGTCCAGCAGTTCCATGTCCGAGCGCGAAGTTTCGATGGTGATGACGTCCGCGTCCATGTCCGCGATCGAAGCGATGATGTCGTTGAACTCCGAGTAGCACATGTGGGTGTGGATCTGGGTCTGGTCTTCCACGCCATTGGCGGCGATGCGATACGCCTCCACCGCCCAGTCCAGGTAAGCCTGCCACTGCGCCTTGCGCAAGGGCAGGCCTTCGCGCAGGGCCGCTTCATCGATCTGGATGATGCGCACGCCCGCCTTTTCCAGGTCCTGCACTTCCTGGCGGATCGCCAGCGCCAGTTGCTGGCACGAGGCTGAACGCGGCTGGTCGTCGCGCACGAACGACCAGTTCAGGATGGTGACCGGGCCAGTCAACATGCCCTTCATCGGCTTGTTGGTCAGCGACTGCGCATAGCTGATCCACTCCACCGTCATCGCGTTCGGACGGCTGATGTCGCCGAACAGGATGGGCGGCTTCACGCAGCGCGAACCGTACGACTGTACCCAGCCGAACTGGCTGAAGGCGTAGCCTTCCAGTTGTTCGCCGAAGTATTCGACCATGTCGTTGCGCTCGGCCTCGCCGTGGACCAGCACGTCCAGGCCCAGTGCTTCCTGCTCGCGCACGCTGCGCAGGATCTCGGCCCGCATCGCGGCCTTGTAGCCGGCATCGTCCAGCGCGCCGGATTTGTAGGCGCTGCGGGCATGGCGGATATCGGCTGTCTGTGGGAAGGAGCCGATGGTCGTGGTGGGATAGGCGGGCAGGTTCAGCAGCGCCGCCTGCGCCGTGGCGCGCTGGGCATAGCCACTCTTGCGTTCGCCCAGGCTGGCATTGATGTTGGCGACCGCCTGCCGCACCGCCGGATTGTGCACGCGCGGCGACGCGCGGCGCGCGGCCAGCGCTGCCTGGTTCGCGGCCAGCGCGGCCGCCACTGATGCGCGGCCGTGGCGCAGCGCTTGCGCCAGCACCTGCAACTCCTCCAGCTTTTGCAGCGCATAGGCCAGCCAGGATTTGATCTCCTGGTCCAGCTTTTGTTCACTGTCCAGGTCCACCGGCACGTGCAGCAGCGAGCACGATGGCGCGATCCACAAGCGTTCGCCCAGGCGTTCGGCCAGCGGCTCCAGCCAGTCCAGTATGGCGTTGAGGTCGGTCTTCCAGATATTGCGGCCGTTGATCACCCCCAGCGACAGCACCTTGTGGTCGGGCAGGAGATTCAGCAGCGGGCGGATATCGTCTTGCCCGTTGATGGCGTCAATATGCAGGCCGGCCACCGGCAGGTTCGCCGCCAGGTACAGGTTCTCCTGCAACTGGCCGAAGTAGGTGGCCAGCAGGACCTTGACGCGGCAAGCCTTCAACTGATGGTAAGACAAATTGAACGCGTACTGCCAGTCCGTATCGAGTTCCGTGACCAGCAGCGGCTCGTCGATCTGCACCCACTCGATGCCCTGCTCCGCCAGCGTGTCCAGCAGCAGCGAGTAGGCGGACAGCAGGGACGGCAGCAGCGCCAGCTTGTCCGAGCCATCCTTGGCCTTGCCCAATGCGAGATACGTGACCGGGCCGATCAGCACCGGCTTGGCGCGCACGCCTTGCCGACGGGCCTCCGCCAGTTCAGCCAGCAAGCGCGTCGCATCCAGCTTGAATTCGGTCGCCGCGGTGAATTCGGGGACGATGTAGTGGTAGTTGGTGTCGAACCACTTGGTCATTTCGCCGGCCGCCACGCCGCCGCAGCAGCCGTGGTGCTCTTCGCCCGCATGCGCCGAACGGCCGCGCGCCACGCGGAAGTAGTTGTCCAGCGCGTCGCCGTGGAAGCCGCGCACGCGCTCCGGCAGATTCCCCAGCGTGAAGCTCATGTCCAGCACCTGGTCGTAGAACGAGAAGTCACCGACCGGCACCAGGTCCATTCCCGCCTGGTTGTTCCAGTGGCGGCGGCGCAGGTCGGCGCCACATGCCAGCAGCGCGGCGCGCGTCGATTCGCCCTTCCAGTACGACTCCAGCGCGAACTTCAATTCGCGGCGGGCGCCGATGCGGGGAAAACCAAGGTTGTGAATGGTGGTCATGGATAAAAACTCCTTCAATGTCGATGCGGCCATGGTAAAGATCGCAAGTCATGAAGTAAAATGGTCTTTTCTCACACATCAATGAGTTCTACTCATTCATTATGCTAGAACGTATGCACCTGGCGATCCTGCTGGAAGTCGAGCGGCAGGGATCGCTGACGGCGGCGGCCGACGTTTTGCACGTCACCCAATCGGCCCTGAGCCACAGTATGAAAAAGCTGGAGCAGCAACTGGGTACGGACGTCTGGCTGCGCGAAGGCCGCAGCCTGCGCCTGACGCAGGCCGGCCAATACCTGCACGCGGTAGCGCAGCGCGTGCTGCCGCAACTGAACATGGCCGAAGAGCGGCTGCGCCAGTTCGCCCAGGGCGAGCGCGGCACCCTGCGCATCGGCATGGAATGCCATCCGTGCTACCAGTGGCTACTGAAAATCGTCTCGCCCTACCTGGCGGCCTGGCCGCTGGTCGACGTGGACGTCAAGCAGAAGTTCCAGTTCGGCGGCATCGGCGCCCTGTTCGGTTTCGAGATCGATTTGCTGGTCACGCCGGACCCGGTGCTCAAGCCCGGCCTGCGCTTCGAACCGGTGTTCGATTACGAACAGGTGCTGGTGGTGCACAAGGACCATCCCTGGGCGGCGCAGGAGGAAGTGCGCCCCGAGCAGTTGGCCGGCGAAACGCTGATCACCTACCCTGTTCCCATCGACAGGCTCGACATCTACAACATGTTCCTGCGTCCCGCGAACTGCGCGCCCGGCAGGCACAAGGCCATCGAAACCACCGACATCATGCTGCAGATGGTGGCCAGCGGCCGCGGCGTGACGGCCCTGCCCAAGTGGCTGGTCACCGATTACGCGCCGCAACTGCAACTGCGCACCCTGCGGCTGGGGCCAGCGGGCATCCAAAAGCACATCTACCTCGGCGCCCGCGAAGCCGATTACGGCACGGATTACCTGCAAGCGTTCATCAACATGGCACGCCAGACCAAGGGTTACGATACGGTATAAACTGTTTATGCGCGCAAGCGCACAGTAGGTGGCTGGCATGCGCGGTATCGTCGATTGCGGGAGGAGCATGCCATGGTTCTTTGGATATTCGCGGCCGTGCTGGTCGTCGCCGTTGTGGTGCTGGCGATCGCGCCGCTGCGCCGCAGCCTGGTCACGCCGGGCGTTTATGCGCTGTTCAAGCGCATCCTGCCCGCCATGTCCGAGACCGAGCGCGATGCACTGGAGGCCGGTACGGTCTGGTGGGATGCCGAGCTGTTTTCAGGGCGTCCCGACTGGGACAAGCTCTTGCGCGTGCCGCCGCCCACGCTGACCGAGGAAGAGCAATCCTTCCTGGACGACGAGGTGAGCGAATTATGTGCGATGGTCGACGATTGGGACGCCACGCAGGTTTGGCAAGGCTTGCCGCCCAAGGCTTGGCAATTTGCGCGCGACCGCGGCTTTCTGGGCATGATCATTCCGAAGCAGTATGGCGGCAAGGGCTTCTCCGCCCACATGCATTCTCAAGTGGTGATGAAGCTGTCCACGCGCTGTTCCGCGCTGGCGGTGCAGGTGATGGTGCCGAATTCGCTCGGCCCGGCTGAGCTGCTGCTGCATTACGGGACCGAGCAGCAAAAGAATTACTACCTGCCGCGCCTCGCCGCCGGCATCGAAATCCCCTGCTTTGCGCTGACCAGTCCCTACGCCGGCTCCGATGCGGCTGCGATTCCCGACACCGGCGTGGTCTGCATGGGGCAACACGAGGGGCGCGACACGCTGGGCTTGCGCGTCAGTTGGGACAAGCGTTACATCACGCTCGGTCCGATTGCGACCTTGCTAGGTCTGGCCTTTCGGGTCGTCGATCCGGAGCACTTGCTGCCGGCTGGCGCCACGCCCGGCATCACTTGCGCGCTGATTCCGGTCCATCATCCGGGCGTGGTGACCGGTCGTCGGCACTGGCCGCTTAACGCCGTATTCCAAAATGGTCCGACCAGCGGGCGCGATGTCTTTATTCCGTTGGAGTGGATCATCGGCGGCCCGCAACAGATCGGCAAAGGCTGGCGCATGCTGATGGAATGCTTGGCGGCGGGCCGTGCGATTTCGCTGCCCTCGTCCAGCGTCGGCACCGCCAAGCTGGCCGTGCGCGGCGTCAGCGCCTATTGCGCGGTGCGCCGGCAGTTCAACACGGCGATCGGCAAGTTCGAGGGCGTGCAGGAAGCGCTGGCCCGCATGGGCGGCAATCTGTACATGATGGACGCGGCGCGCAAGCTGTCGGCACAGGCGGTGGACCTTGGCGAAAAGCCGGCGGTGATTTCGGCCATCGCCAAATATCACGCCACCGAGCGGGGCCGCACGGTGGTCAACGATGGCATGGATATCCTGGGCGGCAAAGGCATTTGCATCGGGCCGTCCAACTTCCTCGCCCGCGCCTATCAGCAGGTACCGATCGCCATCACGGTGGAAGGCGCGAACATCCTGACACGCAGCCTGATCATCTTCGGCCAGGGTGCGATACGGGCGCATCCCTTCGTGTTGCGGGAGATGCGTGCCACAACGGAGCGCGATCCCCGCAAGGGATTGCTGGACTTCGATGCGGCGTTCTTCGGCCATGTGCGCTTCGCCTGCGCCAACGCGGCCCGCGCGTTGTGGTACGCCGTCAGCGCGGGCCGAACCGCGCCGGCGCCTGCGCAGATCGCGGACGAGATGGCGGTCTACTACCGCGCGGTCGGCCGCCTGTCCACGGCCTTTGCACTGATGACCGACATGGCGATGTTCGTGCTGGGCGGCGAACTCAAACGGCGCGAGCGCATTTCGTCGCGGCTCGGCGATGCCTTGTCCCAGTTGTACCTGATCAGCGCCACGCTCAAGCGCTTTGAAGACGAAGGCCGGCAGACGGAAGATGCGCCTTACGTGCACTGGTCGGTGCAGGACGCGCTGGACAAGGCACAGCACGCGCTGGATGGCATGCTGCTTAACTTCCCCAACCGTTTTGCCGCCGCGCTGGTGCGCCTGCTAACCTTTCCTTTCGGCCTGCCCTATGCGCCGCCAACGGATGCGTTGGGCGCTGCCGTCGCCACCGCCATGCAAAAACATGGCCACGCGCGCGAACGCTTGCTGGCGGATGGCTATCTGCCAGAGCACCTGCGCGATCCGCTGGCCTGCTGCGAGCTGGCTTTCGGACTGGTGCCGCAGCTCGAAGCGATCGAACAGCGGCTCAAGCCGGACATCAAATCCGGTCACCTGCCGTCCATGCCGCAAAACCTGCCTGAGCTGGACCGCTGGGCGGGGGCGGTCATGGATGCCGGTTTGCTGACGCCGGTGGAGCGCAGCATCTTCTCCGAATTCGTCCGCTATGCCACCCTTGCCGTCCGTGTAGACGACTTCCCGTCCGATCTGAATGCCGCCAGCGATGCCGAGCGCCGCCTCAACGCGCGGCCGGCGCCGCCTGAGCGACGGCCGATGCCATCGCCTGTATCTCATCTTCAGTGAAACCGGCCTGCCGCCGGGCTTCCAGGTTCAGCGGGCCGCGCAACTGCGGGGCTTCGTACCGGCGTGCCAGTTCGGCGTAGGTCGGGACCAGTTCCAGTCCGCGTTGACGGCACAGGTAGCCGTACCAGCGATTGCCGATCTCCACATGACCGATCTCGTCGCGCAGGATGATGTCGAGGATGGCTGCGGCAGCCTGGTCGCCGGCTTGCGCCAGCTTGGCGCGCAAAGGTGGATTGGCATCCAGGCCGCGCGCTTCCATCGTGCGCGGCACCAGCGCCATGCGGGCCAGCACGTCGCCGGTGGTTTTCTCGACCATCTCCCACAGGCTGCCATGGCCGCTGAAATCGCCGTAGCGATAACCCAGCCGGTCAAGGTGCGCAGCCAGCAGGGAGAAGTGATAGGCCTCTTCCTGCGCCACCTGCAGCCAGTCGGTGTAATACGCGGCCGGCATGCCGGGGAAGCGCCAGACCGCGTCCAGCGCCAGGTTGATGGCGTTGAATTCGATGTGCGCCAGCGCGTGGATCAGCATGGCGCGGCCCTCCGGCGTATTCATCGAGCGCCGGCCCAGCGCCTTGGGCGACACCAGTTCCGGGCGTGGTGGGCAGCCCGGGATGGCAGCGGCCGTGCCGAGTTCCGCCCGCGGATCGACCGTCCACGCGCCCTCCCTGACGGCCAGCGCCAGTGCGCCGACCGCCGCGACTTTCGCGGCCGGGTCGGGTTCGACCAGACAATCGAGCGCGCGTGCGCGCAATTCCAACGGTGCTGCCATGCGGTGTCCTTCCTCAACGAGGGCGGTAGTGTAGCAAATCGCGGGCTTCCGGACTAAGACCAGTGCGTTCCCCGGGAACTCATCCCCGTCCTACATGGACACTGCATGCGCACCTATACCTGCGCTGTCGCGCCGCCAGCATGATTAGGGATGTCACCTCGTCTACTGACGCGGGACTTCACTCACCATCTGGAGACCAACATGAGCTACCTAGACCGCGACACCTATGGCATCTACCGCAGCGACGACGAATCCGGCCCCGGCCCGCGCCTGATGGGGGCGGACACGCTGATCGGCGAAGATGTTTATAACCGCCAGGACGAAGACCTCGGCGACATCAAGGAAATCATGCTGGACATGCGCAGCGGCCAAGTTGCCTACGCCGTGCTGTCCTTCGGCGGCTGGCTGGGCATGGGCGACAAACTGTTCGCCGTTCCCTGGCAAGCGCTGGAACTGGACACCGCCAACAAACGCTTCATCCTGGACGTGTCCAAGGAACACCTGAAAAACGCACCGGGCTTCGACAAGGATGCCTGGCCCGACATGGCCAGCACCGAGTTCAGCACGCAGATACACGGCTTCTACGGCACCCACCAGAGCGTGCCGGGCGGCCGCACCGCCACCGGCAGCGTGATGGGCACCGGCTCCGGCAGCCTGCAGAGCGACCAGGGCTACACCAGCACCACTGGTTCGGGCAGCGGCAACCTGTCGCGCTAAGCGTTGCATCTGGCCCACGAAACGCATAGATTGGCTCGCCAAGGCATGCGATAGGCGGCATGCCTGGCGGGCGCCTCTGGTTTAATCGCACTATAGATTGCGATTCGAACCACCATGTACAAAACAGCCGCCGCCCTGCTCGCCTTCAGCTTTATTCTGCCCGTTCACTCCTTCGAACCCCTGCCGCCGGAAACCATGGACGACACGCGCGTCTTCAAGGTCGAAGTGCTGCAGGTGACCGACATCGAGCCTTACCGCGAAGCCTACGAGGGCTTCCTGAAAACCCTGCAGGACAATGGCCTGGTCGAAGGCAAAAACCTGCAAGTCCACCGCACCTCCATCGATTTCGACGTGGAGAACGGCGGCTTCTGGAGCAAGCTGGGCGTGCTGATGCGCATACGGCAGGAAGCCACGCGCATCGTGCTGGCCAAGCCGGACCTGGTGCTGACCGTCGGCACGCCGGCCACCAAGTACGCGCGTGGCATGCTGGCCGAGGCCCGCATACCGCTGGTCTTTACCGCGGTCGCCAATCCGGAAGACGCGGGTTGCGTCTCGCTGGTGGATGGCGGCGAAGGCGCCACTGGCGCCACGCTGTACACCGACATGAGCGACTCGCTCAAGCTGGTCAGGGATGTCTTCCCCAATGTGCATCGCATCGGCATGGTGTATTCCGACGACGAGAACGGCATCGCCAACGTCGCTGCCGCCAGCGCCCAGGGCAAGCCGCTGGGACTGGATGTCAGCGCGCGCGAGGTCAACAAGCGCGCGCCCATTGCGCCGGCACTGAAGGAGCTGTACGCGGCGGGCGCGCAGATGTTCGCCGTGCCGCTCGATACCTATTACGGCTTGCATCGCTACGAAGCGGCCATGGACCTGGGCGACTTCGGCATCGAGCACAAGGTGCCGGTGGTGACGCTGGCCATGGTCAAGGTGCCGGGCGCCGCGCTGTACGTAGGCGCGGATTTCAACCAGGTCGGCCGCCTGGCCGGCACGCAAGCGGCCAAGATCCTCAAGCGTCACGTCAAGCCGGACGTGCTGCCCATCCTGCGCCAGGAAACACCGACCGTGATGGTCGATCCGGCGCGCCTGGCGGCGCTGAACGTGGCGCTGCCGCCGGCCCTGGCCTCGCATAAAACCGACATCGGCAACGGCTTCTGGCAGATCGAACTGGGCAAATAAAGCTATACTGGCCGCTTCATACACCAGGGAACAGGGGCCGCCATGCGGCGCAGGGATTTCGTGATGGGCGCAGCGGCCGCAGCCACCGGCGGCGTGGCGTTCGCTGATGCGCTGCCGCGCCGCATTGTACTGGCCAGCCTGTTGACCGATTCCGATCATTTCGCCGCGCGCTGGCTGGCGCTGATCTATACCGAGGCGTTCCGCCGGCTTGCAGTCGAACTGGAAATCCGCGCCTTCCCGGCTGCGCGCGCCAGCGCTGAAGCGGCCGCTGGCAATGTCGATGGCGAAATGGTGCGCAGTTATGAGTATCAGGATTTGCAACCGGGCCTGCTGCGCGTGCCGGAGCCCACGATTTATGTCACCACCGCGAGCTATGCGCATCGGCCCGGCGTCAACCCGGCGCCCGGTTGGGTGGGATTGCGCGCCACGCCCTACCGCGTCGAGTACCGCGCCGGTTACTCGGTAATGGGTAACAAGCTGGCGGCGCTGGTGCCGGCAGGCTTGCTGTCCAGCGTGAATACCGCCCAGCTTGGCCTGCGCAAGCTGGCCCTGGACCGCACCGATCTCTATGTCGACAACATGGAAGTGGCCGAGCCCCTGCTTGCCACCGGAGAATTCCGCAAGCTCGGCATACGCCAGGCCTCGGTGATCGAACGTATGCCGATGTACGCTTACCTGAACCGCAACCATGCCGCGCTGGCGCCCCGGTTGGGCGCCGTCCTGAAGAGGATGCGCGCCAGCGGCCAGATCGAACGCTACCGCCAGCAGGCGCTGATGGAGCAGCCCGCTCCGATATGATGTGGTATTCCACCAACACCGGCGCCAGCAATCGGTGTGTTAAATTTGTCCATCCTAAACGCTCCTGGAGCCTGCATGCCCGAAGACAGTATTTTTTCCGTAGATACCTTATTGAAATACATGGGGAACGATGACAAGGCGCGCAGCGTGGTGACCAAGATCGTGCGTGACGCCTGCGCGCCCGGCATGGCGCCGCTGGAGGCGGCCAGCCTGGCGCTGCGCGAACAACGCTACCTTGAAGCAAACAAGATCTTCCACAGCTTGCGCGGCTCGGTCGGTTCGCTGGGCGCCAGGCGCCTGGTGGCTGCTTCGCTGTGCTTGGAAAAAGCAGTCGCCGAACAGCAGACCGACCAGATTCCCCTCCTCTACGCCGCGCTGGAATCCGAATACAAACTGGTCCTGCGCGAAGCCGACGCCTGGCTGGCTGAGGGCGCCTCGCGCGCCTGACTTAACATTCACCATTTGTGAACCCCTGTTTCTGCTGCATTGCACAGAACGTAGGCAGCTTTCATCTTGATTATCTGCGCTAACGAATCGTTACAATTGTTACGCGCACTCGTGACTGCCTAACGAGTTGTGGAAAATCTTCATGCTAATATGCCCAGCACTTGCTGTTTCAGCACGCCGGAACGCCAGAAATCCGAGCGTGCGCCATCTCGCACAATAAGTTTGTAGAATTGTTGAGCGCGAGTTTCAAGTTGCATGCCATTGCGTCTTTGACAATTTGCCAAGGCGCAAGTATAATGTTGCATCGCATCGAGATCGGAAATAGCCGTTTGTTCATGCTTTAATCAGGGGTATTTGACATATGGATTTATTCAACAAGTCTGGCGTGTTGGTGTCGTCTGTGCTGGTATTGGTAGGCGCCTTGATCGCCTGCCAGGCGCAGGAAGATGCTGTTCCCTCGCCGACCGTGATTGAAGCCGTTGCCACCCAGATGGGTGCTCAAGGCCATCCTGCGGCCGAACGCCGCCTGCAAGAGTGGGCCGATCAAGGTTCCCCGGTCGCCCAGCGCGAACTGGCGCTGCGCTACCTGTCCAATCCCGACAAGCGCGGCGAAGCCCAAAAGCTGTTTGAACGCGCCGCCAATGCCGGCGATGCTCAGGCCGCCGTCGGCCTGGTCGCCATGGCGCACGACAGCACGCCCAGCATCAGTAGCCCCGGCATCACGCAACTGAATACTGGCCGGCTGATCAAGGAAGCGGCCACCACCAGTTACATCGCCCGCTGAGCTGTCTCCAATACGAATGACTAGCCGCTCCACCCCGGGTGTCGCGGCTTTTTTCTTGCGGGAGTGATGGATGGACCGCCTGCGTGCGCTGGAAGTCTTTGTCGAGGTAGTGAAGCGGGACGGCTTCGCCCGCGCGGCAGAGGCACTCGACACCTCCCCTGCCAACGTGACGCGCTACATCAGCGAGTTGGAGGCGCATCTCCAGACCCGGCTGCTGAACCGCAGCTCGCGCAAGATGTCGCTCACCTCCAGCGGCGAGGCCTTGTTCGAGCGCGCCAAGGCTATCCTGGACGACGTGGCGGAAGCGGAAGCCATCGCCGCATCGGCCGCCATGCAGCCGCACGGGGTATTACGCATCAATGCGCCGCTCAGTTTCGGTGTGCAGCACCTGGCGCCTTTGTGGCCCAAATTCATGCGGCAGTATCCCGACGTTGAACTGGATGTGGCCTTGAACGACCGCGTGGTCGACATTGTCGATGAAGGTTACGATATGGCCATCCGTATTTCACGCAGCGGCTCGGCATCCAATGTGGCGCGCAAACTGGCCACTTCGCGCAACTTGCTGTGCGCTTCCCCCGAATACCTGCACCAGCGCGGCATGCCGACGCGGCCGCAAGAGCTGCTGGAACACGATTGCATCGGGTACAGCTACGCGGCCAGCGCCGACGAGTGGCAGATACTGGATGCCGACGGCCATCCGCACGCCGTCAGGGTCCGCTGCATCATGCACACCAATAACGGCGACACGGCGCGCGCCGCCGCGCTTGGCGGCCTGGGCATCATCTGGCAGCCCAGCTTTCTGGTCGGGGCGGATCTGCGCGCCGGCCGCCTGCAGCGTGTGCTGCCGGATTACCACTTGCCCGACATTGATGTGCTGGCGGTGTATCCCAGCCGTCGCCACCTGAGCGCCAAGGTACGCGTGATGATTGACTTCCTGGTGGCCGCATTCGACGGCACGCCGCCGTGGGATCGCGATATCAGCTTTGGCGAAGGCCTTCGTACCAACGTAGCGTCTGTTTGAGTCCCCGCTTCAGGTCGTGCGTGGGCGCGTAACCCAGCAGCGCGACAGCCTTGCTGATGTCGGCGTGGGAATGGCGCACGTCGCCGGCACGAAACGCGCCGTATTGGGGCTGATGATCGTGCAGGTATGGATGGCGTTCCACCAGCAAACCCTGCAACATCAGGTACAGTTCGTTCAGGCTGGTCCTGGCGCTGACCGCGACGTTGTAGACCTGGTTGACGGCAGCGCTCTGCTCCGTCAACGCGCTTAGCAAATTGCTCACCGAGTCCGCCACCGAATCGGCGTAGCGGTAGCGCACCTGCGCCAGGCCGGTGATGCCTGGCTTGATCCCATGCCGCACGTTGTAGTACGCGATCTGCTCGGACAACTGCGCGACAAAATAAGCCCGTTCCGGCCGCGGACCGACAAAGCTCATCTCGCCGCGAAACACGTTCAGCATCTGCGGCAGTTCATCGATGCGCAGCTTGCGTATCCAGTGTCCGACCAGCGTCACGCGCGGATCGTTTGGCGCAGCCCACCTGGGCGTGCCGTCCGCCTCGGCGTTCTGGCGCATGCTGCGGAATTTCAGCACCTTGAAGATGCGGTTGTCGCGCCCCACCCGCTCCTGCTGGTAGAACACCGGGCCGCCATCCTCCAGCTTGACGGAGGCGGCAGCCAGCAACATCACCGGTGCGGCCAGCAGGCCGATCACCGCGCTGGCCGCCAGGTCGAACGTCCGCTTGACCGCGGTGCGCAGCCAGCTCTGGTCGAAACCGCCGCCAAAGATAAGGAAGCTCGGTTGCAGCGAATCCAGGCGCAACTGGCAGGCCTCGCGCTCGAAGAAGCTGGCGGCGTCGGTGATGGGCACGCCGCCCAGCGCGCACTCCAGCAACTGGCGCACCGGGAAGGCGCCGTTGCGGCGATCGCTCACCGTCACCACGATTTCATCGGCGGCATAGCGCCGCGCCAGCGTCAATAAGGGCAGGTCCGCCGGCAGCAGCATCGACAGCGGCACGCTGCGCAATTCGCCCTGCACGGGCACGAAACCGACCACGCGGAACTGATGGAAGCCTATGCTGCTCTCGGCCAGCTCCATGCATTCGCGCGCGATGCCGCCGTCGCCGACGATGATGAGGCGCTGCTCCATCATGCTCGATTGCGCCGACGTGAATACCAGCAGCCGCGCCAGCAGCACCGCCGCGGCCCCCAGGAAAAACAGCGTGCTGCCCAGCCGCCCGAATTCAACGCCCGGCAGCACGTAGGCCAACAGGCTCATTAAGGCAAAGCCCAGGCCGAACGACGGCAAAATGCGCAACAGCGTGACCTTGATATCCTCCCGTCCCTGGTGGCGATACATGCCGAGCATGCCCATGCTGAGGACGATCACCAGCGCAAACACCAGCGCCGGCAGGTAGGACGGCTGGACGCCCGGCTTGAGCCACAAGGGCGCGCCGGCCAGCGCCGCCGTCAGCAGGATGGCCAGTTCCAGCAGCAGCAACAGGAAGGCGGTCTTGGAAACATAGTGGTGAAAGATGCGGATCACGATACGCTCCCGGCAGAAAACGAAGGCGGAGCTTTCATCATGGTCAAGCCCCGACGCGCCTGTTTTGAGCGCCCACAACCGGAACGCAATCGCCGCTAAAAAGGCCGATTTGTGACGCAGTTATGACAAATGGTCTATAGTCATGGTTCTTTACCGTATTCCACCCGTGATCATGAAATTTGATGTTGCAATTGTCGGCAGCGGATTGGCCGGCCTGTCGGTAGCCTTGCATTTGGCTGAAACGCGCACCGTCGCGATTATTTCCAAGCGTGCCCTCCTGGATGGCGCCAGCAACTGGGCGCAGGGCGGCATCGCCGCGGTGCTCGATTCCGGCGACAGCCACACCCAGCACATCGACGACACCCTGATCGCCGGCGCCGGCCTGTGCGACGAAGGCGCCACGCGCTACATCGTCGAACACGGCCGCGAAGCGATCGAATGGCTGATCGAACAAGGCGTGCCTTTTACCCGCGACGACACGGCCGAACTGGGCTTCCACCTGACCCGCGAAGGCGGCCATAGCCAACGCCGCATCATCCACGCCGCCGACGCCACCGGCAACGCGGTGCAGACCACGCTGGAACAAAAGGTGCGCGCCCATCCCAACATCACCCTGTTCGAGCACCACTGCGCGGTCGACCTGATCACCTCCGACAAACTGCACCCTGTCAAAAAAGGCAACGCCCAGCCCAAGTGCTACGGCTTGTATGTACAAGATGAGGAAACCGGCCAGGTCCACACTTTCGCGGCCGAGTACACCATCATGTGCACCGGCGGCGCCGGCAAGGTCTACCTGTACACCACCAACCCGGACACCGCCAGCGGCGACGGCATCGCCATGGCCTGGCGCGCGGGCTGCCGCGTGGCCAACATGGAATTCATCCAGTTCCACCCGACCTGCCTGTACCACCCTTACGCCAAGTCCTTCCTGATTACCGAAGCGATACGCGGCGAAGGCGGCCTGCTCAAGCTGCCGCCGGAAGCCGGCGCCGCCGCCGGCCAGCGCTTCATGCTGGCCCACGACGAACGCGCCGAACTGGCGCCGCGCGACGTGGTGGCGCGCGCCATCGACTTCGAGATCAAGAAGCGCGGTCTGGATTACGTCCACCTGGACATCAGCCACAAGCCGGCTGAATTCCTGATCGAGCACTTCCCGACCATTTATGCGCGCTGCATGGAACTGGGCATCGACATCACCAAGGAACCTATCCCGGTGGTGCCGGCCGCGCACTACACCTGCGGCGGCGTAGTCACCGACATGCACGGCCGCACCGACCTGCCCGGCCTGTACGCCGTCGGCGAAACGGCTTACACCGGCCTGCACGGCGCCAACCGCCTGGCCAGCAACTCGCTGCTGGAATGCGTGGTGATCGGCCGCGCCTGCGCCACCGACATCACGTCGCGCGAAAAAGGCGAAGTGCCATACCTGCCCGACTGGGACGAAAGCCGCGTCACCGACGCCGATGAGGAAGTGGTCATCTCCCACAACTGGGACGAACTGCGCCGCTTCATGTGGAACTACGTCGGCATCGTGCGCACCACCAAGCGCCTGGAACGCGCCCAGCACCGCATTGCCCTGCTGAAGGAAGAGATCGACGAGTACTATCAGAACTTCCGCGTCACGCACGACCTGCTGGAGCTGCGCAACCTGGTGGAAGTGGCCAGCCTGATCGTCAACAGCGCCTTGCTGCGCCGTGAAAGCCGCGGCCTGCATTTCAGCCGCGACTATCCGGAAACCATGGCCAAGGCGCTGCCGACCATCCTGACGCCGCCACGTCGTTCGCCGCGATGATTTTGGTCCGCCCCGCCACGACGGCCGACATCCCGGCCATGGAAGCGTTGATCGCGCGTTCCGGCATCCAGCTCAGCGAGGGTTTCTATACGCCCGAGCAGGCGCAGGCCATCACGCGCCATGTGTTCGGCGTCGATACCCAACTCGTGGCGGACCAGACTTACTTCGTGATTGAAAAGGATGGCCAACTGGCGGCCTGCGGCGGCTGGAGCAAGCGCAAGACCCTGTTTGGCGCCGACCGCACCAAGCAAGGCGCCGATCCTTTGCTGGACCCGGCCACCGAAGCGGCCCGCATCCGCGCCTTCTTCGTCGATCCGGAGATGGCGCGGCAGGGCTTGGGGCGCCAGCTCTTGCAGCACTGCGCGGACGCCGCGCTGCAGGGCGGCTTCCATACGCTGGAGCTGGCCGCCACCATGCCGGGCGTGCCGCTGTATCAGGCCTGCGGCTTTGAGATCGTCGACCCCATCGAGATCATCCTGCCCGGCGACATCAAGGTGCCGCTGGCGAAAATGCGCAAGTCCATCAAGGCCGACTGACGTGGTAACGGCGGGCCAGCTTTTGCAGCGCGCCGCGTGATTTCAGTTTCAGCGGCAGCCAAAACCGACTACGCCGCAGCCTCGCAAAGGTATGGCAGATCAGCAGATCAAGCCTGGTTCTGCTTCCTCTTGCGGCGGGCGATGTAACCCATCACGCCCAGGCCGGCCAGCATCATGCCGTAGGTCTCAGGCTCGGGCACGGCCGTGGGCGGGCTCACCGCGCCGAAACCGTCCAGGTAGGCATAGCCGGTATGGCCGGTCGGCTCGCAGTCGGCCGCCAGCAGCGACAGCGTGAAGGTGTGGCCAGACAGCGATTTGTCGATGGCCAGTTGTTCAATCTGCCATTGCGGCGTATAGAACAGGTCGCCTTCCGAGGCGAAGCGGCCGTCGACGCCGCCGCCGGTGTAGCCGGCATTGTAGCTGCGGCTGATCAGCAATTGGCCGGTGGTGTTGTCGGTCAGGGTCAGCTTCATGATGGCCGATTCGTCTTCAGGGTGGCCGCCGTTTTCCAGCACGGCCTTCCAGGCGAAGAAGATATTCGCGTCGTTGTAGTTCTTGACGGTCTGACTGATGGCCGTGGCGTAGCCGCCGTTGGTGGTGTCTTCCGCGCGATAAGAGTAGTTGCCGCTATAAACAGTCGAGCCGAGCAGCGCGCCCAGGTTGGGATCGACATAGCTGCGGTCGATCACCGCGCCGCGCACGCCGTTGTCGCCGTTCAGGCTGCCGCCGGGCAGGAACTCTGCCGGGGTCAGGGTCGAATTGCCGTCATTGCCACGGTAGCCGCCACCCACGGTCCAGGCAGACGTGGTGCCGGTTTCAAAGCCGCCGTTGGTGAAGCCGTCCGCATGCGCCAGGCCGCACAAGCCCAGCATGGCAAAGACACCCCCAAGATATTGTCGTTTCATTCAGATTACTCCTTTGTTAATGGGAGCCTGAATTTTATGGCAACTAATTAAAATATTTTTAACAAAACGAATCGTGCGGGGGTCTGCAACAATAAAATTTTATTAAGCGATGATGCGTAAAGAATAGTCAGTGGCGCGCACATCCTTGGTCAAGCTGCCGATGGAAATACGGTCCACGCCAGTCTCGGCGATGGCGCGCACGGTATCGACGTTGATGCCGCCCGAGGCTTCCAGCAGCGCGCGCCCGGCGTTGATCTTCACCGCGTCGCGCATCAGCGCCGTATCGAAGTTATCCAGCAGGATCGAGACCGCGCCGGCATCCAGCGCCTCCTTCAGCTCGTCCAGGTTTTCCACTTCCACCTGGATGCTCACGCCCTTGTTCAATGCCTTGGCCGCCAGCACCGCATTGGTGACGCCGCCGGCCGCCGCGATATGGTTTTCCTTGATCAGGATGCCGTCATACAGCGCCAGCCGCTGGTTCTGGCCGCCGCCCACGCGCACCGCGTATTTCTGCGCCAGGCGCAGGCCCGGCAAGGTCTTGCGGGTGTCGAGGATGGCTGCGCGGGTGCCGGCGACAACATCCACGTACTTGCGGGTGGCGCTGGCCACGCCCGACAGCAGTTGCATGAAATTCAGCGCGCCGCGCTCGGCGGTCAGGATGGCGCGAGCCGGGCCGCGGATGATGCAGACCTCGGAGTCGGCCCGCATCAGGTCGCCCTCTGCATACTTCCAGTCGATCTCGATCCCGGCCTGCATGCAGTTCATGATGCCTTCAAACCAGGGCGCGCCGCACAGCACGGCATCCTCGCGCACGATCACGCGCGCGGTGGCGCTGCCGCCTTCCGGCACCAGCAGGCCGGTCAAGTCGCCGGTGCCCACGTCCTCCAGCAGCGCGGCCAGCAGGTTGGCTTCAAAGGCCGATTTCAGCGCCTCGTCGAACGGCGCGAATTTGTTAATCAGAGTACTCATGCTGGGCCGATTCCCGAAAACAGTTTAGCTTCTTTTGCCAGGTCCGGACCGGGCTGCACCTTGGCCTTCTTGGCCGCCGCGAAGTCCAGCATGCGGGTGATCGACGTCACCGCCTGCTTGCCGATTTCCGCATCGACGAAGATCTCGTTGGCCGTGTTGTTGTCCATGTTTTCCAGCAGCTCGGCCAGGTTTTGCAGGCCGTTCATTGCCATCCATGGGCAGTGCGCGCAGCTCTTGCAGGTGGCGCTGTTGCCGGCGGTCGGCGCTTCGATGAAACGCTTGCCCGGCGCGGCGGCGCGCATCTTGTGCAGGATGCCATTGTCGGTGGCGACGATGAAGGTGTCGCAATCCGATTCCACGGCGGCGTTGATGATCTGCGTGGTCGAGCCGACCACGTCGGCCAGCGCCACCACGTTGGCCGGCGATTCCGGGTGCACCAGCACCTTCGCGTGCGGGTACTGGGCCTTCAGCAGTTCCAGCTCGACGCCCTTGAACTCGTCGTGCACCAGGCAGGAGCCCTGCCACAGCAGCATGTCCGCGCCGGTCTGCTTTTGAATGTAAGCGCCCAGGTGCTTGTCCGGCGCCCACAGGATTTTCTTGCCCTGCTCGTGCAGGTGCTTGACGATGTCCAGGCCAATCGACGAGGTCACCATCCAGTCCGCGCGCGCTTTCACGGCCGCGCTGGTGTTGGCGTAGACCACCACGGTGCGGTCGGGATGCGCGTCGCAGAAGGCGGTGAATTCATCCGCAGGGCAGCCCAGGTCCAGCGAGCAGGTTGCATCCAGGTCGGGCATCAGGATGCGCTTTTCCGGGCTGAGGATCTTGGCGGTTTCGCCCATGAAGCGCACGCCGGCCACGATCAGGGTCTTGGCCGCGTGGTCGCGGCCGAAGCGCGCCATTTCCAGCGAATCGGAGACGCAGCCGCCGGTTTCCTCGGCCAGGTCCTGCAGGTCGGCGTCGACATAGTAGTGGGACACGAGCACGGCCTGCTTTTCCTTCAGCAGCCGCTTGATGCGGGCCTTCAGTTCGACGCGTTGCTCGGGCGTGGGAATGGCTGGCGTGCGCGCCCAGGCGTGGGCGACGCAACTGGCGCCGTCTTGCGGATGTTCGTACTCGACGGGTTTGATGTCTATCGTTTGCATGATGTTCGGTGAACGTAGAACGGGACGTTTACTATCGCATATCGCGGAAAATCCCGCTGGGGCGAAGTTTCGCCGCCTGCCGTCGCTCCCGCGCAAGCGGGAGCCCATACTCGGCATGGATTCCCGCCTGCGCGGGAATGGCGTGTCAGGCGATGCCTTGGCTGGTCAGGTATTCCTCGTAGCCGCCGCGGAAATCGATCACTTCGTTTTCCTTGATCTCGATGATGCGGTTGGCCAGCGAGGACACGAATTCGCGGTCGTGCGACACGAAGATCAGGGTGCCGGCGTATTTTTCCAGCGCGATGTTCAGCGACTCGATCGATTCCATGTCCATGTGGTTAGTCGGCTCGTCCAGCAGCAGCACGTTGTGACGGCCCAGCATCAGCTTACCGTACATCATGCGGCCCTTCTCGCCGCCCGACAGCACCTTGACCGACTTCTTCACCTCGTCGCCGCCGAACAGCAGGCGGCCGAGGATGGAGCGGACGGCCTGGTCGTCGTCGCCTTCCTGGGTCCAGTCGCCCATCCAGTCGGTCAGGTTGACGTCCTTGGCGAATTCCTCGGTAGGATCTTGCGGCATGTAGCCGACGTTGGCGTTTTCCGCCCACTTGATGGTGCCGTGGTCGGCGCTCAGGCCGGTGATGTCCTGGCCGCCGATGCAGCGCAGCAGCGTAGTCTTACCGGCGCCGTTGGCGCCGATGATGGCGATGCGTTCGCCCGCTTCGACCATGATGCTGAAGTTATTGAACAGCGTGCGGTCGTACTTCTTGCTGAGGCCTTCCGCTTCCACCGCCAGGCGGTGCAGCTTTTTCTCCCCCTCGAAGCGCACAAACGGATAGGCGCGCGAGGATGGCTTGATGTCGTCCACCTTGATCTTGTCGATCTGCTTGAGGCGCGAGGTCGCCTGGCGGGCCTTGGATTTGTTGGCCGAGAAGCGGCGCACGAATTCCTGCAGTTCCGCGACCTTTTCCTTGGCCTTGGCGTTGTTGGCCAGTTGCTGGTTGCGGGCCTGGGTCGAGGCCAGCATGTAGTCGTCGTAATTGCCAGGGTAGATCTTCAGCGTGCCGTAGTCCATGTCGGCCACGTGGGTGCAGACCTGGTTCAGGAAGTGACGATCGTGGGAAATGATGATCATGGTGGAGTTGCGCTCGTTGAGCACATCTTCCAGCCAGCGGATGGTATTGATGTCCAGGTTGTTGGTCGGTTCGTCCAGCAGCAGGATGTCGGGATTCGAGAACAGCGCCTGCGCCAGCAGCACGCGCAGCTTCCAGCCCGGCGCCACCGCGCTCATCGGGCCCTGGTGCAGGTCGATGGCGATGCCCACGCCCAGCAGCAGCTCGCCGGCGCGCGCTTCCGCGGTATAGCCGTCGTACTCGGCGACCTTGCCTTCCAGTTCGGCGGCTTTCATGTAGTCGTCGTCGGTGGCTTCCGGATTGGCGTAGATGGCGTCGCGTTCGGCCATGGCGGCCCACATTTCGGTGTGGCCCATCATCACCACGTCCAGCACGCGCATGTCTTCGTAGGCGAACTGGTCTTGGCGCAGCTTACCCAGACGTTCGTTCACATCCAGCATGACGTTGCCGGCCGACGGCTCCAGGTCGCCGCCGAGGATTTTCATGAAGGTCGACTTACCGCAGCCGTTGGCGCCGATCAGGCCATAGCGGTTGCCATCGCCGAACTTGACGGAAATGTTTTCAAACAACGGCTTGGCGCCGAACTGCATGGTGATATTTGCTGTGCTGAGCATCGTGGGTGTGAGCGTTTGAGATAGGTCAGGCCAGTGAGGCGGAAGGCGACATTATACAGCAGCCGCCCTGGGACCGCAGCCGCCCGGCAGCGGGCGTCCGCCAAAAAAATTGGTCTATGGCAAGCCTTAAAGCGTCGGGTAATCGCTGATCGTCAAATCCAAACCCCGCGGGTTCGACACCAGGCGGGCCATGCCGCCATATGGCAGCGTGGCGCGTTCCTTGATGTGGCCGAACGGCAGGCCGGTCAGCACGGGGATGGGCAGGCGCTCGCGCAAGTAGGCCAGCATCACCTCGAAGTTATAGCCATTGTCGAGCGCACTCAGGTTATAACCGGAGAAGTCGCCCAGCACCAGCGCCTGCTGGCCTTCCAGCGCGCCGGCGTAGAACAGTTGCAGCACCATGCGCTCGATGCGGTAGGGATGCTCGCTGATGTCTTCAATGAACAGGATGCCGCGCTCCAGCGCCTGGAAGTATGGCGTGCCGAGCAGGCTGACCAGCATGGCCAGGTTGCCGCCCCACAGCCGCCCCTGCACATCGATGGCCGGGTTGTCGGCCGTGCCCGCCGCCACCGTGCCCTCCACCTTGTGCACCGGGCCGCGCAGGCAGCGCCAGAACTGGTCCATGGTGTAGGCGACCGGCTCGGCGCGCGTGAAATCGTCGCACACCATCGGGCCGGCGAAGCTGGCGCGCCCGGCCTGCTTCATCAACGGCATCTGGAACGCGGTGAAATCGCTGTAGCCGACGAACAGCTTGCCGCTGTCCGCCATCTGCTGGAAGTCGATCATCGGCAGCAAGCGGGTCATGCCGTAGGAGCCGCGCAGGGCCACCACCACCTGCACCGCCGGATCGGCCGCCGCGGCCTGCAACTGCGCCAAGCGCCAGGCGTCGGTGCCGCCGAAGCGCTGGTACTTCTTGTCTTCCTCGTAGTAGTTATGGACCAGGTAACCCTGCTGTTGAAGGCGCTGCACGCCCGCTTGCAGCGCGGCGTGGTCGGGCGGGCAGCCGCTGGGCGCGGCGATGGCGATGCCGATTGTCGTTGTGCTCAAAATATCTCTGTCAAGGATGGGTGCCGCTGCCCGCGCGATGCTGCGGCAGCGGAGGAAGGTCGGGCGTCATATTACCGTGCAGGTGCTGGTCCAGCAAGGCAAGCAGCCGCTCGATCAGTTGCGGCGGCAAGTCGTGACCCATGCCTTCGATGACCTGCAGCCTGGCGCCCCGGATGGATTCGGCGGTGTCGACGCCGCAGGCCAGCGGCACCAGCGGATCGGCCGCGCCGTGGATCACCAGCGTGCGGCAGGCGATCTTGCGCAGCAGCGGCGTGCGGTCACCGGATACGACGACGGCCACCATCTGCCGCGCGGAGCCGCCGGGATGCAGGCCGCGGTCCAGCGCGCGTTCGATGTTGGCGCGCAGGACGCGTTCCGGCGTGGGGAACGAAGGGCTGCCGATGGTGCGCAGGATGTCCACCCACACGTCCACCATCTCTTGCCGGTTATCCGGATTGGGCGGCTTGCGCATCAGCGCGTTGCGCGCCGACGCCCTGGGTCCGGGCAGGCCGCGCCTGCCGCTGCTGGACATGATGGAGGTCAGGCTCAGTGTCCGCGCCGGGTGGCGGGCGGCGAAAATCTGGCCGATCATGCCGCCCATGGACGCGCCCACGATGTGCGCGCGGCCTATGCCCAGCACATTGAGCAGGCCCAGCGCATCCTCGGCCATGTCGTCCAGCGTGTAGGCCGACGACTGCTTCCAGCCGATCAGCGATTTCAGGTAGGCCAGTACCAGGTTCGGGCTTTTATGCTGGTCGAATTTGGACGACAGCCCGCTGTCGCGGTTGTCGAAGCGGATCACGTAATAGCCCTGCTCGACCAGGCCGTCGACCAGGTCCTGCGGCCAGGAGATGAGCTGCATGCCCAGCCCCATGATGAGCAGCACGGCCGGATTGAGCGGATTGCCGCTGGTTTCGTAGGCAATCGTGATGCCGTTAGCTTGTACGGTCGCCAAATCCGCCTCCCTGGATATCGCTGAACAGACTGGCTTTCAGCATACCATTTTTTGCGGCAGCGGCGGCGCTACTCCTGTGCGGCGCGCCGGGCCGCGGCCACGGCCGCGCGGCGGGCGGCAAAAAAGTCCTTCAGCATGGCGCCGCACTCCTCGGCCATCACTCCCCCTTCGATCGCGGTGTGGTGATTGAGCTGCTCCTGCTCGAACAGGTTGAGCACCGAGCCGCAGGCGCCGGTCTTGGGATCGGCCGCGCCGTACACCACTTTGGCCAGGCGCGCATGCATCATGGCGCCGGAACACATCACGCAAGGTTCCAGCGTTACATACAGCTCGCAACCCGGCAGGCGGTAATTGCCCAGCACCTCGGCCGCCTTGCGCAGGGCGACGATCTCCGCATGCGCGGTCGGGTCGTGCTGGGCTATGGGCTGGTTGTAGCCAGTGGCGATCACCTGCCCATCCTTGACCACCACGGCGCCGACCGGCACCTCGCCCAGGTCCCACGCGTGGCGGGCCTGTTCCAGCGCCAGCCGCATGTAGGCGTCAGACGCCATCGGTGATCTCGGCCCAGCAGTTCGGCGTTTCGTGCAGCACCAGCTTGTGCAGGTGCAGGCCGGTGCCGTAGCGGTCCTTGTAGGCCGCCTTCAGGATGTCCCAGGCCACGTGCGCCAGGTTTTCCACGGTCGGAATACGGTCGATCACCACGGTCTTGTGGCCCGGCAGCGAGGCCAGGAAATCGTGCACCGCCTGGTCTTTCTCATAGACCAGGAAGGCGTGGTCCCAGACATCGACCAGGTGTTCCTTGGCCAGCGCCTTGATGTCCGAGAAGTCCATGATCATGCCGTTGTCGGAATTGCCTTCGACATCGATGATGTTGCCAGTCAGGGTGATTTCCAGCGTGTAGCGGTGGCCGTGCAGGTTGCGGCACTGGCTCTTGTGATCGGGGATGCGGTGGCCGGCGTCGAACTCCAGCTTGCGGGTGATGGTCAGCACGAATTGCTCTCTTATGGTATCTGTAAAAGTTTATGGGTCTGCAGGCTCAGCTTCCACTTCGGGTTGCGGCGGCACGTCTCGATCGCCAGCCTGGTGTTGAACTCGGCCAGCGGGCCATCCATGGGCTGCACGTAGAAATTCTCGAAATCCAGTTGCTCGTAAGCCGACAGGTCTTGCCCGGTCTGCGGGATGACGACCTTGATTTCACTGCCTTTTTTCACCACCAGCTCCGATCCCATCTTCGGGCTGACGCAGATCCAGTCCACTCCTGCCGGCACCGGCAGCGTGCCGTTGGTTTCAATCGCGATGGTAAAGCCGACCGCGTGCATGGCGTCGATCAGGGCGGTATCCAGTTGCAGCAACGGCTCGCCGCCGGTGAACACCACATATTTGCTGGCCGGGTAAGTGGCCGGCCACAGCGCATCGATGGTCGCGGCCAGCGCTTCCGGCGTCTTGAACTTGCCGCCGCCCTCGCCGTCCGTACCAACGAAATCGGTGTCGCAGAACTGGCAAACGGCGCTGGCGCGATCAGCCTCGCGGCCAGTCCACAGGTTGCAGCCGGAGAAGCGGCAAAACACGGCCGGGCGACCGGCATGGGCGCCCTCGCCCTGCAGCGTGTAGAAAATCTCTTTAATGCTGTAAGTCACGATAGTTCCTGGATGGACAACCCTCGATTATATCCTACCCCACGGCTTCCCGGCCAGCGCTCGCAAAAGTTGACATTTCGCAATGCTGCCGTCTGGCAATAACGATATGTTGCTTGAACGAACAATAACTCTACGGGGATCTCAACGTCATGCATTCCGCGCCATATTCTTCCGCCATCGACCTGATTACCGCCTGCGCCTGGCTGCTGGGTGGCCTGGTGTTGCTGTTGCTGTGGCGGCATCGCCGCCAGCGGCTGGCCATCGCCAGCTTGCGTTTCAAGCTCGGCCAGGACCGCGAACGCCATGAGCTGACCGAGCAGGCGCTGGCCGACGCCCGCAAGCAAGTCTGCCGCCTGAGCGGCAGCCAGCAGTCGCTGCGCGACGCCGAACGCCGCCGCATCGCCCGCGACCTGCACGACGACCTCGGCCAGCAACTGCTGGCGCTGGAAATGGCTGCCGCCGCGCTGGTCCAACGCCATCCCGCGCTGGCGGAGCCGCTGGCGGCGCTGCACGCCCGCATCCAGCAGGCCAGCCGCGCCATGCGCTCCATCGTACGCGATCTGCCGCCGGAAGCGCTGGAATCCGGGCTGGAAGGCGCGCTGCAGCAACAGGTCGAGCAGTTTTCGCGGCTAAGCGGCATTCCCTGCCGGCTGGAGTCCGACCCGGCCGCATTCAACAATCAACCGGACGGCGCCGTGGCGGCTACGGTCTATCGCGTGCTGCAGGAATCGCTGAGCAATATCGTACGCCATGCGCAAGCGTCGGAAGTCTGCGTCGGCATCTGCCGGCAAGAGCACAGCCTGAGCCTGACCGTGCGCGACAACGGCGTCGGCCTGCCGCAACCGTCCGCGCAGCAAAGACTGGGCAGCGGCCTGCGCGGCATCGCCCAGCGCGTGGCCGAAGCGGGCGGCTGCTTCGACATCGCCAGCGCGCCGGGGCGCGGCACCGCGCTCACCATGTCCTTCCCGATCCAATAACAAGGGGACGCCATGACACAGAACATCCAGCACATGATGGAATTCCCGCAGGCCGACCAGCAACACGGCTTTGCGCTCAAGCTGATGGAATTGCTGGTGATCCCCACCTTCGTGGTCGACCTCAACGGCAAGGTCATCATCTGGAACCGCGCCTGCGAGCGCCTGACCGGCGTGGCCGCCTGGGAAGTGCTGGGCACGTCCGAGCACTGGAAAGGCTTCTACCTCGAGCGGCGCCCTACCCTGGCCGACCTGGTGCTGGAGGGCCGCGGCGGCGACATGCACCAGTTGTACCTGCAGCATAGCCGCCGCAACGACGTCAGCAACAACCTGTGCGCGGAAGACTGGTGCGACATGCCGCGCCTGGGCCGACGCCGCTACCTGGCAGCCGACGCCAGCCCCATCTTCGACAGCGAAGGCCGGCTGACGGCCGTGGTGGAAACCCTGCGCGACGTCACCGATGAAAAACGCGCCCAGGTGGCGCTGGAACAGTTGGCCACGCGCGACGGCTTGACCGGCCTGGCCAACCGCCGCTGTTTCGACGACACCCTGCACGCCGAATGGCAGCGCGCCCTGCGCCACAAGCAGCCGCTGTCGCTGCTGATGGTGGACGTCGACAACTTCAAGCAGTACAACGACGCCTACGGCCACCTGGGCGGCGACGAGTGCCTGCAACGCATCGCCAGCGCGGTGGCCAGCGAGATGCGCACCAACGACCTGGTGGCGCGCTACGGCGGCGAGGAGTTCGCGGTAATCCTGCCCAACCAGTCGCTGAAAGGCGCGGCCATCGTGGCCGAGCGCATCCGCTGCCGGGTCGAGCAACTGCACCTGCCCAACCAGGGCAGCCAGCAGCACGTGGTGACAGTCAGCATAGGCGCGGCCACAGCGCTGGCCGCGCCCGAGAACGATCCCAGCCAACTGGTGGCCACGGCCGATTCCGCGCTCTACCGCGCCAAGCACATGGGCCGCAACCGCATCAGCCTGCCAGCGTCGGACGGCGGGTGATCAGTCGAAGGGATTGGCGACGGTCCGGGTGGCGGCGGGCGCCAGTTGTTTGGGCAGCGCTTGCGATTCCAGCCGGGCCACCACGTCGGCCAGCAACTGCCGCAGCGCGCGCGCGTGTTCCAGGCCCGCCTGGTCCATGGTCAGGTCGACATCGCCGCTGAGGGTGATGCGGTCCAGACGGTTTTCCACGCTCAGGCCGCCGATCTGCAGTACATCCGATTCATTTTGGTAGGGTAGGAATTTGCTCATTCTTTGCTCCTGGCTTTGCGGCTTTGACTTTGGGCAGGCGCAGCATGGCTTGCTTTTGCGCTGCCGATAGCGACGGTAACAGATTTATTCCCACCCTGTCTTCCAGCGCGGCGATGCTCAGCACCTCGTACTGCGCATCGGCGCGGTTCTCGATGAAGAAGGCGGCGCCGGCGCGCTGGCGCGGGCTGTACACCAGCTTGTACAAATGGGTGGGCACCAGCACGTTGCCGACTTTTTGCAGGCTGCCGCCGATGAAGGCCGGACCGGTGATCACATACAGGTCGCCCTCCTTCTCGGCCAGCTTGCGCACCGCGCCTTCAATGCCGGCCCAGATGTGGCGGTTGTTGTCGGCATCCTGCGGCACCATGTTGGCCAGCGTGAAGCTGTCGTGCTGGGTTTCGCGGTCCGGCATGTCGCCGTTCGGGGTCATGTGGCCGCGGTCGTAGCCGCTGCGCGCGTAGTCCGACAATTCGGCGCGCTGGCTGAACGGCAGGCGCTGCTCGGGATGGAAGGAGTTCTCGCGCGACAGCACGCGCGCCGCTTCGACGTTCTGCGCAGTCAGGTGCTCGGCCGACCACAGCGGCGTGCGCGTGATCCCGGAATGCATGACACCGAACACGCCGTAGCACAGTTCAGTGGTGGCCGCCGTCATTTTCGCGTTGCGGATTTCCGGCAGGCGGCCGTCGACATAAAAGGTGGGGCACTCGCCCGCCGTGGCCAGGGTGCAGGCCAGCAGCGCGGCGGCACTCAAGGTACGCTGTATCAGATGCATGGTAATGGGGATAAAAAAACGTGCGGCATTCTAGCGGAGATCCCCCGCCAGGCACAATTCAGTTGGACGAACGGCCGGCGGCGCGCAGCAGGCGTTGCGCGATCCTGCGCAGCTCGGCCTTCAGCGACGGCGGCTCGAGCACCGTGACCGCGAACGGCGCGGCCGCCAACTGGCGCGCGAACCAGTTCAGCTCATCGGACTGGTTATGCAGCAGCACCCCGTGCGCGGTCTGTTCGAACAGGCCGATGGTATCGATGAAGGCGCGGCGCGCGCTGTCCAGGTCCGTCTTCAGCAGCACCGTGGCGGCGAACTTGCGCGGCAGCGTGGCCACCGCCAGCCGCAGGTGTTCCAGCGCGTCGAAGCCCTCGGGAGGCCGCACGCTGCCGCGCGCCGGGCGCACCTGGCGCACACGGTCCAGGCGAAAGGTGCGCATCTCCCTGCGCAGGTAGCAGTGGCCGACCGCGTACCAGTAGCCGCCGTAATACGCCAGGCCATAAGTGTCGAAATCGCGCTCGCTGTCCACGCCGCCCGCGCGGTAGTGCAGGTGCACGCGGCGTCGTTCCTTGGCCGCCACGGTCAGCGCCGCCAGCGCGGCGTTGTCGGCCGGCGGCGCGCTGCGATAGGACGGCGTGCGCAAATCCAGCCGCACTGTCGCGTCGATGGCGCCGACGCGGCGGCGCAGGCCGTCCGGCATGATGCGCTCCAGCTTGGCCTGGGCGCTGGCTGTGGCGGGCGCCGCCTCGGCCAATCCCAGCCCGCGCGCCGCCAGCAGGCCCAGCGACAGAGCCAGCGCCTCATCCTCGGTGAACATCAGGGGCGGCAGCTTAAAGCCGGGCATCAGCGCATAGCCGCCGTGGCGGCCGCGCTCGGCGGTGATGGGGATGCCCAACTGCTCCAGCATCACGATGTAGCGGCGCAGCGTGCGCGCATCGACCTCCAGCCGCCGCGCCATCTCGGCGCCGCTCATGCGGCCGTGGGTTTGCAGCAGTTCCAGCACTGCCAGTACGCGGGTGGTCGGATGGTACATGCGGCAAAGATAGCAGATAAATAGGGCTGAATCTGCCCTATTTATCTTTTATGCTGTCCACCATAACCACAACCGCCACATCGCAGGAGCGCACCATGTCCCAGGCCGCCAATCTCTGGCTGTATTTCATCGTCGTCTTTGGCGTCATCGCCCTGCCGGGGCTGGACATGGCCTTCGTCATGGGCAGTTCGCTGCTGGGCGGGCGCCGCTCCGGCATGGCGGCGGTGGCCGGCATCATCGCCGGCGGCTTCTGCCACCTGTGCATGGGCGTGCTGGGCGTGGCGGTGGTGCTGCAATGCTGGCCGCCGCTGTACCGCGTCATGCTGCTGGCCGGCAGCGCCTACATCGCCTGGATGGGCTACAGCCTGCTGCGCAGCGACAGCATCTTTCACCCGGCGCCCGGCACCGAAGCGCTGGCCGACGCCGCCATCTTCCGCCGCGCCTTGACCACCAGCCTGCTCAATCCCAAGGCCTACATCTTCATGCTGGCCATCTTCCCGCAATTCCTGCGGCCGGGCCAGGGACCGCTGTGGGTGCAGTCCGGCGTGCTGGGTGCGATCACGGCCTTGACCCAGCTCGGCGTCTACGGCGCGCTGGCCTATGCCGCCAGTGGCGCCAGCGGCTGGTTTCTGCGCCACCCGGCCGCCGCCACCGTGGCCGCCCGCATCATGGGCGTGCTGCTGATCGCCACCGCCATCCTCAGCGCCAGCCAGGCCGGAAAGTAAAAAAGGCCGGAACCTGAACGATTCCGGCCTTCCCAAACATCCAGCCCTACCAGAGGCTATGCTTTGTTATTTCCATTGCGACAACTCATTGACGGATTATACAGGACTTGGCGCGCGCAAGCGCATTCCGTCACGATGATTTGCCGCGTCGCGCCGTATTGCGGCGGCGGTGGCCGGTGCCGCGCGAACGGGTGCCGGCGCCGCTGGATTCCTTGGTTTCGCCGTGCTCGGCGCGCTGCTTGTTGACGATGCGGGCCGCCACTTCCTCCTCGCGGCCTTCGTAGCGCCCTTCCTGCTTGAACTTGTGCTCCAGCTCCTTGTATTCGCGCTCACGCTTGGGGCTTGCTCCTCGTGGCATGATGTCCTCCTTTCAGCTTGGTCAGTCGGGTCCATGCTACTGAAAGCCTTCCAGCGGCGGCGCACGCCTGCCCGTGTTGCTTTCATCACTAGTGCAATGATTCTAATAAGTAATATTTCGAGATTTACATAATTTTCCACGCTACACTTTCCGTAGCCCGGAGGAGATACCGGCTTTCACATAAAAATAGAATGAAGGCGTCATGAACATTGCCAATCTGAAGATCGGTCACCGGCTGACCGCCGCGTTTTCGCTTACCACCCTGCTGATGGCCATCGTGGTCGTCGTCGGCGCCCTGGGCCTGCGGGCCACCAGCAGGGAAATCGATCTGACGATACACGACCGCTACCTGAAAATCAGCCTGCTCAACCAGATCAAGGACAACATCAACCAGCAGTCGCGCGGCCTGCGCGATCTGCTGCTGGTCGGCGCCGGCGACACTGCCGCCGAGTACGAGGCGCTGGACCAGCGCAGCAAGGCCATCACCGCCGCGTTCGACCAGTTGGACGCCATCGTCAGGACGCCGGAAGCGCTGGCGCTGCTGAAGGCGATCGGCGACAAGCGCGACGCCTACGCGCAGCAGCGCGACCGGATGGTCGCCGCCGTCAAGACCGGCGACAAGGACGCCGCCACCGCCCTGCTGCTGCAACAGGTGCGGCCGGCACAGATTGTCTACGTGGCCCAGCTTGAAAAGCTGATCGCCTTCCAGGCCGGGCAGATGGACGAATCGTCCGCCAACGCCGGACGCATCACCGCCAACGCCAGCAAGCTGATGATCGCGCTGGGCGTGCTGGGCGCGGGCCTGGCGCTGGGCACCGGCTGGTACATCACCGGCACCATCGTGCGACCCATCCGTCATGCCGTGCGCGTGGCGCGCACTGTGGCCGACGGCGACCTCAGTTCCCATATCCAGATCCGCACCACCGACGAAGTGGGCCAGCTCTCGGCCGCGCTGAAGGACATGAATGCGAGCCTGATCCGCATCGTCTCCGAGGTCCGCCACGGCACGGAGGCGATCGGCACCGCCTCGGCCCAGATGGCGGCCGGGAACCTCGACCTGTCCGAGCGCACCGAGCGCCAGGCCGGCACGCTGGAAGAAACCGTGTCGTCGATGGAGCAACTGACCAGCACCGTCAAGCAGAACGCCGACAACGCGCGCCAGGCCAACCAGTTGGCGGTGTCGGCTTCCGAAGTGGCCGGCAAAGGCGGCGCGGTGGTGGCGCAGGTGGTCGACACCATGGCCTCGATCAATGCCTCGGCGCGCAAGATCGTGGACATCATCGCGGTCATCGATGGCATCGCCTTCCAGACCAACATCCTGGCCCTGAACGCGGCGGTGGAGGCGGCGCGCGCGGGCGAGCAGGGACGTGGCTTCGCCGTGGTGGCGACCGAAGTGCGCAACCTGGCGCAGCGTTCGGCCGCGGCGGCCAGGGAAATCAAGGAGCTGATCGGCGACTCGGTGGAGCAGGTCGACGCCGGCGCGCACCTGGTCGACGAGGCCGGCAGCACGATGACGGAAATCGTCGCCAGCGTGCAGCGCGTGACCGACATCATGGGCGAGATCGCCCACGCCAGCCAGGAACAGTTGTCCGGCATCGAGCAGATCAACGGCGCCATGACCGACATGGACCACGACACGCAGCAGAACGCGGCGCTGGTCGAGCAAGCCTCGGCGGCGGCCAGCACCATGCAGGAACAGGCCGCGCAACTGGCGGCGGCCGTGCGCGTGTTCAAGCTGAGCGGCGAAGGCCGCGGCGCCAGCGTCCGGCCGATCAGCGCCGGCCGCAAGCCGGCGCCGGCCGCGCTGAAGGCGCCGATGGAGACGGAAAGCCCGGCCTCCGCGGCTGGCTGACGCGCGCTCAGGCGGCCAGCAGCGCTTCGACTTCGGCCTGCAACTGCGCCATCGTATCGACCACGCGCCAGGCGCCGGGAAAATCGTGGTGCCGGGTCAGCGCGTTGCGCATCACGATGCAACGTATGCCGGCCGCCGTCGCCGCTTGCAGGCCGCGCGGCGAATCCTCGATGACCAGCGCCTCGTCCGCGCGCACGCCCATGCGCTGCAATCCCAGCAGATAAGGTTCGGGCGACGGCTTGCTGTTGGTGTAGGACTCGTGGGTCAACACGAATTCGAAATGCCTGAGCAAGTCCAGGCGGCGGTGGATGATCTCGAAATGGTCGCGGTTGGAGCTGGTCACCACGCCCATGCGCACGCGCGGCGCCAGGCTGGCCAGCACCTCGGCCACGCCCTCGATCGCCGGGATGTGCTCGGACGCCAGCCGTTCCGCATAGCGCACGTTGCGCCCCTGGCGCTGCGCTTCGATCTGCGCCGCCGTCAGCGGCGGTTGCAGCAGGTGCCAGGCGCCGCAGTTGTCGGCCAGGTACCAGTCGAAGAAGTGCTGCGCGCTCAGTTCCAGCCCGAAAGGCCGGAACAAATCCCGGTTGGCTTCGTAAAACAGTAGTTCGGTGTCGACCAGCACACCGTCGTTATCCCACAAAATCGCGCGCAGCATAATCCGCATCCCAAGTAAAGCGCGGCAGGACGCCGACTGTGGCGCTTCCGCCGCGCGCATTGTACCTGCTGGTCTGGCGCCGCAGGGTATGACATACTCGCGCAACACAATAACCAGAAAGCGACATGTCCAACCTCGTCACCTTCCCGCGCAGCCTGCAGTTCCGCATGACCTGCGTGGTGGTCATGCTGGTGCTGATTGCGACGATGATCGTGACCTGGCTGGCGCTGGTGCTGGCCGAACGCGACATGCGCAGCGTGATCGGCAACCAGCAGTATGCGTTGCTGTCGTCGTCCGCCGCCCAACTGGACGCCCAGATCACCTTCCGCAAAACGCTGCTGGCCAGCCTGGCAGATACCCTGCCGGCGCAAGCCGCCGACGCGCCGGCCGCCCTGAAAGCCTTCGTCGATAGCCACCCTGTGGTGCGCAACGAATTTCTCACCCTGTTCATCTTTAACCGCCAGGGCATGCTGGTGCATACCTACGGCCAGGGATCGACCATGCCGGTGCCGAACGCGCAGGTGCTGGCCGACCTGCGCCGCATCCTGGCCGAGGGCAAGCCGGTGGTGTCGCCACCGTATCGCAGCACCGTCACCGGCCGGCCTTCCATCACCATGCTGCACCCGGTGCTCGACAGCGCCGGCCACGGCGTCATGCTCCTGGGCGGCAGCATCGACCTGACCAGCTCAAGCTTCCTGCAGCAGGTGGCCGCGCAAAAACCGGGCAAGACCGGCTTCATCTTCATCATGACCCGCAACGGCGTGCTGCTGCACCACCCCGATGCCGGCCGGCTGCTGGAAAACATCAACGACCGTCCTGGCCAGAACCGCGCCACCCAGATGGCACTGCAAGGCTTTGAAGGCTGGACCGTGGCCGCCAACAAGGACGGCAGCGAAGGCATCTACTCCTACCGGCACCTGGCAACCACCGGCTGGATCATCGGCGCCCGCTTCCCGGTCGACGAAGCCTTCGCCCCGATGATCGCCATGCGCCGCCATGCGCTGGTGGGCGCCGCCGCCTTCGCCGTGCTGGCCGGGCTGGCCGCGTGGCTGCTGATCCGCATCCTGCTCAGGCCCCTGGACCGCCTGCACCGCAGCATCGGCGATATCCGCAGCGGCAAGGCCGACATCGATGTGCTGCAGCGGCGCCGGCGCGACGAAATCGGCGCGCTGGGCCGTGCCTTCCACGAGCTGATCGCCGAACGGGTAGCGGCGCAGCGCCATATCGCCGACAGCGAAAAGCGCCTCAAGCTCCTGACCGACAACCTGCCGGTGCTGATTTCCTACCTGGACCTGGAGCGCAGGATCCAGTTCCTGAACGCGACCTTCCGCAACTGGTTCGGCACCGATCCGCATACCCTGATCGGCCATCACCTGCGGCAAGGCATAGGCGCGCAGCACTACCACACCGCCGAACCGCACCTGGACAAGGCCTATCACGGCCAGGCCGCAACCTGCGAACTGAAGGCGACCATCGACGATTGCCTGCATACGCTGGAAACCACCTTCCTGCCGGACCTGGCGCCGGACGGCCGGGTGCTGGGCGTCTACTCGCTGACCCACGACACCACCCGCATGAAGGAGATCGAGGAGCGCCTGAAGCAACTGGCCCGGGTGGATACGCTGACCGGCATCGCCAACCGCCTGATGTTCGAAGAGATCCTGCAACTGGCCGTGGTGCGCGCGCGGCGCAGCCGCAAGCCGCTGGCGCTGGCCTACCTGGACATCGATTACTTCAAGGTGATCAACGACAGCGAAGGCCACGGCGCCGGCGACGAAGTGTTGAAGGAATTCGCCGCGCGCCTGGCCGGCAGCGTGCGCGCTTCCGACAGCGTGGCCCGCCTGGCCGGTGATGAATTCGTCATCGTGTTCGAGCAGGTCGCGGGGCCGGACGAATTGCGGCGGCTGGCGGTCAAGATCATCGAAGCGATACGCCGGCCGTTCACGGTGGCCGGCGTCCCGCGCCGCATCACCACCAGCGTCGGCCTGGCCCTGCATGAAGGCGATCACGAAACGCCGGCGGACTTGGTGGCGCGCGCCGACAGCGCGCTGTACGCGGCCAAGCGCGCCGGCCGCGACGGCTACAAGATCGCCGATTAGGCCGCTTAAGCCGGGATGCCGCTGGCGAGCGGATTAGGCTTGGGCTCTTCCACCTTGTGCAGCAGGTTGCGGTCGATGTGGTGGAATTCCTCCACGCCGCGCAGCAGCATCACGGTGTCTTCCTCGTAGCCCCAGGTGCCGTCGTCGTTGATGGTGACCTTGATGCGGTACTCGGTGGTCTTGAAGCCGAATTCCAGGAAGGGATTGGAACGGATGCCGTAAGTGTCCGAATCCAGGCGCGCCACCAGCTCGAACTGCCTGGCGTCCGGCTCCACCACGGCGGAGGCCATGGCGATCTGGCCGCGCGGGATGCCCAGGGTCTGGATCACGGTCTTGGTCTTGGGTTCCCACAGCCAGTAGCCCACTTGCTCATGGTAGGTCTTGACGTTGTCCGGCTTGTTCACGATGATCAGGTAGCGCAGGCCGTAGAACAGTTGCGGGCCATTGGTCACGGGATCGATGGGCTGCAGCTCGATGCGTTCGACATAAGCCTGCTTGCGCGGACCATCTGCCTTGGGCTTGATATCCAGGCCGCGCTCGCCCTTCCACACGCCGGCCATGGGCGCCAGCGGCCCGAGGTTGTTCAGCGTGTTGATGTCCAGCGGGTTGGGTTCGGTGTAGATATCCTGCGAAAACTCGGTAGTCATACTCGTCCTGGTGGTGTAGATGAGCGCTATTGTAATGCGATCCCGCCTAGACTTCGATCTCCATGCCGTCATAGGCCGAGACGATCTCCAGCGGCGTTTCGCCAGTGACCTCGGCGTAGTGCCGTGTCTCGGCCAGCACGCGCGATATCTGCGCGTCGCCATAAATCGGCTCGTGGTGGAACAGGCATAGCTGGCGCACCCCGGCCAGTTGGCACAGCGCCACCCCGACCACGGCGCTCGAATGGCCCCAGTCCACCTTCACCGAGATCGCGTCGGCCAGCGAATACATGGCGTCGAAGATCACCAGGTCGGCGTCGCGGAAGAATTCGACGAAGGCCGCGCATTCGGCGGTGTTGTCCAGCTTGTGCTCGGAGTCGGTGCTGTAGACCATGGACTTGCCGCCCTGTTCGATGCGGTAGCCGTAGGAGTCGCCGGCATGGAGCTGCAGCTTGGCCGTCACCGTCACGTCATGGATGTGGACGGGCACGCCCGGCTCCATCTGCACGAATTCGATATTGGCCGCCAGTTGGTGGAAGGCGACCGGGAAACTGATCGGCTCCTGCTGCCGCACGAAGGCCGTCTTCAGTTCGCGGTGGCAGCCGTAGATGATGATGCGGTTACCCGGAATGTAGGCCGGCGTGAAGAACGGGAAGCCCATGATGTGGTCCCAGTGCAGGTGCGAGATGAACACATGGTAGGTCTGCGGACGGGCCGCGCCGTAGCGCGCCAGCTTGGCGCCAGCCAGCGCGCGCACGCCCGAGCCCAGGTCGAAGATGATGTGTTCCGTCGTCGCGGCCGGATCCCAGGCCTCGACCTCGACGCAACTGGAATTGCCGCCATAGGTGCCGCGCACCTCGAACGGCAGCTCGTGGTCGACATAGGACGCGACCTTTTCCGGCGTATCGAGATTGCGGCCGATGGCGCCCTCCAGCGCGGCCACCAGCTTGGCACGCACTTGTTTGTGGTTGAGCGCCACCGGCAGCGAGCCGCGCGCCCCCCAGATGCGGGCCTTCATCGTGACGCGCCGTCTTTGCGGCGTGCTTGTGGGTGTTTCATGGTGATGACTGATTAAAAAGCTTTGGACTGCCTGAGAGTGTAGCAAAAAATGACAACAGATTTTGCACTATTACATCACTTTTGTGTTTTTATCACCACCGGCAGGCCCGCGCTTCCATGGTATGCTTCGCCGTCCGAGGAACCCTGGAGCGCGCATGTCGTCACTCAATCGCTATTTCAAGCTGGCCGAACATGGCAGCAACGTGCGTACCGAAGTCGTCGCCGGCTTCACCACCTTCCTGACCATGGCCTACATCATCTTCGTCAACCCGGCCATCCTGGGCGACGCGGGCGTGCCCAAGGACGCGGTGTTCGTCGCCACCTGCCTGGCCGCCGCGCTGGGCACCATCATCATGGGCTTGTACGCCAACTACCCGATCGGCATGGCGCCGGGCATGGGCCTGAACGCCTACTTCGCCTACGCCGTGGTACTGGGCATGGGCGTGCCGTGGCAGACGGCGTTGGGCGCCGTATTCATTTCCGGCTGCCTGTTCATCCTGATTACCCTGTTCAAGGTGCGCGAGTACATCGTCAACGGCATCCCGCATTCGCTGCGGGTGGCGATCACCGTCGGCCTGGGCCTGTTCCTGGCGCTGATCGCGATGAAGAGCGCCGGCCTGGTAGTCGCCAACAAGGACACGCTGGTGCGCGTGGGCGACATGCACGACCCGCACGCCATCATGGCCATCTTCGGCTTCCTGCTGATCGTGACGCTGGACCGCCTGAAAGTGCCGGGCGCGCTGTTGATCGGCATCGTCGCCGTGACCATCCTCAGCTTCTTCTTCGGCGGGAATACCTTCCACGGCTTCATGTCGCTGCCGCCGTCCATCGCGCCGACCCTGCTCCACCTCGACCTGCAAGGCGCCCTGCACATGGGCCTGTTCAACGTGGTGCTGGTGTTCTTCCTGGTCGAACTGTTCGACGCCACCGGCACCCTGATGGGCGTGGCCAGCCGCGCCGGCCTGCTGGTCAACGGCCGCCTGCAGCGCCTGAACAAGGCCCTGCTGGCCGACAGTTGCGCCATCGTCGCCGGCTCCGTGCTGGGCACCTCTAGCACCACGGCCTACCTGGAAAGCGCGTCCGGCGTGCAGGCCGGCGGCCGCACCGGCCTGACCGCGCTGGTGATCGCCGCCCTGTTCCTGGCCGCGCTGTTCTTCGCGCCCATCGCCGGCGTGGTGCCGGCCTACGCCACCGCGCCTGCCCTGCTGTTCGTGGCCTGCCTGATGCTGCACGACCTGGTCAACGTCGACTGGAGCGACACCACCGAGAGCGTGCCCGCCGCGATCACCGCGCTGGTCATCCCCTTCACCTACTCGATCGCACACGGCATCGCCTTCGGCTTCATCACCTACGCCCTGCTCAAACTGCTGACCGGCCAGGCGCGCCAGGTCAAGCCGGTGGTGTGGGTGATCGCCGGCGTCTTCCTGTTCAAGTACGCCTACGTCGCAAGCTGATAACAGGACGCGCCGGCGCTGGACGCCACCAACGCCGGCATCTCCCGTATCGATAAAATCCCGATCAGGTTATGCAGCCGCATGCGGCACAGGGTGAGCGCATCCTCGTCCGCCACGGCCAGCCGCAACTGCACCTCCAGCCCGTGCGGCATGGCGCTGACGCGCAGGCTGCGCAATTCAATGTTCAGCCGCCGCACGACGGCCAGCACGGCCTCCAGCGTGGCGATCGGGGCATCTGGTTCGATGCGGAAGCGGTAGCTTTTTTGTGTGATATCCATGCCATCAGCATAGCCAGCAAGCGCAAAAATAGGCTTCCTGAATTTACTGGATTTTACTCAAAATATAGCAGAACCTTCCTCATTTGCTAAAATTCATGGAATATTCATCTTTGCAGAAGCAAAAATCATGGAAATCGATGAACTGGACCGCCGCATCCTGCGCGCCTTGCGCGCCGACGGCCGCCTGAGCAACGCCAAGCTGGCCGAGAAGGTCGGCCTGTCCACCACGCCGTGCTGGAACCGCGTGCGGGCGCTGGAGGAAGGCGGCATGATCGAGGGCTATACCGCCCTGCTCAGCCAGACCGCGCTGGGCTACCCCGACACCGTCATCATCGAAGTCACGCTGGACCGCCACGACGACGACATCTTCGACAAATTCGGCCGCGCCCTGGCCACGCTGCCGGAAGTGATGGAGGCCTACCTGCTGACCGGCGAATACGATTACCTGATCAAGGTGGCGGTGGCCGGCACCGCCGGCTACGAGGAATTCCTGCGCAAGAAGCTGTACAAACTGCCCGGCCTGAAGCACAGCCGCTCGACCTTCGTGCTGCGCTGCCTGAAACGCGCCCACTCGGTCGAGCCCTGAGTCTGTGCGCCTGCGTACAGAGCGGGCGGTGAAATCGGTCCATGCTCAAACCTCATCCAATGAGGAGAAGAGAATGAACAAGACACTCAAGATCGCCGTGGCCGCCGCTGCCGCCGCCATGGCCGCGCAGGCTTACGCGCAAATCACCTTTTACGAAGGCGAAGGCTGGCGCGGCCGCGCCTTCACCGCCGACCACCCGGTGCGCGACTTCGCCCGTACCGGCTTCAATGACCGCGCCTCGTCCGTGATCGTCGATCGCGGCCAGTGGGAGGTCTGCGACGACGCCAACTTCAACGGCCGCTGCGTGGTCCTGCGCCGCGGCAGTTACGAATCGCTGCGCGGCATGGGCCTGGACAACCGCATTTCGTCGGTGCGACCGATAGGCTACCGCGCGCGCTACGACAATGAAGCTCCGCCGCCGCTGGCCGAGCCTACCTATGAATACCGCCGCCGTCCGCGCGAGCGCATCGTCAACGTGCCGGTCGATTCCGTGCACGCCGTGGTCGGCCCGCCTGAGCAACGCTGCTGGGTGGAGCGCCAGCAGGTCAACGAGCCGCCGCGCGTCAATCCCGGCGGCGTGATCGCCGGCGCCCTGATCGGCGGCATTCTCGGCCACCAGATCGGTGGCGGCACTGGGCGCGATGTGGCCACGGCTGGCGGCGCGATCGCCGGCGCGGCGATCGGCAACAACGTCGCCAACCAGAACAACCCCGGCGGCAGCTATGCGCGCGACGTGCGCCGCTGCGAAAACGTCAGTAATGCCACGCCGCAGTACTGGGACGTGACCTACAACTACCGCGGCGTGCAGCACCGCGTGCAGATGAGTTCAGCCCCGGGGGACACGATCGCCGTCAACAGCCAGACCGGCGAACCGCGCATGTGAGGCATCAGCCGGCATGCACCCTAATCCTTCCAGCGTGCGGCGCACCGCCACGTCCAGCGGCGTGTGCGGTTCGCTGCCCAACACGGCCAGCAGGCGCGCATTCGACAGGCGTACCGGCTGGCGCCACAGGTAGCGCATCTCGCGCAGTTCGCGGAAGACGGTCACGAACGGCGCGGCCACCCAGGTCAGCCACCATGGAAACGCAGTGATCTTCACGTTCGGCGTGCCGGCGGCACGGGCTATCGCTCCGACTACCTGAGTGCCATCCGCATCCCAATGGCCGGCCATGTGATAGCTGGCGTACGCCGGCAGCGACGCCTCGCGCTCGACCAGGCGCACCATGGTCTCCGCGACGTCGGGCAGATAGGCCCACTGATGTCCGGCGCCCTCCGCCGATGGACTGGTGATGGTGGCCACCGGCCGTCCCGGCTTCACCAGTCCCTGAGCAAACCAGTTATTGCCGGCGCCGGGACCAAAGTAGTCGCCCGCTCGCACCACCAGCGTGCGCACCCCATCGTCGGCCGCGGTCCGCAGCATGGCCTCCATCTCGACGCGGATCGCGCCCTTGCGCGTCAGCGGACGCTGGGGCGCGTCCTCGGCGATGATCGGGAAGGCGTCCGGGCCGTAGTTGTACACAGTCCCCGGCAGCAGGATGCGCGCGCCGCTGGCGCGCGCCGCTGCGATGGTGTTGGCGACCATGGGCAGCACCAGCGTGCCCCAGTTGCGATAACCCGGCGGATTGACCGCGTGGACAATCAATTGCGCGCCCTGCGCCGCGCGCACCACATCGTCGCGCCGCATGGCGTCGCCCTCCAGCCAGCCGATGCCATCGCCGGGCCTGGCCGCCTTCTGCGGCGCGCGGTGCAGCGCCTTCACCACCCAGCCGCGGGCCACCAGCAAGCGCGCCACTTCCCTGCCCACGCCACCGGTGGCGCCCAGTACCAATGCTGTTTTCATCATGCTCTCCTTGAAGTTGATGCGCCTAGTGTCGGCCACGGCGCGTCAAAAGAAAATTAGCGAAATCAGCATACATCCGGGCGGGACTGGGCATCGGCATCTGCCAGGCGCGCCTCGCGCAGCGTGACCCGCAACTGGTGCGCGTGCTGCCGGAGCTGCTCAGCATACCGCTGGACACCTGGCTGGCCATGCATGAAGACCTGCGCAGCAATCCCGCCTGCGCTGCCGCTTATGCCGCGCTGTCGGAAGGGCTCAGCGCCTACGTCAACGGGAGCTGATCAGGTGCGCGCGCCGGCGTGCCTGGTCCAGCACCTGCAGGTTCAGGCGCGCCGTTTGCAGCGTGCTGGCGTCCAGGCTGACGTCGTGATGCGGAATCGCGTGCGGTAGGTCGGCCCAGGGGCTGCGCGGTGTAATCGCGGCCGGAGCGTCGGGTGCTATATGTTCCATGCCGCTGTAGCGCAGCTCGTTGCTGCTGGCCGGATCGATCCTGTGGCTGCCGTCCGGGCAGTCCATGTCGGTGTAGAGAACTTCGCCGTTGTCGTCCACGCATTTGTTGACGCCTGCCGCGGCTACGGTGCTTAACGCGGCCAGCGCCGCGCACAGGACGGGCCGCACTTGATGGGATGTGATGTTCATGACATGCCTCTCTTGCATGATGCTTTGCCAAGTGGGGCCATGATGTGCCGGAAGGCGTTCCGGGTCGGTACGGACGCGCACCTCCATGGTATTCCGGGTACAATATCGCCTTCTTCCATCTCCCGTTATCGTGGTGTCGCTCGCCGGCATCGCCGTTCACTGCCTATGAAATCTCTTCTGATTGCTACCGCAGCCGCGCTTACGATGGCCCAAGCCTACGCGGCAACATCGAGCACCGTGCCGGTGTCGTTGCAAAACCCTCTGCTGGACTGGAACACGCCGCAGAACCAGATCCCGCCTCTGACGCTGCCGCCTTCCCTGAAAAATCCGCCCATGGGCTGGAGCACTTCCGCCGAACTGGGCGCGATCTCCACTTCCGGCAACACGGTCGGTACTTCCGTCACCGGCAAGATCGACGCCAAGCAGGAACTGCCCAACTGGAGCAACGAATACATCCTGTCTGGCTACTTCAAGGATGAGGAAGTCACCAACGCCGAAGGCGAACGTGTACACGAGCGTTCGGCTCAGCGTTACGCCGCGTCCGCCAAGGCCGCATTCAAGCTGCTGCACGACGATCACGGCAAGCTGTTCGCGCTGGTCACCCACGTTGACGATAAATTCGGCGCCTATACCCGCTACTCGACGGTGGGCGTCGGTTACGGCACCCAGCCGCTGTCGACCGACACGCGCACGCTGAACGTGGAAATCGGCCCCGGCTTTTTCCACGGTCTGACCTCGACCAATGAAAACGAAAGCGGCATGACGGTACGCGGCGCCGCCAACCTGCGCTGGAAGCTGAGCGACAGCGCGCTGTTCGTGCAAAACCTCACAGTCGAACGCGGCACCGTCAACACCCACTCGATGGCGGAAACGGCGCTGAGCACCAAGATCAACAGCACCATGCAAATGCGGACCGCCTTCAATATCCGCAACGATACCAACGTCCCCGAAGACAAGAAGAACACCGATACCCAGACCTCGGTGACGCTGGTCTATTCTTTCTAAGCGGGTGACGTTGATGAAGGAACGCGCCGGCCAGATCACCTGCATCCCGACCGCGCGCGCCGCGCAACTGACCATGAACCGCGAAGGCATACGCCGCCTGGCCGCCGAGACACTGGGCCTGGCCAGTTCGCCCTACCGTTTCGCCAGCAGCCTGGCCGAACTGGGGGCCGGCGCCGCGGCCGTGGGCTTCCCCTGCGTGGTCAAGCCGGTGATGTCGTCGTCGGGCAAGGGCCAGTCCAAGGTCGACAGCCCCGCCGAAGTGCAGGCGGCCTGGGACTACGCCGCAGCCGGCAGCCGCGTGGACGCGGGCCGCGTGATCGTCGAAGGCTTCATCGACTTCGATTACGAAATCACACTGCTGACCGTGCGCTCGCTGGGCGCGGACGGCCAGGTCGTCACGCAGTTCTGCGAGCCGATCGGCCATGTGCAGGTCAAGGGCGACTACGTGGAATCGTGGCAGCCCTGCCGCATGGATGCGCTGGCGCTGGAACGCGCCAAGGAGATCGCCGGCAAAGTCACCGGCGACCTGGGCGGCCTGGGCGTGTTCGGCGTCGAACTGTTCGTCAAGGACGACATGGTGTGGTTCTCGGAAGTCAGTCCGCGTCCGCACGATACCGGCATGGTGACCATGGCCTCGCAGGTGCAGAGCGAATTCGAGCTGCATGCCAAGGCCATCCTCGGCCTGCCGGTCAACGTGGCGCTGAAGGCGCCGGGCGCTTCGGCCGTAATCTACGGCCAGCATGAAGCCAGGGCCATCGCGTTCGAAGGCGTGGCCGACGCGCTGCGCGTGCCGGACAGCGATATCCGCCTGTTCGGCAAGCCGGAATCGTTCGCGCGCCGCCGCATGGGCGTGGCGCTGGCCACCGCCGACGAGGTGGAAACGGCGCGCGTGCGGGCCAAGGAAGCGGCGTCCAGGGTCAAGCCCGTCGTTCGCTGATCGCAAGCCCGCCGCGCGCGGGCTTTTTTACATCTGCCTGAACAGGTCGACGTAATTGCGGCTGACCACCAGTTGTTCCGGCCGTCCCTTCAACTGCACCATCAACCGGCCGCGGAAATCCTGGCGCGTGCCGGAGATGTGGCGCGCCGCCACGATCACGCTGCGGTGGATCTGCCAGAACTGCTTGTCGTCCAGTTGCTCGCGCAGCTTGCTCAGCGGCGTGCGGATCAGGCTTTCGCCGTCGGCCAGGAACACGCTGGTGTACTTGTCGTTACTCTGGAAGTAGATCACTTCATCCACCGGGATCAGGCGCGTCTCGTCGCCATGGGCGGCGCGTATCCATTGCAGCGGCGCGGGCGCCGGAGCCGGCGCAGCGGCCACACCCAGTTGCGACAACAGCGCTTGCAGGGCCGCCGCAGGCAGCGCCGGCGTGGCTGCTGCGCTGAGGCGCGCCTTCAGCTTGGCGACCGCCTTGTCCAGCCGTTCCTGGCTGGCCGGCTTGAGCAGGTAATCGACCGCCGAATGCTCGAAGGCCTCGACGGCGTACTGGTCGAACGCCGTGATGAACACGATGTGCGGCGGCTTGGGACTGTCGGCCAGCCTGGCCGCCACCTCCAGCCCGGTCAGGCCCGGCATGCGGATATCCAGAAAGGCCACGTCGGGCACTTCCTCGTCGATCATGCGCAACGCTTCCAGGCCGTTGGCGGCGCGCGCCACCACGTTCAGCTCGGGCCAGGCGGTCTTGAGCTGGGTCTCGAGATAGTCGCGCAGATGCGCTTCGTCGTCTGCGATCAGGGCACGGATGGTATTGATGTCGGACTCCCGTTCAAAGGCAGCATCAGGCGCACCGTCATGCCGCATGGTTGATTTTCCAATAGGTCGACGCGGGCGGCGCCGCCGTACAGGCTGCGCAGACGTTCGCGCAGGTTGCTCAGGCCAACGCCACCGCCCGGCTTGCGCGGCGCGCTGTCGCTCAGGCCGACGCCGGTGTCGCTGATGCGGATGCAGACCTTGCCGTCTTCGCTGTGCGCGCCCAGCACGATCTCTCCGCCCTCCACTTTCGGTTCCAGCCCGTGGGCGATGGCGTTCTCCACCACCGGCTGCAACAGCATGGGCGCAAGCGGAAACTGGCGCAGCTCGTCCGGCACGTCGATACGATAGCGCAGGCGCGCGCCCATGCGCACCGCCAGCACGTCCAGGTAGGCGGCGATCAATTTCGCCTCCGAACCCAGCGTTGCCGTCTCGCTGCGGCTGGCGGCCAGGCTGGCGCGCAGGTAATCGATGAAGCGCTCCAGCATGTGCTGCGCCTGCGCCGGCTGCGGGCCGATCAGGCTGAGGACATTGGCCAGCGTGTTGTACAGGAAGTGCGGCTCGATCTGCGCCTGCAGGGCGCGCAGCCGCGCCTCGGCCAGCATGCGCGCGCTGGACGCTTCGAATTCCTTGCGGTGGGCATCCTCCAGCGCGCGCATCACGCGGCGCTCGGCGGCGCTGCGCACCATGTACATCAGCAGCGCGACGCCGGCGGCGATCACCAGCGACTGCGCCAGCACGCCGCGGTTGGCCAGCAGCACCAGCGGGTCGGTCCCGCTCCACATCCGGTTGCCCAGGCCGATGCCGAACAGCACGCTGAACGCCATCAGGACCATGCTGTACAACAGGCGCGGCAATCCGCGCGCGCGGCGCGGCCAGCCATTCAGCAGCCGGTTGAACAGCATCAGCCCGAGATGGAAGGTGATGCCGATCAGGTTGGACATCAGCAGCATCGGCAGCAGGCGGTCCAGCCAGGAGACATTATCGTGCGTGAGCAGCGTCTCGGCAGCGGCGAACAGCAGGCCCAGGCCGGTGCTCCAGAGGGCGGTGTAAATGATATTGCGCCGCACGGTGTTGGGCCAGCGCCGGAAGAACGGTATCAGCTCCAGCGGGTGCCCCAGGGGCGGCGTGGCGGTGTGCTGTGTCATGTGCGTGAACGATCAGGTTGGGATGGCGGCACTTTAACCCGCGCAGCGCGCCGCGGCGGCGGATTGCGACGAAATGCCGCCATCAGGCGCGAGTTGCATGCCAGTGGCGCGAAATGGTGTCCAGCATCTGCTCGATGTCCACCGGCTTGGGGATGAAGTCGTTCATGCCGGCGGCGATGCACAGCTCGCGCTCCGATTGCAGGACGCCAGCCGTCATGGCCAGTATCGGCAGGGTCAGGTGCAGTTCATGGCGGATCTGGCGCGTCGCTTCGAAGCCGTCCATGACCGGCATCTGCACATCCATCAGCACCATGTCGAAGTGGTCCGCGCGCTGGCGCAGGACATCGACCGCCTGCTGGCCGTTTTCCGCGAGATCGACGGAGGCGCCGGCATACTCCAGCATGCCGCGCGCCACCACCTGGTTCAGCGGCTGGTCTTCCACCAGCAGCAGGCGCAGGCCCTGCAAGCGCTGCTGCTCCGGCACGACCGGCGCTGCCGCCGACGCGGCGGAAATCATCGTCGCGGGCGGCGCACCCGCCGGAGCCTGCGCGGCCGACGCGTTGGGAGGCGTCGACTCGCGCGACGTTGCGCCCGGAGCTTGCGCTGCCGGGTCGGCGGCAGCCGTTGTCGCGGGCGGCGTGGTGGCCGGGGTCTGCGCAGCCGGAGCCGTGGCGCCCGCTGGCGCGGCCGTCGTTGACGGGACCGCGAGCGCTGTCCAGTCGCCGGCGCGCTGCAGGGCCGGCGCCGGCGCTGCAGCGAGCGCAGCGGCATCGGCCAGCGCGAACGGCAGCGTCACCTCGAACTCGCTACCCATCCCCGGCGCGCTGCGCACGCCGATGCTGCCGCCCATCAGTTCCGCCAGGCGGCGGCAGATCGCCAGCCCCAGGCCGGTGCCGCCGAAGCGCCGCGTGGTCGAGGCATCCGCCTGGCTGAACGCCGAGAACAAGCGGCTCTGCTGCTCCATGTCCATGCCGATGCCGGTATCGCGCACCGTGAAGCGCAACCGCGCCCCCTCGCCTTTTTCGGCCGCCACCGTGCTGACCCGCAGCGACACTTCACCCTGCTCGGTGAACTTGATGGCATTGCCGACCAGGTTGAGCAGAATCTGCTGCAAGCGCATGGCGTCACCGAACAGGCCCTGCGGCACGTCGTCATCGGCCCCTACCGCGAGGCCGATGTGGCGGGCGTCCGCATTCAGCGCCATCACGGCCGCAACCGCGTCCAGCACCTCGTTCAGGCGGAACGGCAGCGGCGCCAGTTCCATGCGCCCTGCTTCGATCTTGGAAAAGTCCAGCACATCGTTCAGGATGCCCAACAGGACCTGGCCGGACGAACGTATCATGCCCACATACTCCTTCTGCGTTTCACTCAATGGCGTATTCTCCAACAGGTAAGCCACGCCCAGCACGGCGTTCATCGGGGTGCGGATTTCGTGGCTCATATTCGCCACGAACTCGCTCTTGGCGCGGCTCGCCGCTTCGGCGCGCTGCTCGCTCTTCTTGCGATCAGTGATGTTCATCGCCATCAGGTAGATGCCCTGCACCTGGTCGCCCGCCCCCATGTCCGGCACCAGGTCGACCAGGAAGTGATCGACGCCACCGGGCGACTGGAACTCCCGCTCGTAATGCTGGCGCTGTCCGCCCAGCGCCGCGCGCAGGTCGCCCAGCCACGGATCGGCCGCCGGGCCGAAGATCTCGCTGACGCTGCGGCCCAGCATGGAGCGCGGTTCCAGGCCCCACTGCACGCGGTAATGCTCGTTGGTGAACAGGTAGCGCAGGTCCTGGTCGATGTAGGCGATCAGCAGCGGCAAGGCATCCGCCATCACGCGCGCGCGCCGCTCGCTTTCGCGGGTGCGCTGCTGCGCCGCCTCGCGTTCCGCCATCACGCGGTAGAAGGCGCTGCTCAATTCGCCGATTTCATCCTTGCGCTCCAGTTGCAGCACCTGGATGCCGGCGCGGCTGTCGAGGATTTCCGCCAGGTTGCCGCGCAGCCGCTGCAACGGTTGCAGCAGGCGCGCGACGCCCAGCCAGGACACCAGCCCGGCCAGCAACGCAAACAACGCGGCCGCAGCGGCTGCCTGGTAACGCATCTGCCGCAACGGCGCCAGCGCCTCGTCGCTCGGATAGCGTGCAGCGACGATCCAGTCGGCCTGCTTCAGGCGGCGGTAGGCGTAGATGCCGGGCACGCCATCCTTGTTCAAGGCCTCGGTCCAGCCTTCGTAACCGCCCAGCGCCATCTGCGTGGCGCGGTTGTAGCCGGGCCGCTCGCTGATCAGGTGCAGGATGCGGCGCTTGTTGGGGTGACTGAGCAGCACGCCGTCGTTGGTCATGATGAACGTGAAGCCGCTGCTGCCCGGCTTGAGCGCGCTGAGCGCCTCGAACGGCGGGTAATGCTGCAGGTTGATGCCGCCAGCCAGCACCAGCGCCAGCCGGCCCTGCGCATCCTTCACCGGCATGGTGATCAGCACCGTCGGCACGGCGGCGATCTTGCTGAAGAACGGCGCCGACACCACGCTGCGGCCGTCCTTCACGGTCTGGACAAACCAGGACTGCCCCGCTTCGCTGTAACCCGGCGCCGGGCGGTATGCGTCCAGGGTATCGGTCAGCACACCGTCCGGGTTGTAGATTTCGATGAAGGAGAATTCGCGCCGCGCGACCGGGCGCGCTTCCAGGTAATCGTGCAAGGCCTGCGGATTGTGCAGCGTGGCGGCCGGCAGGCCTTCGGCCAGTTCCGCCAGCGCGTCTTTTTTGCTGGCCAGGTGCTCGTCGATATGGGCCGCTGCGCTGGACAGCAAGGCGTACTGCTGGCCGCCGATCACTTCCTTCATGTCGCGCTCCGCCAGCACCAGCGCCACCGCCGTGATGGTCACGGTCGCGCCCAGCACCAGCAGCATCACCAGGCTGCTGAGCCGGAACCGCAAGGTGGATGGCAAGGACACGGATAACGCCATGCAGCGCGGACTCCCTATAAGTTTGATATCAAAATATAACCTGATCCGGACGCGAATGCCAAACCATTATGACAACATTTACGCTATAGTGACCCATCGCTGACAAATATAAGAATCCGCCATGCGCGCGATGATGCTGCTCACGCTGTGCTACGCCTTGATCGCCCGCGCCAGCCTGCTGCTGGCGTTCGCGCACACCAACGCGACCCCGGTATGGCCGCCGTCCGGCATTGCGCTGGCGGCCGTGCTGCTGCTGGGGTATCGCGCCTGGCCCGCCATCCTGCTGGGCGCACTGGCCGCCAACCTGGCCACTTTCCACGCCAACGGCCTGCCGCTGCAGGGCGCCGTGCTGCCGGTGTCGCTGGTCATCGCCATCGGCAACACGCTGGAAGCGCTGACCGGCGCGTGGCTGATACGCCACAGCATGGACGTCAAGGCCCCCATGGGCCAACTGCAGAACGTCTACAAATTCGCCATGGTGGCGCTGATCATGTGCGTGGTCAGCGCCGGCATCGGCAGCACCGCGCTGGTGCTGAGCGGGCTGGTGCCGGCCGCCGCCTATGCCACGGTGGCGCTGACCTGGTGGGTCGGCGACACCGCCGGCGTGCTGCTGGTGACGCCGGCCCTGGTCATTTGGACGGTGCGACGGCGGCCGCGCTGGCACTGGCGCGGCGCCCTGGAGATCGGCCTGTCGCTGGCGGTGCTGCTGTGGCTGATCGCCGCGGTGTTCGGCCGCAGTTACTCATATGACGATGGCCTGGGCTGGCTGCCCTACTTGTTCGTGCTGTGCGTGGCCTGGGCCTCGCACCGCTACGGCCTGCGCGGCGCCAGCGTGGTCTGCCTGCTGGCCGCCGGCGGCGCGGTGCTGGGCACCGTCAAGGGCTACGGTCCGTTCGCGGTCGGCACACTGAACGATGCGCTGATCGCGCTGGACTCGTACGTGGTGCTGTGCAGCCTGATCGGCATGGTGCTGTGCGCGGACGCCGCCGAACGCAAGCGCGCCGGCAATGACGCCTCCTACAGCGCCACGCAATGGGGCACGCTGCTGATCGGCGTCGGCCTGACGGTCGCCGTCTGGCATTTGCTGGCGGCCGGCACCGAGCGGCGCGCGCAGGAGCAGTTCGACGACGCGTGCACCGACATCACCAAGCGCATCACGCGCCGCATGGCGCTGTACGAATCGGGCTTGCGCGGCGCGCAGGCGCTGTTCCAGGTGCAGCCCGCGCCCAGCCGCGCGCAATGGCACGATTTTGCCGAGGGCATGGACCTGGACCGCAACTTCCCCGGCGTGATGGGCCTGGGCTATGCGCTGTTCCTGCACGCCGACCAGCGCGACGCCGCCGAGGCCAGCACCCGCGCGCAGGGCTATCCCGACTTTCATATCTGGCGCGCCCCGGCCGACACGGACACTGGCATGTCGGCCGTGGTGCTGTACCTGGAGCCTTTCGCCGGCCGCAACCTGCGCGCCTTCGGCTACGACATGATGGCCGAACCGGCGCGCCGCGCGGCCCTGCTGCAGGCCGCGCGCACCGGCCAGCCGGCGCTCACCTCCAAGGTGGTGCTGGTGCAGGAAAGCGCCACCACCGGCCTGCCCGGCTTCCTGATCTACTTCCCCGTCTACCGCAAGGATGCGCCCTTGCCGCCCCAGGCCAGCGCGGCGCAGCGCATGGCGGCGCTGGAAGGCTTTATCTACAGCCCGATACGCGCCGACGAATTGATGCGCGACCTGCTCGGTCCGTCCGACAAGGCAGTCTGGCTGCAGATCTACGATGGCGACCAGGCGCGGCCCGACGCCCTGCTGTTCGCCAGCGCGCGCGACGCCGCCGATCCCCAGCAGTATCCGAACCCCTACCGCTACGCGCGCTCGCTGGAATTGCTGGGCCACCGCTGGACCCTGCAGTTCACCTCGCAACCGGCGTTTGAAAACGCCATCGACCGCCAGAAGTCGCACATCGTGCTGCTGGCCGGCGTCATCATCAGCCTGTTGTTCTTCGCGGTGGTGCGGGCCCTGGCCGCGCGTCAGGCCTACGCCACCGCGCTGGCGCGGCAGATGACCGGCGCGCTGCGCGAATCGGAAAGCTCGCTGATCGCCGCGCGCGACCAGGCCGAGGCGGCCAGCCGCGCCAAGAGCGAATTCGTGGCCAACATGAGCCACGAAATCCGCACGCCGCTCAACGCCGTGCTGGGCATGACGCACTTGCTGAGCAATACCCAGCTCTCCGCCGAACAGCAGAAATTCGTCGACATGATACGGTCCTCGGGCAACTCGCTGCTCAGCATCCTCAACGACGTGCTGGACTTCTCCAAGATCGAGGCCGGCCGCATGGAACTGGCGCCGGCGCCGTTCCAGTTGGCCGCGGTGCTGGAAGCGGTGGCCACCATCATGACCGTCAACGGCGGCGAGAAAGACCTGGAACTGGCCATCGGTGTCGAGCCGGGCGTGCCGCAGGCGCTGGTGGGCGACAGCCACCGCCTGCAGCAGGTGCTGGTCAACCTGGTCGGCAACGCCATCAAGTTCACCGAGCGCGGCGCCGTGTCGCTGCTGGTGGAAACCGTGGCGCCGCCGGCGACCCTGCGCTTCACGGTGCGCGACAGCGGCATCGGCATCGAACCGGAACGCCTGGCGCAGTTGTTCGCGCCGTTCTCGCAGGCCGACGCCTCGATGACGCGCCGCTTCGGCGGCACCGGCCTGGGGCTGGCGATTTCGCGCCGCATCGCCGCGCTGATGGGTGGCGAAATCGCGGTCCGCAGCACACCGGGCCAGGGCAGCGAATTCACGCTGACCGTGCCCCTGCAGGCAGGCATCGCGGCGGTGGACGATGGCGCGTCTCCGTGGCGCCTGCTGGTGGTGGACGACGACCACACCAGCGCCGATTACCTGTGCCGCACCATCCGTTCGCAGGGCTGGCAGTGCGACAGCGCCGGCGGCGGCGAGCAGGCGCTGGCGCTGCTGCGTCATCCCGGCGCGCGCTACGACGCGGTGCTGGTCGACTGGAACATGCCGGGCATGAATGGCGTGGCCACCATGCAGGCCATCCGGGGCGACGCCGCCATCCCCGCCGTGCCGGTGATCCTGATGGTCAGCGCCTTCGGCCAGGGCAAGCTGCTGCATGCCGAAGGCGCCGACGCGGCGGACGCGGTGCTGCTCAAGCCTGCCACCTGCCAGCGCCTGACCGAGACGCTGCAGCAGGCGCGCTCCACGATGCGCGGGGAGGCCGGCAGCGGGACCGAACCGGCCGTCGGCCAGCGCATCGACGGCGCGAGCCTGCTGCTGGTGGAAGACAATCCGGTCAACCAACTGGTGGCGATCAGCATGCTGACCTATGCCGGCGCCAGCGTGGAAGCGGTGGACAACGGCGCCGACGCGCTGGAGCGCCTGCGCACCGGCGCGCAGCGCTACGACCTGGTGCTGATGGATGTGCAGATGCCCGGCATGGACGGCTTCGAAGCCACCGCCAGGATACGCAAGGAACTGGGCCTGACGCTGCCGGTGCTGGCCATGACGGCCGGCGTCACCGAGTCCGAGCGCGAACAATGCATCGCCTCCGGCATGGACGACTTCATCGCCAAGCCCATCGACGTCGAGCAGATGTTGCGCGCCATCCAGCGCAACCTGCCGCCCGCCGCCCGCCGCAGCGCCACCGGCTAACTTGTCCACCGCTTGAAATCAGTGGCGCTTTAATGTAGTATTTCACTTACATCTTAAAGAAAGCCATCATCATGTCGCACCTGCCTTTGGACCAGGCATCCATCACCACCCTGGTCCACGAATTCTACGACGACGTCCGCGCCGATCCCGAGCTGGGGCCGGTCTTCAATCTCGCCATCGGCAACCAGTGGGGGCCGCACCTCGACCGCATGGTGGAATTCTGGTCCACCGTCATGCTCGGCAATCGCAGCTTCCAGGGCAACGTCTACGGCAAGCACATGGCGCTGAGCGGCATCTCGCCCGAACACTTCCGCCGCTGGCTGGCCCTGTTCGTCGCGCACACCGAGCGCCTGTTTGCGCCGGCCGACGCCGCCGAATTCCAGATTGTGGCCCGCCGCATCGCCGCCAGCCTGCAATACGGCTTCTTCGGCGAAGTGAAAGTCCCGTGAACCACCACTGAACGCACGCCGAAAGAACAATATGAACATCGACAAATTCAAGCACCAGCATATCGACATCCTCAGCGCCATCGCCGAACTGCGCAAGCTGGCGCAGACCGGCATCGTCGACCACGCGGCCGACATCGCCCGCCGCATCGTCGCCATGAGCGGCATCATCAAGCTGCACCTGGCGGTGGAAGACCGCGTGCTGTACCCGGCGCTGGAAGCCAGCGGGAATATCAGCCTGAGCGCCATGAGCCAGCGCTATCGCGGCGAGATGGAAGGCATCGCCGGCAGCTACCTGGCATTCGCCGGCCGCTGGAACACGCCGCGCGAACTGGCGCTGCACCCGGAAAGCTTCCGCGCCGAAGCCAACCAGGTGCTGCGCGTGCTGTACGAGCGCATGAAGAAGGAAGACCACGAATTCTACCCGGCCATCGAATCGGCCGAAGCCTTGGCCTGACCCGCCCCGGCGCCACGCCCGCGGCGCGGCTCAGATCTGCGCCGCGCCGCCATCGACGAACAGCTCGATGCCGTTGACGAAGCTGCTGTCATCCGAGGCCAGGAACAGCACGCTCTTTGCAATCTCGGCCGGCTCGCCGAGGCGGCCCATCGGCACCGTGCCGGCCAGGTAGCCATACAGGCCGTCCACCTGCCCGGCCGGCGCCAGGCTCGCCAGGCCCGGCGTGGCAATCGGGCCGGGACTGACCACGTTGACGCGGATGCGGCGCGCTTTCAGGTCCAGCAGCCAGCTACGCGCGAAATTGCGCACCGCCGCCTTGCTGGCGCTGTAGACGCTGAAGTTTTCCGTGCCCTGCACCGAAGTCGTGGAGCCGGTCAGGATGATGGACGAACCATCCTTCAGCAGCGGCAGCGCTTTCTGCACGGTGAACACCGTGCCGCGCACATTGGTGCCGAACACGCGGTCGAAATGCTCCTCGGTGATCGCGCCCAGCGCCTGCATGTCGCCGCCGCCGGCGTTGGCGTACAGGATGTCCAGTCGGCCGGAACGCTGCCCGATGTGGGCGTAGACGCGATCCATGTCTTCCAGGTTCGCGCTGTCGGCGCGCAGCCCTACGGCGCCGTGGCCGATGGCATCCACTGCCGCGTCCAGTTCCGCCTGGCGGCGGCCGGTGATGTAGACCTGCGCACCCTGCGCGGCGAATTCCTTGGCCGTGGCCAGGCCGATGCCAGTGGTGCCGCCAGTGATCAAAGCTACCTTGTTTGCCAGTTTCATGCTGTGCTCCTTAAAAAGTGAGTTGATGGAGCACACTGTAAGCCGCATTCATTGTTCGATAAATAAGGCTACAATGAACACATTATTCCCATACATGCACAATCATCATGGACCAATTGCTGGCGATGCGCACCTTTGCGCGGGTAGTGGAGGCGGGAACATTCACCAAGGCGTCCGATTCGCTGCAAATGCCCAAGGCGACGGTGACCAAGCTGGTGCAGCAACTGGAAGCGCACCTGGGCGTCAAGCTGCTGCAGCGGACCACGCGCCGCGTCACCGTCACGGCCGACGGCGCGGCCTATTACGACAAGGCGACGCGCTTCATCAAGGACCTCGGCGACATCGACAGCAGCTTCGGCGCGGCGCACACCACGCCGCGCGGCCACCTGCGGGTGGACGCCGGATCGTCCGTCGCCACGCGCATCATCGTGCCGGCCCTGCCCGAATTCATGGCGCGCTATCCAGGCATCCAGCTCGACCTGGGCGTCAGCGACCGCCCGGTGGACCTGATCGCCGACAACGTCGATTGCGTGATACGCGGCGGCGCGATCACCGACCAGTCGCTGGTGGCGCGGCAGATCGGCAAGGCCGGCTGGGTGACCTGCGCGTCGCCGGCCTACCTCAAGCGGCACGGCACGCCCAAGCATCCGGCCGAGCTGGAACAGGAACACCAGGTCGTCAACTACCTGTCGGCGCGCACCGGCCGCGCCATGCCCATGCACTTCGAGCGCAACGGCGAACGGCTGGAAATACGCCCGCGCCACGCGGTCGGCATCAACGAGAGCAACGCCCACTTCGAAGCGGCGTTGGCCGGGCTGGGGGTGATACAGACCTTCGACTACCTCGCCCAGCCGCATCTCGCCAGCGGCCAGCTCCTGCCGGTGCTGAAGACCTGGCAGCCGGCGCCCTACCCGTTCTACGTGGTGTATCCGCCGAATCGCCACCTGAGCAACCGGCTGCGCGTCTTCATCGACTGGATCGCGGAACGCTTCAGCCGGCCCGCCTAGCCTTCCACCACGATGTCCGGGCGCAGCCGCTTGCGCGAGGAGCGCGCCTGCGGCACCCAGGCGTGGGTCTGCCAGCGCCGCCACATGATCAGGCCGCGTATCCATTCGTCGGCGGCGTAGGCGAGCCAGATGCCCGGCAAGCCCCAGCCCAGCACGATGCCGAACAGCCAGCTCCCGCCGGCCAGCACGAACAGCATGGAGAAGGCGCCCGCCATCACCGGGAAACGCGCGTCGCCGGCCGCGCGCAGCGCATTGATCACCACCAGGTTGAAGGTGCGGCCCGGTTCCAGCAGCACGGTAATCCACAGCAGCGTGGCGCCGGCCGCGACGATCTGCGGGTCCTGCGTGAATAAGCCCAGCAGCCAGCGCCCCGCCAGGGCTGCCGCGGCGGCGATCAGTACGCACACCACCAGCCCGCGCGCCAGCGAACGCTTGACCACGCGGTGCGCCTCGCGCACCTCGCCCGCGCCGATCAGGTAGCCGACCACGATTTCCACCGCCAGGCCGGTGGCGATACTGAACATCATCACCCCGCTCATCACCTGCCACACGTAGGCTTGGGTGGACAAGGCCTTGGCGCCCAGTTCGGCCGCGCTGGCCACGCTGACCATGAAGGCCAGGCGCCAGGCGATGTTCTCGGCCGCGCCGGGCAGGCCGATGTGCAGCACCGCGCCCAGCTCGCGGCGCGGCAAGCGCCACCACGCGCCGCGCGTGACGCGGATGCCGAGGTGCACGCGCCACATCAACAGGTGCAGGGCCAGGCCGACCGCGCGGCTCAGGGCCAGCGCCAGCGCGTAGCCGGGCAGGCCCAGCGCCGGCAAGCCCGCCCAGCCATACATCAGCGGGATCGCCAGCGCGAAATGGGTGACGTGCATGATGATCAGCACGACCAGGGTGTCGCGCGTGCGCAGGTGGGCGCGCATCACGCTGGCCATGGAAGCGTTCCAGGCATCGAACAACATGGCCGGCGCCAGCGCCATCAGGAACGGCGCGGCGATCGGGAAGACTTCGGCCGGCGCGTTCAGCAGGTGCAGCAGGCCGTGGGCGCCGCACAGCGCCATCAGGCCGGTGACCGCGCCCAGCCAGGTGCTGGCGCCCACCACCGCGCAGGCGACCTTGTTGGCGGCGTCGCGCTGGCCGCCGCCCAGGTTCTGGGTCACCACCACGCTGACGCCGGCGCCGATGATGCGGAACAGGATGAACAGCGTGGCCGAGACCTGGCTGGCGATGGCGAAAGCGCCGGCGGTGTCGTCCGAGATGCGCGCGGACAGCGCCGTGCCCAGCACGTTGGCGGCGATGGCCAGGCCCAGTTCGACCAGCAGCGGCCAGGCCAGGTTGAACATGGGCGGCGTGCGGACCGGGGGGCGGGAGACAGGCATGGGGGAATGAAGTGTTGCCAAAATGCGCGAGTTTACAACATGTGGAAGCGGTTTCAGTATTATCATTTAAATTTTCTATCAGAACCGGTTCCTGATCGGGGGCTACACTGCGGCTGAAACAGCCTATCCATGACCAAGCTGCTGCGCTATTCCACCGCCGTCTGCCTGTGTGCCCTGCTGCTGGGCAGGCCGGCTCACGCGCAGACGCTGACGGTGCTGTATCCCGACCTCGGCAATCCCTACCGCGCCGTGTTCAACGAAATCATCCAGGGCATCGAGGAACAATCCAAGGCCAGGGCGCGCGGCATCGCCCTCGCCCCCAACAGCGATATCGGCGAGCTGCGCAGCACGCTCAAGAACGGCAAGGTGGTGATCGCCCTGGGCCGCCAGGGCCTGAAGGCCGCGAGCGCCCTGGACCCGGCGCTGGGCGTGGTGGCCGGCGGCGTGTCGGGGATAGGCATGGCGCCGGACAGCGAACGCCTGAGCGGCATCAGCCTGACGCCCGACCCGGCCCTGCTGTTCGGACTGCTGAAGAGCCTGATGCCGGGCGCCCGCCGCGTGATCGTCATCTACAATCCCCAGGCCAACGAAGCACTGATACGGCTGGCCAGGGAGGCGGCGCGCGGCCTCGGGCTGGAACTGGTGGCGGTGGAAGCGGCCGACCTGGCCAGCGCCGCGCGCGCCTACGAAGCCCAGTTCGCCGGCGCCGACAGCCGCCGCGATGCGCTATGGCTGCCGCAGGACCCGGTCACGGTCGAGGAAACCACCATTTTGCCGCTGGTGTTGCGCGAATCCTGGAGCCGCAACCTGACGGTCTTTTCCAGCAGCATGCTGCATGTGAAACAGGGCGTGCTGTTCGGCCTGTATCCCAACAATGTGCAACTGGGGCGCGACCTGGCCGCGCTGGCGGAAGCCATGCAGAACGGCGAACCGCCCCGCCACGGCCTCAGCCCGCTGCGTGCCGTGCGCACCGCCATCAACTCGCGCACCGCCAGCCACCTGGGCTTGAATCTTGTCGCAGGCCAACAACGAAGTTTCGACGCGGTGTTCCCTGAGCCATAAAGCGCGCATTTGGCACGGAATTTCTTTCCCTGAAGTAAAGTCCGGCTTATACTTATTTAACTAAAATATATTGAGCGCTTACGACGGCGTCGCGGCAAGCAGTGCAGTAGAGATCTGATGAAAATGACACTATTTACGAGCGGGCGCATGCGTAAAGCATGGGGCCTGTTGTGCCTGATGCTGGCCGGCCCCGTGCTGGCGACAGGTTCGGCCTTGCCGGCGGGCATTCCGTCGAACGGTTTCTTGCTGGCGCCGCCGGAAGGCCTCATGCCGCCGCCCGCCCCCCTGCGCAGCGGCGTGCGCGCCATCACCCTGGCGCAACTGGAAGACCAGTTGCGCCGGCCCGACATGCAAGCCTCGATCGGCAAGGGCACCATCGCGGTGGTCTACCCCAACGCCGAGGAGCCGTTCCGCTCGGCCTTCGTGGCCATGATCCAGGGCATCGAGGAACGCACCAAGCTCAAGGTGCGCAGCTATCCGGTCGATCCCAAGGTCGATACGGCGGAGCTGAACGCCGCGCTCAAGCGCAACGGCACCAAGGTCGTGATCGCCCTGGGCCGCCAGGGCTTGAACGCCACCGTCGGGCTGGACCGCGAAATCGCCGTGCTGGCCGGCGGCGTGCTGCTGCTGTCGGAAGCGGAGAATGTCATGGGCATCAGCATGACGCCCGACCCGGCCATGCTGTTCTCCAAGCTGCATACCCTGCTGCCCGAGCTGAAGCGCGTGATCGTGGTCTACAACCCGCAGAAATCCGAATGGCTGATCAAGCTGGCGCGCGAGGCGGCCAAGGCCCAGGGGCTGGAGCTGCAAGTGCACGTGGCCGGCGACATGGGCCGCGCGGCCCAGTTGTATCCGCAAGTGTTTGCCGCCGCCGACAGCCGCCACGACGCGGTCTGGCTGCCGCACGACAGCACCACCGTCGAGGAAAGCACCATCCTGCCGCTGGTGCTGCGCGAGTCCTGGAACAGCGGCGTGCCGCTATTCTCCAGCAACGCGCTGCACGTCAAGAAAGGCGCGCTGTTCGCCATGTTGCCCGATAATGTCGAGCTGGGCCACACCTTGGCCGCCTCGGCCATGGGCGTGCTGGCCGGCGACGTGCGCCGGCGGCCGCTGGTGCCGCTGCGCGAGCTGCAGACCGCGATCAATATCCGCACCGCCAGCCACATCGGCCTCAACCTGGGCGCACTGCAGCAGCGCAGCTTCGATTACGTTTATCCTCAACCCTGACGATGAATTTCTTCCGCAACTTCCTGCGCCGCACCGGCTTCCAGCGCCAATTGACGATGATCGTATCGGCCGCCATCCTGGGGCTGGCGCTGTTTTCGGCGCTGATGAACGCGTGGGAAGCCAACGCCCGCATGCGCGATTCCTTCATCGGCCAGGGCCAGCGCATCGCCGACAACCTGGCCCGCCAGAGCACCCTGGCGCTGCTATTCCACTCGGCTGAAAACGCCCGCGACGTGGTCAATTCCACCCTCGCCTTCCCGGACGTGGCCGGCCTGCAGATCATGGACGCCAAGCGCAAGGTGCTGCTGTCGCGCGAGCAGCCGGGCGCGCGCCTGGACCGCGCGGCGCTGGCGGCCGGCGTGCCCGCCCGCGCCGGCCTGGTCGGCGAAAACAGCGACGGCTGGACTTTCGCCGCGCCGGTCTACGGTGGCCAGAGCGAAGCGTCGCCGTTCGACCTGCAGGAACACCAGCAGCAACTGCTCGGCTATGTGCACGTGCAGTTGGCCAAGGACACGCTGAAGCGCCTGACCTGGTCGCTGCTGCTGGGGAACCTGGCGCTGACCCTGTCGTTTGCGATCGTGCTGCTGGTGCTGGGCCGCGTGCTGACGCGCCACATGATCAACCCGCTCAACGCGCTGTCGACCCTGATGCGCCGCGCCGAGGCGGGCGAGTCGGGCATCCGGGCGGCGCCGGCCGGCCCGCGCGACCTGATCGACATGGCGCACGCCTTCAACCAGATGATGCACGTGCTGGAACAGCGCGAAGCCGAGCTGAAGGAATCGCGCGACGCCGCCGTCAACATGGCGCAGATGAAGGCGCAGTTCGCCGCCACCGTCAGCCACGAAGTGCGCACCCCGCTCAACGGCGTGGTCGGCATGCTGGACATGCTGAAGGAAACCCGCCTCACGCCGCACCAACAGGAATTTGTCGACGTCGCCTGGAATTCCTCGCGCACCCTGATTGCCCTGATCAACAACATCCTCGACTTCTCCAAGATGGAAGCGGGCAAGCTGGCGCTGGAAGAAGCCGAGTTCGAGCTCGACGCCGTGATGAAGGAAGTGTTCGACCTGGTGGCGCGCCCGGCCCAGCAAAAAGGCGTGGGCCTGGGCTGGCGCGTGGCGCCCGAGGTGCCGGCGCGCCTGACCGGCGACTCGCTGCGCCTGCGCCAGATCCTGATCAACCTGATCGGCAACGCCGTCAAGTTCACCGAGGCGGGAGAAGTGGCCGTGAGCGTCAGCCTGGCAGCCGCCGGGGCCGGCGCGGACCACGGCGACGGCATCCAACTGGCCTTCGAGGTGCGCGACACCGGCATCGGCATGGACGAGAGCGTGCGGCGCCACCTGTTCGAAGCCTATGTGCAGCCGGACGCCAGCGCCACGCGCCGCTACGGCGGCACCGGCCTGGGCCTGGCCATCTGCAAGCAGTTGGTCGACCTGCTGGGCGGCCACATCGATGTCGACAGCGCGCCGGGCAGCGGCACCACCTTCCGCTTCACGATACGCTGCCGCCCGGCCCAGCAAACCGCTGCGGCGCCGGCGCCGGCGCCCCTGCCATCGGCCGCGCCGCCGGTCCGCGCCGAGCGCCAGTTCCGCGTGCTGGTGGCGGAAGACAACCGCACCAACCAGATGGTGGCGGCCGGGATGCTGGCGATGAACGGCTGCGTGTGCGAATTCGCGGCCGACGGCGTCGAAGCCGTGCGCGCCGCGCAGCGCGAGCGCTTCGACCTGATCCTGATGGATTGCAGCATGCCGGAAATGGACGGCTACGAAGCCACCGCCCACATCCGCCTGGCGGAACTGGCGCTGGGCCGCCGCACCCCGCTGATCGCCATGACCGCCAACACCCAGGCCGGCGACGCCGAAAAATGCCTGGCCGCCGGCATGGACGACTACCTGGCCAAGCCGATCACCTTGGTGGAGCTGCGCCACAAGCTGGAGAAGTGGCTGCCGCATGCCCTGCCGTCTGCCGCCCCTGGCCAGCGCACGGCGCCGCCGCCGCGCCACAGCGGCCCGACGCCGGTCGACCCGGTGGTGTTCGGCAAACTGCGCGAAGTACTGGGCGACACCCTGCCGCACGCCATCACGCCCTACCTGGAAGACACCCCGGGCTGCCTCGAGGAACTGGAACAGGCCGTGCGCGGCGGCCAGATGGACATCGCCCGCGCGCGCGCCCATGCGCTGAAAGGCTCGTCCAGCAACTTCGGCGCCGACACCCTGGCCGGCCTGGCGTTCCAGGCCGAGCAGTTCGCTGCCGCGCGCGAGCCGGCCCGCATCCTGCCGCTGCTGGCGCCGCTGCGCGCGCAGTACGACGCGCTGGCCACCTTCCTGCATGGCGAAATCAATGCCGTCCACGCCGAGGCGCCCGGCGGCAACGACGACATGCCGCAGGTGCTGGTGGTGGACGACGACCGCAGCACCCGCAGCACGCTGCGCCACACGCTGCAGCGCGACGGCTTCCGCGTCGAGGAAGCGGCCGACGGCGAACAGGCGCTGGCGATGCTGGCGCACTTCCGCCCGGACGTGATCCTGATGGACGCGATGATGCCGGTGATGGACGGCTTCACCGCCTGCGCCCGCATGCAGGAACTGCCCAACGCCGGCGACGTGCCAGTGCTGATGATCACGGCGCTGCAGGACAATTCCTCGGTCGAGCGCGCGTTCGCGGCCGGCGCCAGCGACTACATTCCCAAGCCCATCCACTACGCCGTGCTGTCGCAGCGGGTGCGCCGCATCATCGAGGCCAACCGCGCCGAGAAGCGCATCCGCCACCTGGCCTACAACGACGTGCTGACCAACCTGCCCAACCGCACCCTGTTCTTCGAACAACTGGGCAAGAGCATCGACCAGGCGCGCGCCGCCGGCCAGCAACTGGCCGTGCTGTTCATGGACCTGGACCGCTTCAAGTACGTCAACGACAACCTCGGCCACCACGTCGGCGACCGCCTGCTGCAGGCCGTCGCCAAGCGCGTGCGCGCGGCCGTGCGCGGCGACGACAGCGTGGCCCGCCTGGGCGGCGACGAGTTCACAGTGGTGCTCAACGAACTGGACAACCCGGCGGCCGCCGCCAGCGCCGCCCACAACATCGTTCGCATGCTGTCGGCGCCCTTCCCGATCGATGGCCACGACATCTTCGTCACCGCCAGCGTCGGCATCGCCATGTACCCGCACGACGGCAGCGATGTGGCCTCGCTGGTCAAGCATGCCGACAGCGCCATGTACCGCGCCAAGCGCACCAACAGCGGCTTCCAGTTCTACGAAGCGTCGATGGAGCACTCGATTTCCGAGCACGTGCGGCTGGAAAGCGACTTGCGGCGCGCGATGGAGCAGCAGGACCAACTGGAGGTGCACTACCAGCCGCAGGCCAGCCTGGTCAGCGGCCGCATCATCGGCATGGAAGCGCTGGTGCGCTGGCGCCACCCGACGCGCGGCATGATCTCGCCGGTGGACTTCATCCCGCTGGCCGAGGAAACCGGCCTGATCAAGCCGCTCGGCGACTGGGTGCTGCGCACCGCCTGCACCCAGCTCCAGCAATTCATCCGCGCCGGCCTGCCGCCGCTGCGGGTGGCGGTCAACCTGTCGGTGCGGCAGTTGCTGCAAAAGGATTTCACCGCCTCGGTGGAAGCGGTGCTGGCCGATACCGGCCTGGCGCCGGAGTTGCTGGAACTGGAGATCACCGAGAGCACCCTGATGGAAAACGCCGAAGACACGCTGGCCGCGCTGCACCGCCTGCACACGCTGGGCGTGCGGCTGTCCATCGACGATTTCGGCACCGGCTATTCCTCGCTGTCCTACCTCAAGCGCTTCCCGGTCGACATCATCAAGATCGACCGCTCGTTCGTGCGCGACGTGCCGCAGGATGCCGACGATGCCGCCATCATCAGCGCCATCATCGCGCTGGCGCACAGCCTGCGCCTGGAAGTGGTGGCCGAAGGGGTGGAAACACCGTCCCAACTGGAATTCCTGCGCGGCCGCCATTGCGACCTGATGCAGGGCTATCACCTCAGCCCGGCCATCCCGGCAGAGCAGTTCGCGGCCCTGATACGGCAGCGGGCGGCCGAAAGCCCCACCGCCCAGGTCTGACGGCCTGAACCCGCCGCCCGCCGGAAGCGTCCCCGCTTCCGGCTTTTTTTTCGGCAAAACCACATTATCGAAAAGAATTTTCAAGAATTCTATCCAAATCTAACACTTTGCCTTCTTTTTAAGCTATTATTTCGCACTGCAACATTTATTGATTAAATTCAATTTGTGTTGTCGCCCTTCTAGTTGATTGACGGCTTAGCCTGACAAGCCGAGTGCCCATTGAGGAACCCGTAATGTTTGATGATGTCGAATTTGACCGGCAGGAGATCTCACGTCCTGCGCCCGCCACCACCACCGCCATGGACATGGCCGATCTGCTCGTCGCCTACCTGGAACAACTGGGCGTGGACTATATCTTCGGCGTGCCCGGCGGCGCGATCGAGCCGCTGTACGATGCGATCGCCCGCAACCAGCGCCGCGGCGGCAACCTGAGCCAGGTGGTGGCCCGCAACGAAGCCGGCGCCGCCTTCATGGCCGACGGCTACGCCCGCGAAACCGGCAAGATCGGCGTCTGCATGTCCACTTCCGGCCCCGGCGCCACCAATATGCTGACCGCCGTGGCCACCTCGCACGCCAACGGCATCCCGGTGCTGGTAATTACCGCCCAGCCCAACCTGCCCTCGTTCGGCAAGACCGCCCTGCAGGAATCGTCCTGCACCGGCATCGACGTGCTGGGCATGTTCCGCCACTGCACCCGCTACAACACCATGGTCTCGCACCCGGACCAGCTCGAATGGAAGCTGGTCACCGCGCTGCAGGCGGCCGGCGGCGCCCAGGCCGGGCCGGTGCACCTGAGCGTGCCGTCGGACGTGTTCCGCGCGCCCAGCAAGCAGCGTGCGCCCAGCTATGATTTGTCGGTGCTGCGCGGCCAGTCGGGCCTGGTCGACCAGCACAGCGTGGACTTGCTGCGCCGCCGCCTGGCCGCCGCGCGCAACGTCGTCATGCTGATCGGCGGCGGCTGCGGCGACGCCATCCACGCCATCCTGCAGTTCGCCGACCTGGAAGGCGCCACCTTCATCACCACCACGGACGGCAAGGGCCTGGTCAATCCGCGCCACCCGCTGTACCGTGGCACCTTCGGCTTCGGCGGCCACGCCACGGCCGACGCCGCGCTGCGCGATCCCGCGGTCGACCTGATCCTGGCGGTCGGTTGCAGCATGGGCGAATGGGACACCGGCGGCTGGAGCGCCAGCCTGCTCAACAACCGCCTGGTCCACATCGGCATGGTCGAGGAACACCTGGCGCGCACGCCGATGGCCGGCCTGCATGTGCGCGGCGCGCTGCTGCCGGTGTTCGGCCTGCTGGTGGACGGCATCGTCGCCGACGACAATGCGCTGAACGCGGCGCCGGAACAGGGCGAACCGCTGGCCCTGGCCGAGCTGGCCTGCCATGCGCGCGAGCGCCGCCGCGTGCTGCGCGAGCAGGGCGCGCAGCGCTGGGACGCGGCCGCCGTCATGGCCGACCAGGCCGCCTTCGACAGCGATGCCGTGCCGCTCAAGCCGCAGCGCCTGATGAAGGAACTGGGCCGCCTGTTCCCGCACAGTACCCGCTTCCTGGCCGACGCCGGCAGCAGCGCCGCCTGGGCCATCCACTACCTGCAGCCGCGCGACCGCCGCCTGGGCGAGCGCCGCGTCGGCTGCGGCGACCGCCCGCGCGAGCTCGGCAAGCGCCACAGCACCGGCGGCTGGCTGCGCCTGACCTCGCACTTCGCGCCCATGGGCTGGGCCATCGGCGCCGCGGTCGGCACCGCGGCCGGCAACTCCAGCGCGCCGGTGGTCTGCATCACCGGCGACGGCAGCATGCTGATGAGCGGGCAGGAATTGTCGGTGGCCGTGGCCGAGCAGCAGTGCGTGATCTTCGTCATCCTCAACGACGCGGCGCTGGGCATGGTCAAGCACGGCCAGCGCCTGGGCGGCGGCGAGCAGATCGCCTACGCCCTGCCGGCCACCGACTTTGCCGCGCTGGCGCGCTCGCTGGGCGGCCGCGGCCACACCATCCGTTCGGCGGCCGACCTGGAAGCGCTGGACATCAAGGCCATCTGCAACTACCCCGGCCCGACCCTGCTCGACGTGCAGATCGATCCGGAAGAAGTGCCGCCCATGGGCAGCCGCCTGCGCGTGCTGCTTGAAGGCGGCGAGTAAGGAGACGCCATGACCGACCGCAGCACGGCGCCGGCGGCGCCCGCGCCCGCGCCCTCGCCCCGCGACCTGGTCCACACCAGCATCTGGCAGGACAGCCCGGAGGACGACAATCCCTACGCCACCCGCAGCGCGCGCTGCCGCGGCTACGACGTGCATGGCGACATGGTCGGCCGCGCCCGCTGGGTGGAAATGCTGTGGCTGCTGATGCGGCCCGAGCTGCCGCCGGCGCCCACGCTGGACGTGCTGGAAGCCCTGGCGGTGGCGCTGGCCAATCCCGGCCCGCGCGACCCCTCGGTGCACGCGGCCATGTGCGCCGGGGTGGGCGGTTCGCCGGCCGCGTCCGCGCTGATTGCCGCGCTGGCGGTCGGCGCCGGCCGCAACGGCGGCGCACGCGAAGTGCACGACGCCATGAGCATGTGGCGACGCTGCGGTCCCGACCTGGCGGCCTGGCGCACGTATCCGGCGCTGCGCGCGGCCGACGCGGTGGAAATCTTCCCCGACGGCGCCCATGTGCCGGGCTTCGACCCGCATGGCGTCAGCACGCCGCTGTCGGTGCGCCAGTTATCCGCGGCGCTGGCCGGCATGGACGCCGGCGATGGCACCCGCTGGCTGCACGCCCACCTGGACCAGGCGGCCGGCGCCATCGGCCTGCCGCTGGCGATCAGCGGCGTGGCCGCCTGCGTGCTGCACGACCTCGGCTTCAGCCCGGACGAGGGCGAAATGCTGTACCTGCTGCTGCGCCTGCCCGGCGCCGCCGCCCACGCGCTGGAGCAGCAGTCGGTCGGCTTCAAGCACTTCCCGTTTTACCGGCTGGAGCTCGATCCGGCCGCCACGCCCAAGGAGACCGCATGAACGGCCCGGCATTCCTGCAACAGCACAGCGGCGTGCTGCGCACCCAGGCCGGCGCGGCCTTCCCCGGCAGCCACGCGGTGTTCCGCGGCAAGAACCTGCACCGCGACCTGCAGCAGCTTGAATGGGTGGCCTTGTACGCCTACGGCATCACCGGCCGCCAACCCACGCCCGAGCAGACCGAACTGCTGCAAGCATTGTGGGTCAGCACCAGCTACCCGGACGCGCGCCTGTGGAACAACCGCGTGGCGGCGCTGGCCGCCACCGCCCGCAGCAGCGCCAACCTGGGCGTGATCGCCGGCATGGCGGTATCGGAAGCCACGGTCTACGGCGGCAACGCCGGCCTGCGCGCCATGCGCTTCCTGCAAACCACGCTGGCGCGGGTGCAGGCCGGCGAGCCGCTGGAAGACATCGTCTGGGCCGAGCAGGCGCAGCGCCGCATCTACGGCTATGGCCGGCCGATCAGCTCGATCGACGAGCGGCTGCCGGTGGTGCTGCCGATCGCCGAGCGCCTGGGCTACGGCCACGGTCCACACCTGGCGCTGGCGCGTCGCATCGAAACCATCCTGCTGTCGCGCTACCCCAATCTGCGCATGAATTTCGCCGCGCCGCACGCCGCGCTGATGGCCGACATGGGCTTTTCCCTGCGTGAATACCAGTTGTTGCGCGTGCCCGCCTTCCTGGCTGGCATGGGGCCCTGCGTGATGGAAGCGGCCGAGAAGCCGGAAGGCGCTGTGTTCCCCACCAGTTGCGCCGGCGTGGCCTACGCCGGCCCCGCCGCCCGCCCCTGGGTGCGCAGATAGCAACAGGCAAGCAAGTTCCGCGACCATTTTTGCCCAATAAGATGTTTCCTGACGCTACAATGGACAAAATAGCACCTTTGGAGATTGATGTTGAAGTCTAGCTACGTTCCCAACGTATTCCTGGCGGCCGCGCTGGCCCTGCCTGCCATGCACGCGCTGGCCGGCCCCGTCACCAGCGACGAGGACGAACTGAACCTGGTCTACGGCGGTGACAGCGTCAGCATCGCCACCGGCAATCTGTTGAGCCTGCGCCGCGCGCCCTCGGTGGCCTCGGTGATCACGGCGGCCGATATCGCGGCCATGGGCGCGACCGATCTCGACCAGGTGCTGGAAACCGTGCCCGGCATCCACGTCAACCGCGGGCCGAACAGCAATTCGCCGCTGTACGTGGTGCGCGGCATCGTCAGTTCCTACACGCCGCAAATCCTGATGCTGCAAAACGGCGTGCCCATCACCACCGCCTTCGTCGGCAACAAGGGCAACGTCTGGGGCGGCTATCCGGTCGACCACATCGCCCGCATCGAGATCATCCGCGGTCCCGGCTCGGCGCTGTACGGCTCGGACGCCTTCTCCGGCGTCATCAACATCATCACCAAGGGCGCGGCCGAGGCGCAGGGCACCGAGTTGGGCGCGCGCGCCGGCACCTTCCACACCTATGACGGCTGGGTGCAGCACGGCGGCAAGGTCGGCGCGGTCGATGTCGCCGCCTACCTGCGCGTGGGCGAGACCGACGGCAACGACCGCACCGTCTACGCCGACGCGCAAACCCTGAACGACAGCGTGTTCCACACCCATGCCAGCCTGGCGCCGGGCCGGCTGAACAACCAGGTCAAGGCCATCGACGGCAACCTGGACCTGTCCTACGGTCAGTGGCGCGCCCGCTTCGGCTACAAGAAGCGCTACGACATGGGTACGGGCGGCGGCATCGCCAACGCGCTGGACCCCGTCGGCCGCCAGGGCAGCGAACGCTACACCTCCAACCTGAGCTGGACCGAGCCGCTGGTGACGCGCGACTGGGGCATGGGCGCCAGCATCAGCACGCAGCAATATGAACAGTTGGTGTCAACCCTGTACCAGTTGCTGCCGCCGGGGACCAGCTTCCCGACCGGCGTCTTCAGCAACGGCATGATAGGCGCGCCGGAAACCTGGGAACGCAGCATCCGCGTGGCCGGCTACGCCGACTACAGCGGCGTGCGCGACCACCACGTGCGCATCGGCGTCGGCCATGACGACATCGACCTGTACCGCGTGCGCGAGTACCGCAACTTCAACTACGCGGCCAACGGCACGCCGATCCCGCTGCCGGCCGTGGTGGAAACCACCGACACCACGCCCTTCCTGCGGCCGCAGCGGCGCAAGGTCGACTACCTGTACCTGCAGGATGAATGGAATTTCGCCCAGGACTGGAACCTGACGGCCGGCGTGCGCCATGACCATTATTCCGACTTCGGCGGCACCACCAATCCGCGCCTGGCGCTGGTGTGGGACGCCAGCTTCGACCTGACCGCCAAGCTGCTGTACGGCCGCGCCTTCCGCGCGCCGGCCTTCATCGAAAGCTACGGCATCACCAATCCGGTCTCGCTGGGCAATCCGAATCTCCAGCCCGAGCGCAACGCCACCACCGAGCTGTCGTTCGCCTGGCAAGCCAATGCCGACGCCACCGTCAACCTGACCTTCTATCACTACGATATGAAGAACATCATCCGCGTGGTGCCGAACGCCACGCCCGGCACGGGCGGCACCTACGCCAACACGGGCGACCAGAACGGCAGGGGCGTCGAATTGGAATCGAGCTGGAACGTGACGCGCGAGCTGCACCTGTCGGGCAACTACGCCTGGCAGCGCTCGATCGACGAGACCACCGATACCGACGCCGGCTATGCGCCGCACAACCACCTGTACGGCCGCGCCGACTGGGCCTTCGCCAGCGGCTACCAGGCCGGCAGCCAGGTCAACTGGGTGGCCGGACGCAAGCGCGCCTTTGGCGACAACCGCCCGGAGATCGCCGACTACACCACGCTGGACTTGACGCTGGCCACGCGCAACGGCCGCAACCAGTGGAACTTCTCGCTGGCGCTGCGCAACGCCTTCAACGCCGACGTGCGCGAACCGACGCCGGCGCCGGGACGGCAACTGCCTTACGACATGCCCATGCCGGGCCGCACCCTGTCGCTGCAGGCGTCGTACAAGCTGTAAACCCGCTCACGCCGCCTGCCGCAGATCGGCGGACGCCAACTGCGGCAGCACGCGGGCCGGCAACTGGCGCACGCCGCGCCATTCTTCCGCGTCGACCTTGAACGCGCCGACCAGTTGCGCCAGCTCGCGCGCCTGGGCCTGCATGGCGGCGGCGGCGGCGGCCGCTTCCTGCACCAGCGCGGCGTTTTGCTGGGTGACGCCGTCCATGTCGCTGATGGCCGCGTTGACGTGCTCGATGCCGTGCTCCTGCTCGGCGCTGGCGCTGCTGATCGCGCCGATGATGTGGGTGACCTTTTGCACGCTGCTGACGATCTCGCTCATGGTGACGCCGGCCGTTTCGGCCAGTTCGCTGCCGCTTTGCACGCGCGCGGCGGAATCGTTGATCAGCTTCTTGATTTCGCGCGCCGCCTCGGCCGAGCGCTGGGCCAGGTTGCGCACCTCGCCCGCCACCACCGCGAAGCCGCGGCCCTGCTCGCCCGCGCGCGCCGCTTCCACCGCCGCATTCAGCGCCAGGATGTTGGTCTGGAAGGCGATGCCATCGATGACGCCGGTGATGTCCGCGATCTTGTGCGCGTAGTCGTTGATGCTGGCCATGGTGCGCACCACTTCCGACACCACCTGCCCGCCCTTGCCCGCCACTTCCGAGGCCGACCGCGCCAACTGGTTGGCCTGGCGCGCATTGCCGCTGTTCTGGCGCACGGCGGCGGTCAGCTCATCCATGGCGGACGCCGTTTCCTGCAGCGCGCCGGCCTGGTGCTCGGTGCGGCGCGACAGGTCCAGGTTGCCGCTGGCGATTTCGCGCGACGCCGCATCGATGGCCACCGCGCCGTCGCGCACGCGGCCGACCGTGTCGGCCAGGCGCCCGGTCATGTGGCTGAGGGCGTCGAACAACTGGCCGATCTCGTCGCTGCGGCCGTGCTGGATGGCCACGTGCAGCTCGCCCGAGGCCACCTGCTCCGCCAGTTCCACCGCCTGCTTCAGCGGGCGCACGACGCTGCGGGTCAGCAGCACGGCCAGCACCACGCCCAGGCCCAGCGAGGCCAGGCCCAGGCCGATCAGCAGCGCGCGGCTGCCCTGGAACTGGCTGGCCGAGGTGGCGGCCAGCGCCCGGGCCTGCGCAGTCTGGTAATCCAGGAGCTGGTTCAGCGCATCGGTGTAGGCCTTGAAGATGGCCGGCATCTTGTTATCCAGCGCGTCGCCGACTTCCTGCACCCGGCCCATGTCCTTGAACTTGAACAGTTCCTCGCGCAGCGCCAGGTAGGCGGCTTTTCTGGCGGCCACCGTCTTTTGCAGCGCCTGCTCGGCCTCGTCGGCGGGCATGGCGGCCAGCTTGCGCTCCATCGCGGCGGCGACCTTTTCGCCGGCGCTGAGCTGGGCCTGGAAGATGTCCGACACTTCCAGGCTGTCGCTGCGGGCGACCGAGACTGCGCGCAAGCCGTTCAATTCCGTCACCCCCAGCAGTTCGGAAGTGAGCTGCTGGCGCGCCAGCTTTTCGTTGACCAGGCTGGACGCCATGTCGTTGGCCGACTGCAGCCGCCACAGCGACACGCCGGAGATGCAGGCCATGACCAGCAACAGCACCGCGAACGACGCCACCACGCGCAGGCCGGTATTCAATTGGAGAGATTTGATGTTCATTTGAGTGAGTGAAGCCGCAAGGTTTGCAGGAATTCTCACCAATTTACACGCCAAATATGACACCAGTATTACCTTAAGGCAATTTTTACAACACTGCTGCACGGGCTGACAACTATGTTTTCTTTTAATCAAATATGTAATCAGGCGGTAATAATTTCCTATTAGCATGTGCGGTTACTGTTCCTTTAAGGTTATCGCCGTGGAGTTCAACGCCTCTCGTTTGCACCTGCCCCGTTTTCGCCTGTCCGTCGCCGCCGACCTGTGCGTGGAAACCATCTCGGTGCTGTCCGATACGACGAATTTCGCGGTGCTGGACCTGTTCACCGAGCGCCGCGACCTGATGAGCCTGCCGGTCATCGAGAGCGGCCGCCCGATCGGCCTGATCAGCCGGAACATCTTCATGTCGCAGATGTCCAAGCCCTTTTACCACGAGCTGTACGGCAAGAAGAGCTGCATCGCCTTCATGGACAAGGAGCCGCTGATCGTGGACGCCAACATGAGCATCGAAGCGCTGACCTTCCGCGCGGTGGAATCCGGCGAAAAGGCGCTGGCCGACGGCTTCATCGTCACCCGCGACGGCGTGCTGGCCGGTGTCGGCTTCGGCCTGCAACTGATGAACGTGGTGGCCAATATGCAGGCCGAGAAAAACCGCCAGATCATGCACAGCATCGACTACGCCAGCGTGATCCAGCGCGCGCTGCTGCGCCCGTCCAACCTGGCCCTGGTCGAGGCGCTGGACGACGCCCATCTGGAATGGCAGCCGCGCGACGTGGTCGGCGGCGACTTCTACCACTTCGCCAGATACGACGATGGCTGGTTCGCCGCCATCGCCGACTGCACCGGCCACGGCGTGCCGGGCGCCTTCATGACGCTGATCTCCTCGTCCACCCTGGCGCAGGCCTTGCAGCAACTGGGCCCGCGCGATCCTGCCGCCCTGATCGCCGAAGTCAACCGCGGCGTGAAGGGCATGCTGGGCCAGATCGAAGGCGGCCATGGCAGTTCCGAATCCAACGACGGCATGGATGCGGCCTTCCTCTGGTTCGACAATGCCAGCCGCACGCTGCGCTTCGCCGGCGCCAAGCTGTCGCTGTTCCAGTTGGACCCGGAGCAGCAGGCGGTGCAGACCGTGGACGGCGAGCGCATGGGCGTGGGCTATCTCGATTCGCCGCTGGACTACCAGTGGACCAACAAGGCCATCCACGTCCCGGAAGGCAGCCTGCTGTTCCTGACCACCGACGGCCTGATCGACCAGATCGGCGGCGCCAAGTACATCGCCTACGGCAAGCGGCGCATGCGCGACGTGCTGCTGGCCCAGCGCACCCGGTGCGCGCGCCACGTCGCGCAAGCCCTGCTGGACGATCACCAGGCATGGCAAGGCGAACAGCCGCGCCGCGACGACCTGACCTTTTTCTGCTTCCGTCCCTAGAAGAGGAACACCGTTTTGCTGTACGAAGAATTCAACGATTTCTGGGATGTGGCCCGCAAGCGCCACATCATCTTTTTCTACGTGGGCTATTTCTCGCAGCACGTCGTGGCCGCCATTTCGGAGACCATCAAGGCGCGGCTGGACACGGCCGGCGCGGCCGGTCCCACGCGCCGGCGCATCTTCTCGTCCTTCGTCGAAATGTCGCAGAACATCATGCACTACTCGTCGGACACGCTGACCCCGCACGAGCAGAGCGAAAACCAGATGCGCCGCGGCTCCTTCTGCATCGGCATGCGGGGCGACAGTTTCTTCCTGCTGTGCGCGAATCCGGTGGACAGCGACAATGTCGAGCGCATCCGCACGCGCCTGGAGCCGCTGCACACCATGACCATGGAAGAGATCAAGTCCGCCTACAAGAAAGCCCTGCGCGAGGAAACGCCGGCCGACAGCAAGGGCGCCGGCCTGGGCTTCCTGACCATGGCGCGCGACGCCAGCGAGCCGCTGGAATTCGAGTTCGTGCATGAAGCGCACAACCCGGGCACCACGGTCTTCTGCATCAAAGCGATTATCTGAACCAAGAGAACTAGAATATGGAACCACTTTTCATCGCCGCTTCGCCGACCTCGCCGGAAATCGACTTCCGCTTCGATCAGCATACCCTGTCGATCAAGGGCGAATCCTACCCGGAGAATGCGGCCGCCTTCTATGGCCCGATCATCGCCCGCGTGCAGGCTTACCTGGATGGCTGCCGGGAAGCGGCCATCACCGTCAACGTGTCGCTGGCCTACTTCAACAGCTCCAGCACCAAGATGCTGTTCTCCTTCTTCGAGGCGCTGAACGGCGCGGCCATCGCCGGCAACCATGTGCGCCTGAACTGGTATCACGACGAGGACGACGACACCATCCTCGAATTCGGCCAGGAACTGCAGGACGATTTCGACGCGCTCGACTTCCACGACCACGCGGTGAGCAACTGATGAAGACCGTGGCCGACGCCGACCTGTTTGCGCTGGAGGCGGCCGCGCTGGCCAACGCCAGGGCGGCGCATGCCGATCCGGAGGCCGACACGCGCGCCGCGCTGGCCGAAATGATCGTCCATTACGAGCGCCTGATGCGCGAGAGCCGCCGCCTGATACGCCGCAGCGACCGCGCGGAACTGGACATGAACCAGATGAACCGCCAGTTGCACGAACTGGCGCAGCAACTGGAATACCGCGCCACCCACGATCCGCTGAGCGGCGCGCTGAACCGCGCGGCCGTGATCGACCGCGCCTCGGCCTGTCTGCTAGAGCGCGACATGGCGCTGATCGTGCTGGACATCGATCACTTCAAGTGGATCAACGACGACTATGGCCACCCGGCCGGCGACACCGTCATCAAGACCGTGGTGAGCTGCCTGCGCAGTCTGCTCGGGCCGCAGGTGGCGATCGGCCGCGTGGGCGGCGAAGAGTTTTCCGTCATCTGGCCCACGTCCTCGCCGGACGAAGCGAAACAGGTGGCGGACAACATCTGCGACGCCATCGCCGACCAGGTGTTCGGCGCGCCCATCGACCGCCAGATCACGGCCAGCGTGGGCGTGAGCTGGAACGCGCGCGGCACCGCGTTCGAACTGGCTTACAGCCGCGCCGACGAGGCGCTGTACGCGGCCAAGCGCGCCGGCCGCAACTGCGTCAGGCTGTACTCGCAGTTGCCGCTGCCGGTCACCGCAGCGCCGGCGTCCGCGGACGCTTCGGCTTAAACGACAGGGGTCGGCAGCGGCCGGCGCGCGAAGTGGGCGCGCAGGTTGTCGACCACCAGTTGGCCCATGGCGTGGCGGGTTTCCACGGTCAGGCTGCCGACGTGCGGCGTCAGTATCGCATTCTCCAGCGCGCGCAATTCCGGCGGCACGCGCGGCTCGTCCTCGAACACGTCCAGCGCTGCCATGCCCAGCGTGCCTGCGCGCAGCGCCGCGATCAGGGCCTGCTCATCCACCAGCGAACCGCGGGCGACGTTGACCAGCGTGCCTTGCGGTCCCAGCGCGGCCAGCACATCCTGGTCGATCACATGGCGCGTCTCGGCGCCGCCGGGCGCGCAGACCACCAGGTAATCGCTGGCTTGCGCCAGGTCCCGCAGCGATGCCGCGCGCGGCACGGCCACGCCGGCCTTGGGGCGCGGCTGGAAATACTGCACCTGCATGCCAAACGCCGCGGCGCGCGCCGTCACCGCCTGGCCGATGCGGCCGAAGCCATAGATCCCGCAGACCTTGCCGCGCAGCGCGCGGGCAGGCGCCAGCGGCTGGCTTTCCGCCCAGGCGCCGCTGCGGACGTAGGCGTCCAGCGCCGGCAGGCGGCGCGCGGCGGCCAGCAGCAGGGTCAGCGCGAGGTCGGCCACATCGTCGGTCAGCACGCCGGGCGTATTGCTGACGACGATGCCGCGTGCGCGCGTGGCCGCGAAATCCACCGCATCAACGCCGATGCCGTTGACCGCCACCATCTCCAGCTTCGGCAATTGCGCCACCAGCGGCGCGGCGATGCCGATGCCGCCCGTGGTCAGCACGGCGCGCACGCCGGGCGCCACTCTTGCCAGCCAGGCCGGCTGCTCCTCGCGCGGCACCCGCCATTGATGGTGGCAGGTGAAGTGCTGGTCCAACTGCGCCATCACATCCGCCGACTGGCTGGGCGCCAGCACCAAAACCTCAGGTTTCATATTGTCATCCATAATCAACTTCGGGGTCAGTTCCGACATTCGGACACGGGCTCTGCCGTAATCGGCTGCTACGGCCGAGTCCGTGTCCGAATGTCGGAACTGACCCCGGTGTTAGAAGGACCAGCGCGCCAGCACTTCGTACGGCAGGCTCTGGCCGATGTGGCTGCGCAGCAGCGCGAATTCACGCACGGTCCATTCGACCGGCGACACGAACTGCGGCGCCGCCGTCACGTCGTCGTACAGCAGGGTGACGTGCGGCGTGTAGCTGGACGGGTTGCCGGCGATCCCCACTTTCAGCAGCGTCATCGCCAGGCTGCGGTACAGGTCAACGATGCCGGCCACGCCCTCGGTCCCGGTCAGCACGTAGGGCCGGTTGCGCGCGCGGTTGACGAAGGTCTGCGCCTTGTCGAAGCGTACCTTGAACGGCTGCGTGCTGGACGCCACCAGCATGGCCGCCTGCGAAGCGCGCGCGATCAGGGTGTCCGGCAGGCCGGGAAAGTCGCCCAGCACGCACAGCGTCGCGTGCAGCTTGGCGTCGGCGATCGGACGCCCCGTCATGCCATGCTGCGCCTTCAGCTCGGCGGTCAGCGCGCGGATGCGGGCGATGGCGGCGCCGTCCGGCAGCACGGCAAAGAACAGCCGGTCGGTGTTTTTCGGCGGCGGTTCGAAATCGAAGAGGGAGCCTTGTTGCGACATTATTTCACCCGCTGCTTTTCCAGCTTGCGCGCCAGGGTGCGGCGGTGCATGCCCAGCCGCCGCGCCGCTTCGGAGATGTTGAAGTCGGTTTCCGCCAGCACGGTATGGATGTGCTCCCACTCCAGCGTCTTGATCGAGGTGGCGCGGTTGGTCACGTCCAGCTCGGCCGCGCCGGCCACATGCTCGAACGCCGCTTCGATGTCGTCGGTATTGGACGGCTTGGCCAGGTACTGGCAGGCGCCCAGCTTGATCGCTTCCACCGCCGTGTTGATGCTGGCGAAGCCGGTCAGCACCACGATCAGCATGTCCGGATCGTGCTGGTGCAGCATCTGCACGCAGGCCAGCCCGGATGAGTTGCCCTTCAGTTTGAGGTCCACCACCGCGTAGCCGGGCGCATGGTCGACCAGCAGCGCGCTGGCCTCGTCCACGTTTTCGGCGAACAGCACCCGGTAGCCGCGCCGCTCGAAGGAACGCCCCAGGGTACGGGCAAATGCCGCGTCGTCTTCCACCAGCAGTAGTACGCGCTCTTCTTCAGTCATGTCGTTTGATGTTCCGGTTGTATTTCGATGGCGGACAGCGGCAACGTCAGCCGCACCATGGCCCCGCCCTGCTCCAGGTTGGTGGCCGTGACCGCGCCGCCCAGCGTGCGCGCCACGTTCACCACCAGGAACAGCCCCAGCCCGCCGCCCGGCCGTCCCTTACTGGAATTGTAAGGCTTGCCAAACTGCGCCAGGATTTCCGGTGCGAAGCCGGCGCCGGCGTCGGTCACTTGCAGCACCAGGGTGTCCTGCTCGACGCTGGCGTCCATGCGCAGCCATTGCGGCGAAGCCTCCAGCGCATTATCCAGCACATTGCAGATCATTTGCTTGAGTGTTGAATCGGACACCACGGGATGATCGGGCGCGATGCGGTTTTCGAACTCGAAATCCACCACCGGCCGCCCCACGCGCCACTCGGCCACCAGCTCATCCAGGAAGGTGTTGATGGTGGTGGCGGCCGACGATTCGCCGCGCGTTTCGCCGGCCGACAGCAAAATCCCGCTGACGATGGATTTGCAGCGCCTGAGCTGGGTCTGCATCTCGGCGATTTCCTCCAGCAGGATGGGGTTGGCTTTGAATTCCGGCATGCGCTTCCAGTCGCCCAGGATCACGGCCAGCGTGGCCAGCGGCGTGCCCAGTTCGTGCGCCGCGCCGGACGCCAGCAGGCCCATGCGGATGATGTGCTCTTCCTCGGCCGCGCGCTGGCGCAGGTCGGCCAGCTTGGCGGCGCTGCTGCGCATGTTTTGCGTGATGCGGGTGATGAACACCACCAGCAGCGCCGCATCCAGGATGAAGCAGATCAGCATGCCCTGCACGTACAGGCTGAAGATGCCCAGCGCGTGGTCCTGCGGCAGCGACAGCGGCTCGGAGAACAGGGCCAGGCCGACGATGCAGGCGCCGGTCACGATCACGATGGTCCAGGTGGACCAGGTCTCCAGCAGCACCGCGCCCAGGATCACGTGCAGCAGGTAGAGGAAGACGAAGGGATTGGTGGCGCCGCCACTGAGGTAGAGCTGCGCCGTCAGGCTGGCCACGTCCACGGTCAGCGCCAGCAGCAGTTCGCTGTTGGACACCACCTGGTTTTCCTGCCAGCGCAGGATGCTGGCCACGTTGAAGGCGATCAGGCAGGCCAGCACGTTGAGCATGGCCGGCATCGGCAACTGCACGCCCAGCACGCCGGACGCGATCACGATGGTGGTGATCTGGCCGACCACGGCGATCCAGCGTAACTGGATCAGTTGCTGCATGTTCTTGTGGCCGGCCGCGTGGGTGATGGTGTTGGCGGAGGCGTTCACCGACGCCAGGGGTTCGACGATGGGCAGGCCGGGCCTGCCGCGGTCGTAGGGATTCTCTCTGTTCCTCGCCATTCTGCTTTCCAGTGTCAGTGCGGCCGTCCTTTGCGCGCATCGCGGACGGCCCATGCGAAGGCCGCCGCCACCATCAGCGCCAGCCCGTACCAGGTGATAGCATAAACCAGGTGGTTGTTGGGGAAGGAAATCACGGTCAGGCCGCCGGCCGGCGTCACGCTCCCCGCCGCGCTGTCGACCGCGCCCAGCGCCTGCGCCGAGGCGGCGTCGGCATCGATGAAGTACGGCGCCACGGCCGGCAAGCCGCGCGCCCGCGCGATGGCCTGGACGTCGCGCGTGTACCAGTAATTGCGCGCCGGTTCATTCTTGCGCAGGCGGCCGCCCGGCTCGCTCAGGCGCAGCAGGCCGCTGACCGTCACGGCCGGGCCGGCGGCCGTCTTGCAGGCCTCGGCGGGCGCGGCAGCCGGCGCGGGCTGCGGCTTCCAGCCGCCCTCGCCCGCCGCAATGAAGCCGCGGTTGACCATGACGATGCCGCCGTCGGCCGTGCACAGCGGCGTCATGATCCAGTAGCCGATGCCGCGCTCCAGCGACGCCAGCGCCTGCGTGGTGGAGCCATACAGCGGCACGCCGCGCAGTTGCACGCGGCGGTAGTCGTCCGCCTCGGCGTTCAGTTGCGGCCATTGCGCCATCGCCGGCGCGGCCACCGCGGCCGCGTGCACGCGGGCGTTGACGCGCTCGATCAGCGCCAGCTTCCACTGCAGGCGGAAGACTTGCCACGTCCCTAAAGCAAAAAACCCTGCAAACATCACCCCGGCCGCGAGGGCCAGGATGACGCGCAGGGCGCGGGAACGGCGGCGCTTGGAGGCGCCTGCCGTCATTGCATGTCGTGCATGGTGTGCACGTCGTTGCCCATGGTGGGCATCATGTTCAGGTTCATGTGGTACATCACCCAGATCGAACCCGACAGCACGATGACCAGCAGGACCAGCGTGAAGATGGTGGCCAGCAGCGACCAGCCGGCTTCCGCCTTGCCGTTCATGTGCAGGAAGTAGACCATGTGCACCACTACCTGCACGGCGGCGAAGGCCAGGATCACGATGGCGGTGGTGCTCGACTTGTCGAACTGCTTGGTCATCACCAGCCAGAACGGAATCGCGGTCAGGATCACGGACAGGATGAAACCGATCGCGTAATCCTTCAGGCTGCCGTGGTGGCCGTCGCCGTGGCCGTCGTGACCGTGGCCGTGGTGGTCGTCGTGGCCATGGTGGTTATGTGGTGCGCTCATGGCAGAACTCCCATCAGGTAGACAAAGGTGAAGACGCCGATCCAGATCACGTCCAGGAAGTGCCAGAACATCGACAGGCACATCAGGCGGCGGTTGTTTTCAGGGGTCAGGCCGTGCTTGGCCAACTGGAAGCACAGCGTGATCAGCCAGATCGAACCGAAGGTTACGTGCAGGCCGTGGGTGCCGACCAGCGCGAAGAACGAGGTCAGGAAGGCCGAACGCTGCGGGCCTGCGCCCTCGGCGATCAGGTGCACGAATTCCTGGATTTCCAGGAACAGGAAGCAGGCGCCGAAGATGCCGGTGACGATCAGCCAGCCTATGGTGCCCTTCAGGCTCTTGCGCTGCGACGCGATCATGGCGAAGCCATAGGTGATCGACGACAGCAGCAGGAAGGCCGTGTTCAGCGCCACGGTCGGCAGTTCGAACAGTTCCGCGCCGTTCGGGCCGCCCGCGTAATTGCGGCCCAACACAGCGTACGCGACGAACAGGCCCGCGAACAGCAGGCAGTCGCTCATCAGGTAGATCCAGAAGCCCAGCAGCGTGCCGTTCTCCGGGTGGTGGTCGCGCACGTAGTAACGCGCGCTTGGGTCTGCGCTCATGGCGCCGGTAGCGTTGATATCAGACATGGCTTTCCAACAGACGAGTATGCGCTTCTTCGGTACGAGCCACTTCATCGGCCTTGATGTAGTAGTCGCGCTTGTAGTTAAAGGTGTGGGTGATGATGGCCGCGATCATGGCCACGAACGACAGCACGGCCGGCAGCCACATTTGCCAGATCATGGTGAAGCCCACGGCAAACGCCAGCGCCGAGATCACGAAGCCTGCGCCGGTGTTCTTCGGCATGTGGATGTCCACGAAGCCGCCGGTCGGACGCTGGTACTTGTTGGCTTTCATGTCGGCCCACGAGTCGTTGTCGTACACCACCGGGGTGAAGGCGAAGTTGTAGTCAGGCGGCGGCGACGAGGTGGCCCACTCCAGGGTACGGCCATTCCATGGGTCGCCGGTCACGTCGCGCAGCTTGGCGCGGTCCTTGATGCTGAGCGCGATCTGCAGCAGGAAGGCGCCGATGCCGCCGGCGATGATCAGCGCGCCGATGGCGGCGATGATGAAGTAGATCTGCAGCGATGGATCGTCGAAGTGGTTCATGCGGCGGGTGACGCCCATGAAGCCCATGATGTACAGCGGGGTGAAGGCGACCCAGAAGCCGATCAGCCAGCACCAGAACGAGACCTTGCCCCAGAATTCGTTCAGCTTGAAGCCGAAGGCTTTCGGGAACCAGTAGTTCATGCCGGCGAACAGGCCGAATACCACGCCGCCGATGATCACGTTGTGGAAGTGGGCGATCAGGAACAGCGAGTTGTGCAGCACGAAGTCGGCTGGCGGCACGGCCAGCATCACGCCGGTCATACCGCCGATCACGAAGGTCAGCATGAAGCCGACGGTCCACATCATCGGCACGTCGAAACGCACGCGGCCCTTGTACATGGTGAACAGCCAGTTGAAGATCTTGGCCCCGGTCGGGATCGAGATGATCATGGTGGTGATGCCGAAGAACGAGTTCACGCTGGCGCCGGAGCCCATGGTGAAGAAGTGGTGCAGCCAGACCAGGTAGGACAGCACGGTGATCACGACGGTCGCGTACACCATCGAGGTGTAGCCGAACAGGCGCTTGCCCGAGAAGGTCGAGGTGATTTCCGAGAACACGCCGAACACCGGCAGAATCAGGATGTAGACCTCAGGGTGGCCCCAGATCCAGATCAGGTTCACGTACAACATCGGGTTGCCGCCGAGGTCGTTGGTGAAGAAGTTGGTGCCGACCAGGCGGTCCAGCGACAGCATGGCCAGGGTCACGGTCAGGATGGGGAACGTCGCCACGATCAGGGCGTTGGTGCACAGCGCGGTCCAGGTGAACACGGGCATCTTCATCATGCTCATGCCAGGGGCGCGCATCTTGACGATGGTGGCGATCAGGTTGACGCCGGACAGCGTGGTGCCGACGCCGGCCACCTGCAAGGACCAGATGTAATAGTCGACCCCGACGTCGGGCGAGGCGGCGATGCCCGACAGCGGCGGGAAGGCCAGCCAGCCGGTGCGGCCGAATTCGCCCACGAACAGCGAGACCATGGTCAGCATGGCGCCGAAGGTGGTCATCCAGAACGAGAAGTTGTTCAGGAACGGGAAGGACACGTCGCGCGCGCCGATCTGCAGCGGCACCACGTAGTTCATCAGGCCGGTCACCAGCGGCATCGCCACGAAGAAGATCATGATGGTGCCGTGGGCGGTGAAGATCTGGTCGTAGTGGTGCGGCGGCAGGAAGCCGGGATTGTCGCCGAAGGCCATGGCCTGCTGCGCGCGCATCATCAGCGCGTCGGCAAAGCCGCGCAGCAGCATGATGATACCCAGCACCATGTACATGATGCCGATTTTCTTGTGGTCGATCGAGGTGATCCAGTCGCGCCACAGCGGACCCCACAGGCGGAATTTGAACATGGCGGCCAGCACGGCCAGGCCGCCGATCGCCACCATGGCGAAGGTGCCGATCAGGATGGGCTCTTGGTACGGAATTGCTTCCAGCGACAGCCGCCCAAAGATCAGTTTGGTCAGGTTGAGATCAGACATGGTCATTCTTTACGGGTAGGTTGAGCAGTGGCGGCGACATTCGGCACGCACACGTCTTTTTGCGCGTCCTTGATGGCAGCCGCTGCCTTGATGCGTTCGGCATCCTGGTGCATTTGTTCGTTGGCGCAGGTCGTGCCTTCGGCCACGCAGCGGTTCAGCACGCGGTCGTACAGCTCAGGCTCGACGCGCTCGAAGTGCATGATCGGATGCTTGATGGTCGGCTTGTCCAGTTGCGCGAACTGGGCGCGGGTCAGGACGCCATTGCTGCCCTGGCCACCGGCCTTGATCTTGGCCACCCAGGCGTCGAAGTCCGCCTGCGACACGCCGTGGTACTTGAACTTCATGTCCGAGAAGCCGGCGCCGCTGTAGTTGGCCGAGAAGCCGTCGTACACGCCGACCTTGTTCATCACCGCGTTCAACTGGGTTTCCATGGTGGGCATGGTGTAGACCATGCCGGCCAGGGCCGGAATGTAGAAGGCGTTCATCACGGTGGACGAGGTCATCTTGAAGCGGATCGGCACGTCGACCGGGGTCACCAGCTCATTGACGGTGGCGATGCCCTGCTCCGGATAGATGAACATCCACTTCCAGTCCATGGACACCACTTCCACTTCCAGCGGCTTGACGCCAGGGGCGACCGCGCGGGTTTCATCCAGGCGGCTCAGCGGACGGTAGGGGTCCAGCAGGTGGGTGTAGATCCAGGTGATCAGGCCCAGCACGATGATGATCAGCAGCGGCGCGCCCCAGATCAGCAGTTCCAGCTTGGTGGAATGGTCCCAGTCCGGCTTGTACTCGGCGGCCGTGTTGGACTTACGGTAGCGCCAGGCAAACAGGCAGATCAGGAACATGACAGGTACGATAATCAACAGCATCAACAGGGTTGACACAACTACAAGATGTGCCTGTTGCGCTGCGATATCCCCGGACGGGTTCAGCACCACCGTGTTGCAGCCGGCAAGCCACAGCAACGGTGCGAGGAACAACCCACGACGAACGATAGGAGGAATCATGCGGTAATGTACGTTACAGAATATTGGGAACATGCTACTGTAATCACTAAGGACTGTTCTTGCCATTGGACACTTTGTCCTACCCGGCCTGGACCGCCCCCGGTAGCAATAACATTTATTAAAGAGACAAGAGACTATGGCTAATACGACTTCTATGAGTGGCGTGCAAGCTGGCGTCCACGAACATCATCAAACGAGCCCTGGCGCAAGGAATATCAATGCCAGGGATGGGCATATCTCTCCCGGGGAAATAGCAATCGGCGTGGTCATCGGGCGCGCCTCCGAGTATTTCGACTTCTTTGTCTACGCGATCGCGTCGGCGCTGGTGTTCCCGTCGGTCTTCTTCCCGTACGATAGCCGACTTGACGGCACACTATACGCTTTTGCCATCTTCGCGCTTGCCTTTATTGCACGACCGCTGGGAACTGTGGCGTTTATGGCAGTCCAGCACCACTTCACGCGCGAATCCAAGCTCACCCTGGCGCTGCTGATCATGGGCGTGTCCACCGCCGGCATCGCCTTCCTGCCGGACTACGCCACCCTCGGCACCTGGTCCATCGTCCTGCTGTCCCTGCTGCGCATCGGCCAGGGCATCGCCCAGGGCGGCTCCTGGGACGGCCTGCCGTCGCTGCTGGCGCTGAACGCGCCGGAACACAAGCGCGGATGGTATGCGATGCTGGGGCAGTTGGGCGCACCGATCGGCTTCGTCATTGCCGCCGGCCTGTTCTCCTACATGCTGTCCACCCTCAGTTCGCTGGACTTCCTGGAATGGGGCTGGCGCTATCCGTTCTACGTGGCCTTCGCCATCAACGTGGTGGCGCTGTTCGCCCGCCTGCGCCTGGTGACCACCCATGAATACTCGCACCTGCTGGACGAGCACCAGCTCGACCCGGTGCCGGTCGGCGAACTGATCAGCCAGCAGGGCCGCAACGTGGTGATCGGCGCCCTGGCCGCGCTGGCCAGCTACGCCCTGTTCCACCTGGTGACCGTGTTCCCGCTGTCCTGGATCAGCCTGTACTCGCCGCGTTCCATCGCCGGCTTCCTGCAGGTGCAGATGGTGGGCGTGGTGCTGATGGCGATCTGCGTGGTGATTTCCGGCGTGGTGGCCGACAAGATCGGCCGCCGCCGCACGCTGGGCGCGCTAGCCGCCTGCATCGCCGTGTTCAGCTTCTTCGTGCCCATGCTGATCAATGGCGGCCAGACCGGCGAGAACACCTTCATCCTGCTGGGCTTCTCGCTGCTGGGCCTGTCGTACGGCCAGGCCTCCGGCGCCGTGACCGCCAACTTCCAGCAGCGCTTCCGCTACACCGGCGCGGCGCTGACCTCGGACCTGGCCTGGCTGGTGGGCGCCGGCTTCGCGCCGCTGGTGGCGCTGGGCGTGTCCTCGCACTTCGGCCTGGCCTACGCCGGCCTGTACCTGCTGTCCGGCGCGCTCAGCTCGCTGGCCGCACTGAGCATCAACCGCGCGCTCGACATCCGCGACAATTGATCTAAACAGTATGGTTGAATGCCCGGCCGTTCGCGCGGCCGGGCATTTTCTTTTATGCCGTTGTATGATCGCAACGTTTCAATTTCCTCAATCTGGAGCGTCCAACCGTGAAAGTATGCATCGTCGGCGCCGGCGCCATCGGCGGATTTGTGGGCGCGCGCCTTGCTGCGGCGCAGAATTGCGCGCTCTCGGCGGTGGCCCGCGGGGCCACGCTCGCTGCGTTGCAGCAGCATGGCTGGCGGCTGCAAGAGAACGGAACGCTGCTGGCCGCCCCTGCCCGCGCCAGCGACGACCCCGCCGCGCTGGGCGTGCAGGACGTGGTCATCATCGCCGTCAAGAGCCAGGCGCTGGCGCAGGTGGCGCGGCAGATCGCGCCGCTGATCGGCCCGGACACGCTCATCCTGCCGGCCATGAACGGCGTGCCGTGGTGGCTGCCGCACGGCGTGCCGGCGCTGGACGATGCGCCGCTGTCCTCCGTCGATCCCGGCGGCGCGATCGCGGCCGCGCTGCCGTATGCGCAAGTGCTGGCCTGCGTGGTCCATGCCAGCACCTTGTCGCCCGCGCCTGGGCTGGTGGCGCACCAGATGGGCAATGGCCTCATCATCGGCGAGCCGGCTGGCGGCGATTCGGCGCGCGCCCAATCGCTGGGCGCCTTGCTGCGCCAGGCCCGCTTTGACGTGACGGTGTCGCCGTGCGTGCGCTACGACATCTGGTACAAGCTGTGGGGGAACATGACGCTGAATCCCGTTTCCGCCATCACCGGCGCGACGGCCGACCGCATACTCGATGACCAACTGGTCGCGGAATTCTGCCGCGCGGCCATGCGCGAAGCGGCCATCATCGGCACGCGCATCGGCTGCCATATCGACGAAACGCCGGAACAGCGCCACCTGGTCACCCGCAAGCTGGGCGCTTTCAAAAGCTCGATGCTGCAGGATGTGGAAGCCGGCCGCATGCTGGAACTCGACGCCCTGGTGGCCGCCGTGCGCGAAATCGGCCAGCGCCTGCAGATCGCCACGCCCAATATCGACGCGCTACTGGGCCTGGCCCGCCTGTTCGGCCGCGTACATGGACTGTATCCCGAATGATTTATCAAGATTACGACGCACGCGGCAACATCTATACCGTCGCCAGTCCCGCCCAGTTGCAGGCGCTGGGCATCCGCATCCCGGCCACGGCCGCCGCAGCCGCGCAACAGCGGCGCGCCTGGAGCGCCGAGGCGGTTGAACAGTTGTGCAGTTGGGCCGACGGCGCCCGCCCTGCCGGGGCCAAGCCGCACCGCACCGATGGCTTGCTGATCGGCCCCTTTCAGGCCCAGGCGCCGTTCGATCTGCTGATCGTGAATACCGATGGCTCGCTGGCCGAGCGCAGCGGCAATGGCTTGACCATATTTGCGCAGTCGCTGGTCGACCGCGGCATCGCGCCGCCCGGCGACTACGTGCTGCACGTCCACCACGACAGCCGCGCCATGCCGTCGCCGCTGCCGACAGCGGTCGCCGCCAGCCACCACGACGGGCAGCCCGGCTGGTGGCTCAGCATGGGCCAACCCACTTTCGGCCCGGCGGCAGTGGCAGCGGATGTATCGCGCATCGCCGGCAACAGTTTCAACGGCCGCGACACCAGCCATGTGCCGCGCCTGGCGCGTTTGCATCCGGCCTGGGGAAACAGCCAGTTCGTACGGATCGGCAATCCCCACTGCGTCACGCTGCTGGGCAGCGTGGACGCCCTGCCCGGCTTTGCGGCCTTGCATGAGCCGGCCCTGTTGGAGCCGCTGACGCTGGCGGCATTTCCCGCGCCGCCAGGTCTGGGCGCGGGCGATCCCTGCCCGGCCGGCGTGAATCTGCAGTGGATGGCGGTGGCCGGCGATCAGCACCTGCTGGCGCGCGTGTTCGAGCGCGGCGAAGGGCCGACCGCGTCGTCCGGCACCAGCGCCAGCGCCGTGGCCAGCGCGGCGTGGCGCGTGGGGCTGGTCCAGGCCGGCGTGGTGCGGGTCGAAATGCCGGGTGGTACCGCCCCCGTCCGGCTGCGCCTGCACGACGGCCAACTGCAGGTGGAACTGTTCGGCGCCACCGCCAGGCTTTGACCTATCCGCAAAGCAACACTGTTTGACGTTCCTGCAAGCGCCTTCCGTTGCACAAATGCCGCAAGGGCATCTTGATATGCCAATAGGGCGGTGACTCCCCGCGCCATGCGTTTGGCTCCGCAAGCCACTGCAAATTCGCCAGTCACGTCCTGGTTTCGCTCTAAGATCGGTCCATTGTTGTAATGACACCGTTTCCGGGATATTCATGAAACCAGCATTCAATGTGCAGGCGGCGCTGACGGGCAAGCGCGTCCTGATCACCGGCAGCACCGGTTTTCTCGCCAAGGTCGTGCTGGAAAAGCTGATCCGCGGCGTGCCCGACATCGGCCGCATCGTGCTGCTGATACGCGGTGGCAAAAACGGCGCCGACGCCCGCACCCGCTTCGAGCGCGACATCGCCACCTCGTCCATTTTCGACCGCCTGCGCGCCGAGCGGCCGGCCTTCCTGGCCAGCTTCTTCGCCGACCAGGTCGAATGCATCACCGGCGAAGTGACCGAGCCCTGCTTCGGCATGCCGCTGGCCGATTTCAACGCGCTGGCGCGCCGCGTCGACCTGGTGATCAACGCCGCCGCCAGCGTCAACTTCCGCGAGGCGCTGGACGAGGCGCTGGCCATCAACGCCCTGAGCGTGCAGCACATCGCCGAGCTGACCCACGCCGGCAACATCCCGCTGATCCAGGTCTCGACCTGCTACGTCAACGGCTACAGCCGCGGCGACATGCGCGAGGCCAACGTAGCGCCGCCGCGCGCCGTGCTGCCGCGCCATGCCGACGGCCATTATGATTTATACGGTTTGCTGCGCCACCTGCAGCACCGCATCGCCGCGGTGCGCGCCGACACCGCCGACGCCGAGGAACTGGCGCGCCGCCTCACCGAGCTGGGCATCGCCGAAGCCAACTACCACGGCTGGAACGACACCTACACCTTCACCAAGTGGATGGGCGAACAACTGGCCATGGCCGCCATGCGCGGCCAGGCGCTGACCATCGTGCGCCCCGCCATCATCGAGAGCACGCTGCAGGAACCGGCGCCCGGCTGGATCGAGGGCGTGAAGGTGGCCGACGCCATCATCCTGGCCTACGCGCGCGGCAAGACCAGCCTGTTCCCGGCCAAGCCCGACGAAGTGGTGGACATCGTGCCGGCCGACCTGGTGGCCAATAGCATCGTGCTGGCGGCGGCCGAGGCGCTGGCCGCGCCGCCGGCGCTGCGCATCTACCAGGCCTGCACCGGCTCGTCCAACCCGGTCACGGTGGGCGGCGTGATTGACCTGATCAAGAACGAATCACAACGCAACTGGCGCCAGTACGAGCGCCTGTTCTACAACGAGCCCAAACACGATTTCCGCGTAGTCAGCCGGCCGGTGTTCCTGCTGATGCTGCGGGCCATGCGCCTGGCAACCGGCGCCTGGAGCGGCGTGCGCAAGCTGCTGGGCGCGGGGGAATCGCCCAAAATGGAGGCGCTGCGCACCACGCAGCTCCTGGCACTGACGTTCTCGTTCTACACGGCGCCGCGCTACGTGTTCCACAACGACCGCCTGATGGCGCTGGCGCAGCGCTTCGACAGCGAAGACCGGGCGCGCTTCCCGGTCGATCCAGCCGCCATCGACTGGCGCGACTACCTGTGCCGCGTGCACATGGCTGGCCTGAACCGCTACGCGCTGCGCCCGCGCGCGCCCAAGTCGGTGGAAGCCAGGGCAGCGGCGGCCGACCTGCCGGCGGCAGCATCGAAAGCAGAAGCAGCACCCATAAAAATATAAGCGGACGACGGGCAAAGACCCGCCCCGCACAGGAGACAACAGGAATGAGCACACCCGCAGCAGCCCCCGCTGCCATGACGCGCCGCGACTATGCGTGGCACCGCATGGACGGCGACAAGAATCTCATGGTCATCAACAGCATCCTGCTGTTCGACGGCCCGGTCGACATGGAGCGGCTGGTGGCCACCATCGCCCTGCGCCTGCCCAACTATCCGCGCTTCACGCAGAAAATCGTGCGCCTGCATGGCCGCCCGCACTGGGTCGAGGACCGGCAGTTCGACATTCATCGCCACATCGAGCTGGAACGCATGGAGCGCGATGCCGGCCGCGCCGAGTTGCAGGACTACCTGACCCGCATCGCCCATGTGCCGCTGGAGCGCGACCGCCCGCTGTGGCACATGACGGTGCTGGACCGCGTGAACGGCGGCCACGCCATCGTGTTCCGCGTCCACCACTGCATCACCGACGGCCTGGGCCTGGTGCACGTGCTGAACCACCTGACCGACGACAACGGCCTGCACGGCCGCACGCCGTCGCCGGTCGGCCATCCGCACCGCGCGGTGGCGCACAACCCGGTGTGCTCGGCGGTGGTGCGCGGCGTGCGCTGGCTGAAGATCGCCGCCCACGTCACCCGCCTGTCCATGTTGTGGCCCGATGCGCACAGCCAGTTCAAGACGCCGATGACGGGCCGCAAGCAACTGGTGTGGCTGCCGCCGCTGGAGATGGAGCGCGTGCGCGCCATGTCCAAGCGCATGGGCGTGACGCTCAACGACGTTTGGGTGGCTGCCGTGTCGGGTGCGCTGCGCCAGTACCTGGCAGAGCGCGGCCAGCGCCCGGACGGCCGCGCGGTGCGGGCCGCCGTCACCTTCAACCTGCGCGAGAAGGCCAACGCCTTCCAGCTCGGGAACGAATTCGGCCTGGTGGCGGTGGACCTGCCGACCAATCTGGCCGATCCACAGCAACGCCTGCGCCACGCCAGCGCGCGCATGACGGCGATCAAGCGTTCGCAGCAGCCGCGCGCCACCATGGCCTTCCTGTCGATCGCCGGCTGCCTGCCGGCGGCCCTGCAGAACTTCGCGCTGAACCTGTTCACCTCCAAGGGCTCGGTGGTGCTGACCAATATCGAAGGCCCGGCCAGCCGCCGCTACCTGGCCGGTTCGCGCCTGACGGACCTGATCTGCTGGGTGCCGCAGGCGGGCAAGCTGGGCGTGGGCCTGGCCTTCATTTCCTACGCCGGCCAGATCCAACTGGCGCTGTTCGTGGACACCGACCAGGTGCCCGACCCGGAGCGCCTGATGCGGCTGACCTACGAGGCCTTCGACGAACTGGAAACGGCCACGCAAGGCGTGGAAGCGCCGCAGCCGGCCGAGCCGGCCCTGCCCGGCTGCCTGCCGGCCCGTTGAACGGGGGACGGTCACACAGCGGTCACATTCAGGCTGTATAGTCAGTTACCATTTTTTTTACCGGGGCTGACGGACATGCTGACTGAACAGGACTTGATGGAGCGCGTACGCTACGAGCTGACCGATAGCTACGACGAGGAACTGGAGCTGGAACTGGAGGACCGCGAGATCGATCCGGCCACCGGCCAGGTGCTGGAGCGCGAGCGCAGCGCCTCGGCCAAGGAGGCGCGCCGCCAGTACTTCCGCGAGCTGCTGCGGCTGCAGGCGGAGCTGGTCAAGCTGCAGGATTGGGTAGTCCACACCGGCCACAAGGTCGTCATTGTTTTCGAGGGCCGCGACGCGGCCGGCAAGGGCGGCGTCATCAAGCGCATCTCGCAGCGCCTCAATCCGCGCGTGTGCCGCGTGGCCGCCCTGCCCGCGCCCAACAACCGCGAACGCACTCAATGGTACTTCCAGCGCTACGTGTCGCACCTGCCGGCAGCAGGAGAAATGGTGCTGTTCGACCGAAGCTGGTACAACCGCGCCGGCGTCGAGCGCGTGATGGGCTTCTGCACCGACGAGCAGTACGAGGAATTCTTCCAGACCGTGCCGGAATTCGAGCGCATGCTGGTCCGCTCGGGCATCCAGGTGATCAAGTACTGGTTCTCGATTTCGGACGAGGAGCAGAACGCCCGCTTCCTGGGCCGCATCCACGATCCGCTCAAGCAGTGGAAGCTCAGCCCGATGGACCTGGAATCGCGCCGCCGCTGGGAGGAATACACCAGGGCCAAGGAAGTCATGCTGGAGCGCACTCACATCCCCGAAGCGCCGTGGTGGGTGGTGCAAGGCGTGGACAAGAAAAAGGCGCGCCTGAACTGCATCCATCACCTGCTGCAGCAAATGCCCTACGAAGAAGTCGAGCACCCGGCCATTCAGCTACCGGAGCGCGAATACCACGAAGACTACGTGCGCCGCCCGGTGCCGCCTGAAATCATCGTGCCCGAAGTGTACTGAGCGCGGCGGGGCTGTGCTACAGTTGGCAGTTCCACACAATCAGGAGACGCCATGGCCCTCAGTTCAGTCACCCCCATCCTGCGCCTGTTCGACGAGGCGATCACCAGGCAGTTCTACGTCGACTTCCTCGGCTTTAAAATCGACTGGGAACACCGCTTCGCGGACAACGCGCCCTTGTACATGCAGGTCTCCCGCGACGATTGCGTCCTGCACCTGAGCGGCCATTTCGGCGATTGCTGCCCCGGCGGTGCAATCCGTGTCGCCATCGGCGACGTCGACGCCTACCAGCAGGAACTGATCGCCAGGCAGTACAAGCACGCCCATCCCGGCGTGGGCGAAGTACCGTGGGGCGGCCGCGAAATGTCCATCCACGACCCCGCCCACAACCGCCTCACCTTCTACAACCGCATGCTGGAAGCTGCGTCCTGAATCCTCTGTCTCGATCAGAGGTGCAGCATGGACCAGGTTCCGTTGTCGCTGCCGATCCGCCAGGTGCCGGCGACCTTGAGCGGCGATACAAGCGTGCCGCTGAAATTCGACCCACTGCTGCCGCCAGAGATCAGATTGAATGAGGTCACGCCTTGGGCATCGACCGTACCGGTGATATCCCAGCTTGTGCCAAACACGTCAAAACAGAGACCGCTGATGACGCCTGCTGCACTGATGTCGACGGCGCACAGGCTGCTGTGGGCACCTGTATAGGTGGCCTGCCATTTTCCAGCGAAGCGCTCAACATTCAGCTTTTGACGCCCCGACAGCGCGTGTGCATAGCCGATCAGCTCTTGCGCGACCTTGTACTGCTGGCCCGTGCTGCTCCCGCTAGGCGTGTAGTTGTTGGTCATGTCGCATTTGACGGTATAGCCGGTCACGGTGTCCCGCCAACAGGTGTTGTTCGACACGGAGACGCTGCCGCTCTTGTATTTGACGGTGCTTGTCACAGTGGTCTTGATCGCGCTGAAAGTGCCGGCGACCACGGTAACGGATTCGATACCGACGACGGAACCCGTCACCGACCACGTTGAATCGATTGTGGAACTGCCCGCGCAGCCCACTGTGGAGCTGTTACTCCAGGTCTGGCCCAGGGTCAGCGTGCCCGGCACTTCAGCAAGGGAAGGTGTGTAGACATACTGGCAGTTCGTGCCGACTTGCGCCTTGATCCCGCCATCGCCGCTATAATCGTAAGTCGTGCGCTGTTCGTCCTGATCCTCTACCCTATCCTGGCTAAACGAGCCATCGGCATAGACCTGCGTGGTGACGTTCACGTGCCGGTATTGAACATTGCCAGCGCCATAAATGCCCGAATACTGTCCGGTTACGGCATAGGACTGGAAGTCATTCACGCTTTGCGCAGGAATCGTATAAGACTGTGGCTGCGGCGTGGATGGCGAACCAGGCTGCCCGCCGCCGCTCCCACCACCACATGCGCTCAGCAAGCCCGTAACAACAACACTTACAACCATTGGCAACTTCATTCCATCCCCTGCTTTGATAAATTGGCAATTATACTAAAGATAATGCCTCAGCCTCAGGCTGGCGATATCGATATGCCTAGTGCTGACTTATGTTCTGCGAGACGTCATCCCGAACGCGCGTCAGCAAGTGCTTCAGTTGCGCCACCATGGGCCGGGCGCGGGCCACTTCGCTGGCGGTGTCGCCCGGCGCCAGTTGTTCCAGCGCCAGGCATAGATCGGCCATGCCGGCAGCGCCGACGCTGCGCGCCGCCGACTTGATGCGGTGGCCCAGTTCGCGCACGGCCTGCACGTCGCCCCGCGCCAGCGCTGCCTCCATGTCGCGTATGCCTTCCTGCGAGCTTTCCAGGAACTTGGCGGCGAATTTGCCCACCTTCCGCATATCGCCGCCCAGCAGCTTGCCCAGCACCGACAAATCGATCGCGGCCGCCGCGCCGTCCGGCGCCGACTCAGGCGCCGCCTCCGGCAAGCGCGGCGACAGCCACTGGGCAATGGTCTGGTACATCAGGGATGGCTGTATGGGCTTGGAAATGAAATCGTTCATGCCCGCGTCGATGCAGCGCATGCGCGCTTCGGTGGTGGCCGTGGCGGTCATCGCCAACACCGGCAAGTGGGCCAGCCGCGCGTCCGCGCGGATGCGGTGGGTCGCCTCCAGTCCATCGAGCTGCGGCATTTGCAGGTCCATCAGCACGCAATCGAAATCGGCGGCGTGCAGTTGTTCCAGCGCTTCGATGCCATTGTTGGCCAGCGCCACCGTGGCGCCCGTCTCTTCCAGCATTTCCCGCGCGATTTGCTGGTTGAAGGTATTGTCCTCGACCACCAGGATGCGGGCCGCCTTCAGCGCCGCCATCCCGGCCGACGCCTGGACGCTGCTCAGCAATTCGGCCGCCGCCGCGCTGACCTGGTCGATCAGCGCCGGCACGCTCTTGGGCGATACGCCCAGCCGCGCCGTGAACCAGAACGTGCTGCCGACGCCGAGCCGGCTGCTGACGCCCACGTCCCCGCCCATCAACTGGGCCAGCCGCTTGCAGATCGCCAGTCCCAGGCCGGTGCCGCCGTATTCCCGCGTGGTCGATGTGTCGGCCTGCTGGAACGACACGAATAATTTTTCCATCTCCACCGCGGACAGCCCGATGCCCTGGTCGCTGACTTCGAAGCGCACCAGGCAGCCGTGGGCATCGCCGTCCATCTTGCGCACGCGGATCTCCACCCGCCCCCGCTCGCTGAACTTGATGGCGTTGTTGGTGTAATTGATGAGCACCTGCTCCAGCCGCAGCGGATCGCCCACCAGCACCGGCGGCAGATCGGGATCGAGATCGAACACCAGTTCCAGCTTGCGGCTGGCCGCCTTGGGCGCCACCACCGTAGTCAGCGTCTGCACCACGTGGTCGAGCGAAAACTCGACCTGCTGCACGTCCATCTTGCCGGCCTCGATCTTCGAGATATCCAGGATGTCGTCGATGATGCCCAGCACATGCTCGCCGGCGAAGCGGATTTTTTCCAGATAGTCGCGCTGGCGCGGGTCCAGTTCCGTCTTCAGCGCCAGGTAGGCCATGCCGATCACGCAGTTGAGCGGCGTGCGGATTTCATGGCTCATATTGGACAGGAACTGGCCCTTGGCCATGCTGGCCGCCTCGGCCAGTTGCTTGGCCTGCTGCAGTTCCTGGTTCTTGGCTTCCAGTTGTTCTTCGTAGCGCCGTTCGGAGGTCACGTCGTGATAGATGGTCACGAAGCCGCTGACCGCGCCATCGGCGCGGAAGATGGGACGTCCGATGATATTCAGTTGTACGCCGTCCGGCCTGGAACGGATGAAATTATGCGGCTCGAACTTCAGGCACAAGCGCACGCGCTCGGCCACCAGTTCGTCGACCGGGCCGGGCCCGTAGTCGCCGCGCATGGCGATGTAGCGGAACACTTCGGCCATGGTGACGCCGTCATGCATCACCTCGGGGGGAAACCCCTGCAACTGGCAAAACGCCGGATTCCAGAACCGGATGGTCAAATCGCTGTCCACGATGGTCACCCCAACCGGCATGTACTCCAGCGCCGCCGCCAGCCGGGGAAAATTCAACCTGATGAACTCTTCACTTTGAACCGTCGATTCCATGTCAATAATCCGGCAGCACTAAGAGGGTGCCAAGGCAGCAGGCAACACGGAAGAATAGCATGTTGCCCGCTCAGGAAATGCACGCTTTGTCACCGTCTCAGTAAGGCGTCTGCGTGTAAGGGCGGGCGCTGGCGGCCTTGCCCCACTCGGTATTCGGCTGGCTGGACATGGTGAACACCAGCTCCCCGCCCGCCATGATCTGCTCATGGCGGATATAGCTTTGCGCCAGCGGCTTGCCGTTCAGGCTCACGCTGCCGACGTAGCTGTTCTGCGGGCTCAGGCCCATCGCGCGCACCGTGAAGCGCTTGCCATTCGGGAGATTGAGCACGGCCTTGTCCAGGAAGGGGCGGCCGATCACATACTCGTTGCTGCCCGGCGCCACCGGATAAAAGCCCAAGGCGGTGAACACCAGCCAGGCCGACATCTGCCCCAGGTCGTCGTTGCCCGACAAGCCGGCCGGCGTGGTGTTGTACTGCGAGGCCACCACCTGCGTCAGTCGCTGCTGCGTCTTCCACGGCGCGCCGGCGTAGTTGTACAGGTAAGCCACGTGGTGCGAAGGCTCGTTGCCGTGCGCGTAGTGGCCGATCAGGCCGGAGATATCCTCCATGTGCGCGTACACCGTGTCATCGACCTTGGCGTCGAACTCCATGTCGATCTTGTTCTGCAGCGAGGCGTCGCCGCCCAGCATGTGGATCAGGCCCGCGTTATCGTGCGGCATATACCAGGAATACTGCCACGCGCTGCCCTCCGTGTAGTCGCTGCCGAAGTTGGACTGCACCGGATCGAAAGGCTCGCGGAACTGGCCGTCCGACTTCCTCGCGCGCAGGAAGCCGGTTTTGACGTCGAAGGAATTGCGGTAGTTCTGGGCGCGCTGGTAGTACCTGGCGGCGATCTCCTTTTTGCCCATTTTTTCCGCCATGCGCGCGATGGTCCAGTCGTCGAAGGCATATTCCACCGTCTTGGACGCCGCCTCCGGCTCCAGGTCGATCGGCACATAACCCAGCTTCATGTAGTACTGCAGGCCGCCGTAAGGGCCGTACTCGGCGCTGGCGGTCATGGCCTTCAGCGCCTCGTCGGCGTCGAAGCCCTTCAGTCCCTTCATATAGGCGTCGGCGATCACCGGCACCGCGTGGTAGCCGATCATGCACCAGGTCTCCAGGCCGGCGAACTGCCACACCGGCAGGATGCCGTAGGGGCTGGCCTTCTGCGATTCGATCAGCGAGCGCACGAAATCGACGTCGCGCTCCGGCTGCAAAATGGTCATCAGTGGATGCAGGGCGCGGTAGGTATCCCACAGCGAGAAGGTCGAATGGAAGCGGAAGCCCTTGGCCTGGTGCACCTGGTTGTCCGGGCCGCGATACTGGCCGTCGCGGTCCATGTACAGGCTGGGCGCCAGCATGCTGTGGTACAGCGCGGTGTAAATCATCTTGCGGGTGTCGGGCGCCGCCTCGATGCTGACCGTGCCCAGCGCCTCGTTCCAGGCGGCGCTGGCCCTGCCGCGCTCGGCGTCGAAGTCCCAGCCCGGCATCTCGGCCAGGTTGGCCAGCGCGCCCTCTTCGCTGACGCCGGAAATCGCCACCTTCACTTCCAGTTGGCCGTCGGCCGGCACGCCGAAATTCAGCGCGGCCGCCAGCGCCTTGCCCTCGACCACGGCCTTGTCGCCAGGGCCGCTGCCGGGACCGGCGAAACCCTTGTATTCGACGTCGCGCTCGAAGTTGCGCAGCTCGCGCGAACGCAGCGGGTGCGAGAACTGGATCGCGAAATACAACTGTCGCCCCGGCGCCCAGCCGCGCGTCTCGCGCATGCCGGTGATCATATTGTCGCCGCGGACGCGCAGGCGCGACCACAAATTCTTGGCCGCGTAATCGTAGATGCTGTTGCGCAGGTCCAGCATCACCTTGGCTTCCGCGCCCTTGGCGTAGCGATAGCGGTGCAGGCCCACGCGCTCGCCGGCGGTCAGCTCGACATCGACGTCGTTATCCAGCAGCTTGACGGCGTAATAGCCCGGCTCCGCGTGCTCGTCCTTGTGGCTGAAGCGCGAACGGTAGCCGCTGAAGGGGCGCTCGGGATAGCCCGGCTCCCACTTGGTTTCGGCGCTGTAGGGCATCAGCAGCACATCGCCCAGGTCCGAGTGCCCTGCGCCGGAGAAATGCGTGTGCGAGAAGCCGAGGATGCTGTCGTCCTCGTAGCGGTAGCCCGCCGCCCACGGGTAGCTTTGGCGGAAGTGGCGCACCTGCGTGTCGGGGCTCAGCTGTATCATGCCGAACGGCCGGGTCGCGCCGGGGAAGGTGTGGCCATCGCCGCCCGTGCCGATAAAGACGTCGACCGCGGCGGCCGGCGTGGTCTGGGCGTACAGGCCGGCCGGTGCTGCCACGGCGGTGATGGCGGCGGCAATGCCGGCCCAAGCTCTGATCATGCGCATTCAGGTGTCTCCTTTTTATTGATACCAGGGCCGGGCGATCCGCACCGGCCGCACATCCAGGCGGATATCGAGAATCGAATACGCCTCCATCGTCGCCGACTGGTAGCCTGTGCTGGCCGCGTCGCGCGTGAACTTGAACTCGAAGCCCAGCTCCGGCCGCGGTTCGCCGGGACCGGCGCTGGCGATGCCGATGGCCTGGGTTTCGCTGTTGTCGATCAGCCTGGCCATCACCACCAGCACGGCGTTGTGGCCGAGGATATCAGCCGAGTAGACCGGTTCGTGCAGCAGCGGCGCCTGCGCATCGACCTTGCCGCCGTCGGCCTTGTCCTGCGATGGCGTGTAGTGGCGCGTGGCCAGGTCGTAGCGGTCGCCGTGATCGAGGTAGCTGAGGCGTGCATTGGACAGGTTGAACTCCGCCTGTGAGCGGTCCACGGTAGCCTGCGACAGGTCCACCAGCAGCGCGCCCTGGTAACCGATGACCTCCACCTCGCGCTGGCCGCTGACCACGATGGCCGTGTTCTCGTCCACGCCCAGCCCCAGCTTGTAGCCCTTCTTCAGCATGGCCGGCAGCATGCGCGCGAAGCGGCCGCGCGCCAGCAGGTGCTGGTCGACGAATACCGCGTTGCCGATGAAGCCCAGTCCGGGCGCCAGCTCGCGGCCATCGTTGACGCCCACGCTCAGCGTGCCAAGCACGGTCTTGGCGTCGTAATACATGGTGCTGCTCATGATGGCCGCGCCGGCGCTGCTGCCGGCGATCACGCCGCCGCGCCGGTACACATCCCAGATCGCTTCCAGCGCCGCGCTGCGGCTGCCGTCCGCATGCACCAGCGCCCGCGTGATCAGCGCCTGGTCGCCGCCGGCGAAATACACTCCGCTGGCGCCGCGGATGGCGGCGGCGATGGCGGGATCGTCGGCGTCGCGCCGGTAATCGCGGCCTTTGAGATTGGGCGCCAGCGGCACCACGAAGGCCGATGCACCGTATTGGTTCAGCGCCGCCACCAGGTTGGCGCCGGAGCGTTCCGGATGGGCTGCCGCGCTGGGCATGACGGCGATGCGCGCGCCCGGGCCACCAGCCAGTTGCACGATGCGCTGCCAGACCACGGCGTTATCGGGCCGCACCGCGCCGCCGGCGATGACCAGCGCGCCCCTGGGCGGCGCCTCCGCCGCGCCGGCCGCCGCAAACGCCGGTTGCAGCGCCAGCGCCAATCCCAGCGCGCATAAACACTGCGGCAGGCGCATCGTGCGCGCGAAATTCACCATATCGTTATCCCCTGGCGCGCCGGCGGGCTTGCTTGCCGGGCGCTTCGCCGTATAAATAGGCAGCCATCGCTTCGGTCAGCTTCGCCGCCTTTTCCACGTTGGCCTTGTTTGACACCATCAGCGATACCGTCAGCGCCTCGATCACCGCCAGCGCGGCGGTCAGGCTGCAAGGCAGCACCGAGTGGCTGCTTTTAGCATACAACACGTGCTGCGACAGTTCCACCAGCGGCGAGGCAGGCGAATCGGTGATGGCGACGACGGTGGCGCGATGGTCGCGCGCATACTGGGTCAGACGTATCACGTCGCGCGTATAGCGCGGGAAGCAGATCACCATCAGCACGTCGCTGGCGCCGATATTGACCAACTGGCGCGCGGCTACCTCGATGCCGCCGGCCGCCGCCACTTCCACCACGCGCTGGCAGAACGGCTGCAATTCCAGCGCCAGCATTCCGGCCAGCGGCGCCGACAGTCCCAGGCCCAGCACGTGCACGGTGCGCGCCTTGCCCAGCTTGCGCACCACCTTGTTCAACTCGGTCTGGGACAGCGCGCTGCGCGTGGCGTCCAGATTGGCCCGCGCATAGTCCATGCTCTCCTCGCCCGGCGAGACCTTGCCCCGGCGGCGCTCGATGGTGTGGCGCAGCTTGTCCACCGGCTGCATCTCCGAGTGCAGCGTCTCGGCCACCGCGCTGCGCATCGCGCCGTAAGTGGCAAAGCCGATCTCGCGCGCGAAGCGGCTGATGGTGGCGGTCGACACCTGGCAGCCCTGCGCCATCTCGCCGATTTTCAGCGCCGTCACGCGCATGGGATTGCGCAGCAGGTAGTCGGCGATGCTGCGGCTCGATGGCGAGCCTTCCGCCAGCACGCCGGCCAGCACTTGCCCCAGCTTGGTGCGTGCGAACGCCACGTCCGCAGACGCCGTGCGCAGCGGCGGCAGCGCGAGTATTTTTGCTGGGGTCATGCACAGCTCCGAAAACCGAAAGAACGCAAGCATACTTTCATTTCCGGCAAATTTGGAACGCTATTTACGGGGTGGGACCGGCTACTTGCATAGACAGGCATAACTTATGCGAGAATCACCCCCTTTGACGCAAGCACAGGAATCAAGATGACTGAATTGAAGCGCGGCCTGAAAAGCCGGCATATCCAGCTAATCGCGCTGGGCGGCGCCATCGGCACCGGCCTGTTCCTCGGGATCGCGCAGACCATACAGATGGCCGGCCCCTCGGTGCTGCTCGGTTACGGCGTGGCTGGCCTGATCGCCTTCTTCATCATGCGCCAGTTGGGCGAGATGGTGGTCGACGAGCCGGTGGCCGGCTCCTTCAGCTACTTCGCCGACAAATACTGCGGCCACTGGGCCGGCTTCACGGCCGGCTGGAATTACTGGGTGCTGTACGTCCTGGTCAGCATGGCCGAGCTGTCGGCGGTCGGCATTTACGTCCAGTACTGGTGGCCGGCCGTGCCGACCTGGATGTCGGCGCTGGCCTTCTTCGTCGTCATCAACGCCATCAGCCTGTTCAACGTGAAGGCCTTCGGCGAGATGGAATTCTGGTTCGCCATCATCAAGGTGCTGGCCATCGTCGGCATGATCCTGTTCGGCGCCTGGCTGCTGGTGTCCGGCGAAGCCGGGCCGCAGGCCAGCGTGAGCAACCTGTGGCGGCACGGCGGCTTCTTCCCCAACGGCGTGTCCGGGCTGGTGATGGCCATGGCCGTCATCATGTTTTCCTTCGGTGGACTGGAACTGATCGGCATCACGGCCGCCGAGGCGGACGATCCATCCCACACCATCCCCAAGGCCACCAATCAAGCCATCTACCGCATCCTGATCTTCTACATCGGCGCGCTGGGCATCCTGCTGTCGCTGTACCCGTGGGAGAAAGTGGTCACCAGCGGCAGCCCCTTCGTGCTGATCTTCCACGCGCTGAACAGCAACCTGGTGGCCGACGCGCTGAACGTGGTGGTGTTGACGGCGGCGCTGTCGGTCTATAACAGCGGCGTGTATTCCAACACCCGCATGCTGTATGGCCTGGCGCGCCAGGGCAATGCGCCGCAAGCGCTGCTCAAGGTCAGCGCACGCGGCGTGCCGCTGACGGCGCTGGGCGTGTCGGCGCTGGCCACCGGCATCTGCGTGGTGGTCAACTACTTCATGCCGGCCAAGGCCTTCGGCTTCCTGATGGGACTCGTGGTGTCGGCATTGATCATCAACTGGGGCCTGATCAGTTGGATCCACCTGCGCTTCCGTGCACAAAAAAAGACGGATGGCCAAGTCACCCGCTTCCACAGCCTGGGCTACCCTTTAACCAACTATCTGTGCCTGGCCTTCCTGGCCGCGATCCTGATCGTGATGTACCTGACGCCGGACTTGCGGCTGTCGGTGTATTTGATCCCGGCCTGGCTGGCGGTTTTGGCTGTTGGTTACAAGCTGCGTCCGGCCCGTCACTGAAGGGATAAATTTTTCATCAGATAGTTGTTTTTGCGGCTACGCTTCCGCAGGCCGACCTGATACACTCTATGACTTTGCATCCACAGCGCAAGTATCGTTCCTAAAAATGCAAGGTTGTATTTCACGCCGGACGCGCTGCGTCCCCACCGTCTTGGCGGTGTCGATATCCCTGCTGCTGGCGGCGCCGGCGCGCGCCCAATTGCAGGAGGTGACGGTGACCGCGCAGCGCGCGCCGGCGCCGGAATCGAAGACGCCGGTGGCCATGAGCACCTTGTCCGGCGAGCAGTTGAACGCGGCCGGCATCGACAACCCCGCCGGCATTGGCGCGCGCCTGCCCAACGTCGAACTGGACAACGCGGCGGACGGCCTGCGCATCACCATACGCGGCGTTTCCAGCGCCGACAACACGGAGAAAGGCGACCCTTCCGCCGCCTTCATGCTCGACGGGATATACCTGGCCCGCCCGCAAAACCAGAACCTGAGCTTCTACGACCTGGATCGCGTGGAAGTACTGCGCGGCCCGCAGGGCACGCTGTGGGGCCGCAACACCACGGCCGGCGTCATCAACGTGATTTCCAACGCGCCCGTGTTCAACCGCTACGAAGGCGAGGCCGCCGCCGGCATAGGCAACTACGGCAGCCGCCAGGCCAGCGCCATACTCAACGTCCCGGTCAACGACATGCTGGCGCTGCGCGCCGCCCTGTCCTGGAACCGCCACGACAGCTACCTGACCAACGGCCAGCACACGCCCTACCGCCTGGGACTGGATCGCGACGACTTGTCCGCGCGCCTGTCGGCCCGGCTCAAGCTGGGCAGCGCCGCTACCCTGCTGCTGCGTTACGACCATAGCCGCGTCAACGACAACAACGACAGCTTCGTCCCGGACACCAATTTCTACAGCGGCGTCGCCAGCGGGCACCCGGTGTGGCAAGGCGGCAGCAGCGGGCAGCAACTGACCAACGCCTTCGTGCCGCCCAACGCCGCGCCGGAACAGGGCTACAGCCGCAAGACCACCTCCGGCGTCAGCGCCGACCTGGCCTGGGACCTGGGCCGGGCCACGTTGTACTACCTGGGTTCCCACCGCGCTTACGACCAGGATGAACTGACCAATTTCTACTACCGCGTGGCGCCCGCCTTCGCGCTGGGCGTGCACCAGGACTTCAGCGGCGACTACGCGCAGAACTCGCACGAACTGCGCCTGGCCAGCAACGGCGGCGGCCCGTTGAGCGCGCAGGCCGGCCTGTACTACTTCCGCGAACAATCGTCGCAACTCTACAGCTTCCGCGACCTGACGCTGCTGCGCCTGCCGCCCTATTACGTGTTCGACCACGGCCCCACCATCGCCACCAGCAAGGCGCTGTTCGGCCAGGCCACGTATAAGCTCACCGACCGCCTGCGCGCCACGGCCGGCGCGCGCTACACCGACGACCGCAAGTCGCGCGTCGGCTCGACCAACTTCCAGCAGGGGCCGGCCTTCAATCCGGCCACCGATTTCAAGCTGCTGAACGACGCCAGCCTGGCCACGCACCAGACCACCTGGCGCCTGGGCGCGGACTACGACCTGGCGCCGGCCACGCTGCTGTACGGCGCGGTCGCCACCGGTTACAAGGCCGGCGGCTTCAACGACGGTTGCCTGGCCGGCGCAACCCAACTGGGCCTCGGCTGCCCGGCCGTGCTGGCGGTGCCGGCCCACACCCTATTCTATCGGCCGGAAACCGTGCGCTCCTACGAGGCCGGCCTGAAGACGCGCTTCTGGGCCAACCGCGCCAGCCTGAACCTGGCGCTGTTTGACTACGACTACAACAACCTGCAACTGTCCGGCGTGGCCATCGTGGCCGGCGCGCCGCGCTTCGTCACCACCAACGCCGGCGCTGCGCGCGTCAAGGGCCTGGAAGCCGAAGGCCAGATGGCGCCCACCGCGCAGGACCGCTTCCGCTACGCCTGGTCGCTGCTGGATGCGCACTACGTCCGCTACAGCCCGGACGGCGTGCACGACTGGGCGGGCAACAAGCTCGATCGCGCGCCGGCCAACACGCTGACGCTCGGCTATGAGCACAGCTACACGCTGGCCGGCGGCGAACTGGCGGCGGGCGTGAACGCGCGCCGCAGCGCCTCCTACATCATCGCCGTGCCGTCGCAACTGCTGCAATACCGCATTCCGGCCTACACCGCCACCGACGCCACGCTGCGCTACCAGCCGCGCCGCGCCAACTGGAGCGTGGCCGCACGCGTGAAGAATATCGAAAACAAGGTCCATCCGATCAGCATCGACAGCTTCGGCATGACCGTTCCCAGCGATCCGCGCACCATGGACCTGCGGCTGGACTACCACTTCTAAATACGCATGCTGACACGCCTGATCCATTTCCTCTTGCTGCTCGCCGCGCTGGCCCTGCTGCCGGCGCGCGCCGCCGCGCCGCTGGCGCTCGACGCACAGAGCGAGCAGGTGGATGCCTGGCCCGCGGTGGCCGTACTGTCCGACGCCGATGGCAGCCTGACGCCGGAACAGGCGCTGGTCGGGCGCCACACCGCGCCAACCACCGCCTACGCCACGCTGGGCGTGCACAAGGACGTGATGTGGCTGCGCATACCGCTGGCGGTCGGGACGCAGGCCGACGGCGAATGGATACTGCATATCGACTACGCGGTCCTGAACCGCATCGACGTCTATGTGATGGATGAGGGCCGCATGACCGAGCACCAGTTGATCGGCAACCTGCAGCCAGCGCCGCGGCACAGTCCGCGCGGGCGCGTGCCGGCGGCCCTGCTGCACCTGAAGCCGGGCAGCGATCCGGTGGTGCTGCTGCGCGTGCAGAACGCCGGCACCATGATCTTGCCGATCAGCTTCTCGCGCCCGGCCCAGTTCCACGCGGCCTCGCTCAACGAGCAGATGCTGCAAGGCGTGCTGGTGGGCCTGAGCCTGTGCCTGCTGCTATACAGCGCCGCGCAATGGATACACCTGCGCGAGCCGCTGTTCGGCAAATTCGGCTTGCTGGTCACCGGCACCACCCTGTTCTCGGTCGAGTTCTTCGGACTGGGCAACCAGTACCTCTGGCACCACAACGTCTGGATGAGCGTGCACGCGGGCGGGCTGTTCGCCCTCACCGCCTCCTGCGGCGCCTACCTGTTCGTGGAACAGGCGCTGGCCCGCCCCGGCAAGGATCGCCTGTTCAGCCGCCTGATGAAAGCCGGCGCGGTGCTGTGCCTGGTCAGCGCGCTGGCCTACGCCGTCGACATCATCGACGTCCACACCCTGGTGGCCATCGTCAGCACGCTGGGCCTGATGCCCATGCTGCTTGGCCTGCCCGGCGCCTACTTCCGGGCGCGCCGGGCCGATGCGGTGGGCATCTACTTCCTGGTCGGCTGGACCGTCAGCTTCTGCAGCTCGGTGGTGCTGAGCCAGGTCATCGCCGGCAAGGTGGCCGCCAACTTCTGGACCATGCACTCGCTGCAGTTCGGTAACCTGTTCGACATGCTGGTGTTCATGCGCATACTCGGCCTGCGCACCAAGGCCATGCAGACCGCCATGCTGCGCGCCGAGGAAGCCACCCGCACCAAGTCGGAATTCCTGGCCCACATGAGCCACGAAATCCGCACGCCCATGAACGCCATCATCGGCATGAGCCGCCTGGCGCTGATGACCGAACCGAACGCCAAGCTGCAAAACTACCTGGGCAAGATCCTGGCCGCCGGCGAGCACCTGCTGGCGGTCATCAACGACATCCTCGACTTCTCCAAGATCGAGGCGGGCAAGCTGGGGCTGGAATCCGTGCCCTTCGACCTCAAGGAAATGCTGGATCACCTGGTGGGCCTCAGCGTCATCAAGGCCGACGCCAGCCGCGTGGAACTCAAGCTGCGCACCGATGCCCATATCCCGCCGCGCCTGGTCGGCGATCCGCTGCGGCTGACCCAGGTGCTGCTCAACCTGACCAGCAACGCCGTCAAGTTCACCGAGCGCGGCGAGATCATCGTCGCCGCCGAACTGGTGGACCGCAACGCCGACAGCGTGGCGCTGCGCTTTTCGGTCAGCGACACCGGCATCGGCATGAAGCCCGCGCAGGTGGCGCGGCTGTTCGTGTCCTTCAACCAGGCCGACGGTTCGGTCACGCGCAGATACGGCGGCACCGGCCTGGGCCTGAGCATCTCGCGCCAACTGGTGGAACTGATGGGCGGCGACATCCACGTCAGCAGCACGCCGGGTATCGGCAGCCGCTTCAGCTTCATCATCCGCCTCGGCATCGCCGACGCCAGCGCCACGCCGGTGGATTGGCCGCTGGCGCCGCAGCAGCCGGCGCGCGGCACGCGCCGCTCGGACGGCGCCGGGCTGGCGATGCGCGACCTGTCCGCGCTGGACGGCGCGCGCATCCTGCTGGTCGAGGACAACGCCAACAACCGCGAGGTGGCGCTGGATTTCCTGTCCACCGCCCGCATGCAGATCGATGTGGCGGAAAATGGCGCGGAAGCCGTGCGCATGGCCGAACAGGCCGATTACGACCTGGTGCTGATGGACGTGCAGATGCACGGCATGGACGGCCTGACCGCCGCGCGCCGCATCCGCGCCATCGAGCGCCGCAGGGACTTGCCGATCGTGGCCATGACCGCCTTCGCCATGGCCGGCGACCGCGAGCGCAGCCTGGCGGCCGGCATGAACGACCACGTCACCAAGCCCATCGTGCCCGAACAACTGTTCCGCGCCCTGATCAAGTGGATTCCGCCATCGCGGCTGGCGGAGCGCCGCGCCCGCAGCAACGCCGCGCTGCTGGCCGTGCCGCCGCAGGCCGCGGCCGACGCGGCGGGCGCCCACGCGCCGCTGCCGGCCATTCCCGGCGTCGATTGGCAGCACGCGCTGCAGGCCGTGGACCGCCAGCGCAGCCGCCTGGACAAGCGCATCCGCGGCTTCCTGCACGAATACCGCGACAGCGCCCAAGCCTTGCGCGCTGCCATGCCGCAGGGGCCATACCGGCATTTGCACGACATGGCGCACAACCTGAAGTCGGCCGCCGCCTACATCGGCGCGCTGGAGCTGGCGGCGCACGCGCAAGCCTTTGAATACGCGCTGCGCACCGGCCGCGAGGAGCAACTGCCCATGCTGGCATCCGCGCTGGTCGCGCAACTGGAGCTGGTGGTGGACGGCCTGGCGCCGCTGACCCTGTCCAAGACCGCCACACGCTACCGCGACAGCGACGCCGACCTGCTGATCGGACGGCTGGAAGCCTACTTGCGCGCCGACGATGCGCGCGCGGAGGACGTGCTGGCCGAACTGCGCACGGTGCCGGTCGCGGCCGCGCAGGCGGAACACATGGCGGCGCTGCAGCGCGCCGTCGATGAACTGGAATACCAGTCCGCGCTGACGCCACTGGCCGCACTGGCGCGCGCGCTGCCGGCTACCGGGGAGGCATAGCCATGAACCTCGCGGGAACGCAAAAGGTGCTGATCGCGGACGACGACGTCGTCAACCGCCAGGTATTGGCGGAGCTGCTCAAGCCCGAGCACACGGTCCTGCTGGCCAAGAACGGCGAGCAGGCGCTGGAACGCGCCGCCCGCCATCTGCCGGACCTGATACTGCTGGACGTGGTCATGCCCGACATGGATGGCTACGAAGTGCTGCGCCGCCTGCGCGCCGACGCGCTGACGGCCCATATCACGGTCATTTTCATTTCGGGGCTGGGCCGCCCGGAAGACGAGGCGACCGGCCTGAAGATGGGCGCGGCCGATTACATCTCCAAGCCCTTCAACGAAACGGTGGCAATGGCGCGCGTCGCCCTGCACTTGCAGATGGTGCGCCAGCGCCGCATGCTGGAACACCTGGCCCACATCGATGGCCTGACCGAACTGGCCAACCGCCGCCGCTTCGATGAAGTCTATGACGCCGAGTGGCAGCGCAGCCGCCGCAGCGGCCGCCCACTGTCGCTGGCGTTGCTGGATATCGACGCCTTCAAGCAGTACAACGACCACTACGGCCATCCGGCCGGCGACCGCGCATTGCGCGCAGTGGCCCGCGCCGCGGCCGCCGGCCTGCGCCGCCCCGGCGACCTGGCGGCGCGCTACGGCGGCGAGGAAATCGTGCTGCTGCTGCCGGATACGGAGGGCGCGCAGGCGCAGATGGTGGTCGACGGCATACGCGCCGCCGTCGCCGACCTGGAGATTCCGCATGAGGCGTCGGCGGCCGCGCCGGTGCTGACGGTGAGCATAGGCGGGGCCACGCTCAACGGCGGGCTGGCGGAAAATTGCGCGGAGCTGTTCGCGGCGGCGGATGCGCTGCTGTATCAGGCGAAGAAGGCTGGGCGCAACCGCGTGGCGTGGCGATAAGCAGTCGTCGCCGGCTGGCCGGCTTGTCCTTGCGACCGCCGGACGGCGGTTCCGGCGCCCAGCGACAGCACTTGCAGCGTCAGCATGGATTCCCGCCTGCGCGGGCATGACGGAGCTGGGTGCCGGTGTTGATCGCGCTGGCGACGTTGCGTGCGGCGGCGCGCACGTTGGCCTCAGCCGCCGCCATCGCCTCTTCCACCGTGCAGGGACGGCTGACCGCGCCGAATACGGCGGCGATGCCATGGCCGTACACCGCCTCCGCGCCGGGCGACAGCGAACCGGCGATGGCGATCACCGGCTTGCCGTGACGCTGCGCCACCCGCGCCACGCCGACCGGCGTTTTGCCCTGTATGGTCTGGCCGTCGATGCGGCCTTCGCCGGTGACCACCAGGTCGGCGTCCGCCACGGCGGCGTCCAGCCCGACCGCGGCGGTGACGATCTCGCTGCCCGGCCGCAACCGGCCTTTCAGGAACACCAGCATGGCCGCGCCCATGCCGCCGCCGGCGCCGGCGCCCGGCACATCGGCCACCTGCTGTCCCAGGTCGCGGGCGATGACCTCGGCGTAACGGCGCAGGTTGCGGTCCAGTTGTTCCACCATCTCCGGCGTCGCGCCTTTCTGCGGGCCGAAGACGGCGGACGCGCCCTGCGGCCCCACCAGCGGATTGTTCACGTCGCAGGCCACGTCGAACGCGCAATCGGCGATGCGCGCATCCAGCCCTGATACGTCGATGCGTTCCAGCGCCGCCAGCGCCGCGCCGCCGCGCGCCAGCTCGGCGCCTTGCGCATCCAGCAGCCGCCCGCCCAACGCCTGCAGCATGCCGGCGCCGCCGTCGTTGGTGGCGCTGCCGCCTATGCCCAGCACGAAGCGGCGCGCGCCTGCGTCCAGCGCATGGCGTATCAACTGGCCGGTGCCGAAACTGGTGGTGAGCAGCGGGTTGCGGCGTGCGGCCGGCACCTGTTCCAGCCCGCTGGCCGCCGCCATTTCGATCACGGCCGTAACGCCGTCGCCCATCAGGCCGTAAAACGCGGGCACCGGCTCACCCAGCGGGCCGGTGACATCCAGCGTGACGCGGCGGCCGCCGCTGGCGTCGATCATGGCCTGCACCGTGCCTTCGCCGCCGTCCGCCACCGGCAGCTTGACATAGACGGCGTCAGGAAACACTGCGCGGAAGCCCGCTTCGATCGCGCCGGCGACTTCCATCGCCGTCAGGCTTTCCTTGAACGAGTCGGGCGCGATGACGATCTTCATTTTGTTTTCCATCCACGGTTGATTTGCTCACTATACAGGCACCAGCCGCACGATTCCGGTGCATTGCACAACGAAAGGAAACATCCTGCGGCGATTTCCGTTTTTTTTGAGTGATTAATCGGTAGCTTTAAACCCAGCATATTGTATTATTTGCGGTCATCCGACATAGCCCACAAGGCCGCTGCGGAGAGAGACCACCAATTATAAATGGAGCCATTTTGAGCATTTTTCGAACTAAGAATCTGGATGACATGATCGCCGTCGCCCGCAAACCCGGCGGGCTGGCCAAGGTGCTCGGTCCTTTCGACCTGATCCTGATGGGCATAGGCGCCATCGTCGGCACCGGCATCTTCGTGTTGACCGGCACCGGTGCCGTCACCGCCGGTCCGGCGCTGACGATGTCCTTCGTGGTCGCGGCAATCGCCTGCGGCTTCGCCGCCCTGTGCTACGCTGAATTCGCCTCCACCGTGCCGGTGGCCGGCTCCATTTACACCTATAGCTACGCCACCCTGGGCGAACTGGCCGCCTGGATGATAGGCTGGGATCTGCTGTTGGAATACGGCCTGGCCACGTCGGCCGTGTCGGTCGGCTGGTCGGGCTACTTCCAGTCCCTGCTGTCCGGCTTCGGCTGGCAACTGCCGGTGGAACTGACCGCCGCGCCCGGCGCCCTGCCCGGCGTGCACACCCTGATCAACCTGCCTGCCCTGTGCATCATGCTGGTGCTGACCGCCATGCTGAGCATCGGCGTGCGCGAATCGGCCCGCATGAACAACATCATGGTGGCCATCAAGATCGGCGTGGTGCTGCTGTTTATCGCCGTCGGCGCGCGCCACGTGGCGCCCGCCAACTGGCACCCGTTCATGCCTTTCGGCGCGCACGGCATGCTGAGCGCCGCCGCGCTGGTGTTCTTCGCCTTCATCGGCTTCGACGCTGTGACCTCGGCCGCGGAGGAAGTGAAGCGTCCCGAGCGCGATCTGCCCATCGGCATCATCGGCTCGCTGGCGGTCTGCACCGTGCTGTACGTGATCGTGTCGGCCATCATGACCGGCATCGTGCCATTCAAGGAATTCCTCGGCATCGACCACCCGGTCACGCTGGCCCTGCAAAAGGCCGGTGAAAACTGGTTCGCCGGCTTCGTCGACCTGGGCGCCATCCTGGGCATGACCACCGTGATCCTGGTGATGGCTTTCGGCCAGACCCGCATCATCTTCGCCATGTCGCGCGACGGCCTGCTGCCCAAGCGCCTGTCGAACGTGCACCCGCGCTTCCAGACGCCGTTCTTCTGCACCTGGCTGGTCGGCATCGTGTTCGGCGCGCTGGCTGCCGTGGTGCCGCTGAGCGTGCTGAATGAGCTGGTGAACATCGGCACCCTGGCCGCTTTCAGCCTGGTGTCGATCGCCATCGTCATCCTGCGCAAGAAGCGCCCCGACCTGAAGCGCGCCTTCCGCTGCCCTGGCGTGCCGGTGATCCCGGCGCTGGCCGTGCTGTTCTGCGTCACGCTGATGGCTTACCTGAGCTGGTTCACCTGGATGGCCTTCATCATCTGGCTGGTGATCGGCCTGCTGATCTACTTCGGCTACGCCCGCAAGAACTCGCTGCTGAACAAGTAAGTGCTGCCCTCTACGCTGCCCGCGGCTGGAACTTCTTCCGGTACGACGCGGGCAGCAGTCCCACCCGCTGCTGGAACAGCCGGCGGAACGAATTACTGTCCTCGTATCCCACCTTGAAGGTAATGCTGTCCAGGCTCATGCGCGTGGTTTCCAGCAGGTGCTTGGCCTTCTCCAGCCGCAGCGTTTGCAGGTAAGCCAGCGGCGCGTAGCCGGTGGCGTCCTTGAAGCGGCGCTTGAAATTCCGGATGCCGAAGCCGAATCGCTGCGCCAGCTCGTCGATCACGATGGCCTGGCCGTAGTGCTCGTCCAGCCAGTTCTGCACGCGCAGTATCTCCGTGTCGCCATGGCTCTTGGGCATGGACCACATCACGAACACCGACTGCTCGCTGCGCGAGTTATCGATCAACAGCATGCGGCTGCATTGCTGCGCCAGCTCCAGCGAGGCGTAGCGGCGGATCACGTGCAGCAGCAGGTCCATGGCCGCTGTGGCGCCGCCGCTGGTGAGGAAGCGGTTGTCTTCGCACAGCGTGTGCTTTTCATCCAGGCGGATGGCGGGATAGCGCTGGCGGAACAGGTCGGCGAAGGCCCAGTGCGTGGTGGCGCGCACGCCGTCCATGGCGCCGGTCTCGGCCAGCATGAAAGCGGCCGTGCACATCGAGGCGATCAGCGCGCCCTGCGCATGCTGCCGCCGCAGCCACGGCCCGTATTGCGGGAAAGCGGGCAAGGCGTCGCGCAGCGTGAACAGGAAGCCGGGGATCAGCACCAGTTCGGTGTGGGCGATGGCCGACAACGGCTGGTCCACCTGCAGCATCTGGCCGCGCAGGGTGTTGACCGGCTTGCCGTCCAGCGAAGCGGTGACGATCGCGAAAGGCGGCGCCTCGCTGCCCGCAAGCAGGTTGGCGGCGGTGAGCATTTCCAGCGCCAGCGTGGCGCTGGCGGCCGAGCATTGGTCGGCCAGGAGCAAGGTGACGTGCATGGCAGGTTTCGCATGAAAAAAGTCGGATCCGCATCTACCTTAGCAGAACAGGCTCGCATATAGTTGCAGCCATCCTCTACTTTTTTGCCTGCTCATGAATCTCTGGTTGCGCCTGATACGGATGCTGGCGGCCCGCCCGTGGCGCCAGCGCGTCGATCCTTTTTCCACCACCGTGGTCCGCATGCGCGTGTGGCCGCTGGACCTGGACTTGAACCGCCACGTCACCAACGGCCGCTACTTCACCATGGCCGACATCGGCCGCATGGACTACGTGCTGAAAACCGGCGCCTTCCGCACGGCGCTGCGGCGCAAGGCCGTGCCCATCGTCGGCGACGCCTGGGGCAAGTTCCGGCGCGAGCTGAAGCTGTTCGAGGCGTTTGAAATCCATACCCGCATGCTGGGTTGGGATGAGAAATGGATCTTCCTTGAACACCGCTTCGTCAAGGATGGGCGCGTGGCCGGCGTGGTGGTGATGCGCGGCGTGTTCCGCGCCGCCAGCGACCTGGTCAAACCGTCCGAAATCGTGCGCGACCTCGGCATGCCGGAACAATCGCCGCCGCTGCCGGCCTGGCTGCTACAGTGGTCGGATAGCTGCGACGGCATGAGCGCCCAGTTGCGCGAGGAAGAAGCGCCGCTCAACTGACGATCAGCCCCAGCTCCTGCAGAAAGCCGGCGGCCTGCGCCAGCGAGATGGTCGCCCCCTTGAACAGGCCCGGCTCGGTGAGCTTGATGCCTTCCATGTTCACGCCGCGCAGGTCGGCGCCCTGGAACTTCGCCAGTTTCAGCGTGGCGCTGCGCAGGCTGCCGCCGTCGAACACGGCGTCGCGGAAGTCGCAACCGGCCAGGTAGGCGTCGCTGAAATCCAGCTCGCGCAAGGTCTCCTTGCGGAACGAGAAGCCGCGCAGGTCGGCGCCGATCAGCAGGCATTCCTCGAACTTGATGCCGAGGTGGGCGGCGTCTTCAAACGCAGCGCCGGTGAGCTTGCACCCCTTGAACACGGCAGAGGGCAGCTTGCTGCGGCGCCACCGCGTGTTATTCAGGTCGCAACCGTCGAAGCACGCATCGACCGCATCGACCGATTCCAGGTCGGCGCCGCCCGCGCGGCAGCGCAGCCATCGCGTGCGCATCAGCTTGGACGCATACAACACCGTTTCGGCAAAGGTGCAGCGCTCGAACACGCAGCCCTGCAACTCCATGCGCGACAAGTCCTCGCCGTCGAAGGCGCAGTTCTCAAAATGGTGCTCGGACTGCGCCAGGTGCGCTTCCAGCGCCGTCCGCGTCAGCGTCGCGCCGCTGACCGTCATTGCCGCGGTATTTTTTGCATGATACACAGCAGTATAACCGCGCTCCGTGCACTGGCCCACAGACGGCCGAAAGAAATATCTCTAGTCTCTGAGCATGAATACCAATCATTGGTTCCTGCTGGTCGGCTTGCTGATGCTGGCGCGCGGGTTGGCGGCGACGAGCATTTCGCGTTCGCCTTTCACCTCGGCCATCGTCTATCTTGGCGTCGGTATCGTACTGGGTCCGACGGTGCTGAATATTTTCGGCTTCGATCCCAAGAAACAGTCGGCGCTGCTGGAGATGATGACCCAGATCGCGCTGCTGATTTCCCTGTTCTCGGCCGGGATCAAGATGCCCGTGCCCTTCAAATTCGCGCGCTGGGATGCGCCGCTGCGGCTGGCCTGGCTGTCGATGACGATCACGGTGGCGCTGGTCGCCCTGTTCGCCTACTATGCCCTGCACCTGCCGGCCGGCGCGGCGATTCTGCTGGGCGGCATCCTGGCGCCCACCGACCCGGTGCTGGCCACCGACGTGCAGGTGCGCCACCAGGGCGACAAGGACCAGTTGCGCTCCACCCTCACCTGCGAAGCCGGCATGAACGACGGCAGCGCCTTCCCGTTCGTGCTGCTCGGCCTGAGCATGCTGGGCCTGGGCGACAACGATGAACACCACCTGCGTTGGCTGCTGCTGGACGTGCTGTGGGCCGCGGGCGGCGCCATCCTGGTCGGCGTGGCGGCCGGCGCCGGGCTGGCCCGGCTGGGCTGGCAGCTACGCATCGTCAAACCGCGCCATGACATCATGGACGACCTGGTGGGACTGGGCATGATCGCCGTGGTCTACGCCGTGGCCAGCATGGTCCGCGCGTCCGGTTTCCTGGCCGTGTTTTTCGCCGCGGTCGCGCTGCGGCAGACCGAGCTGATGCTGGCCGGGGCGCCCAAGGACCGCCACGGCATGATGAACCCCGACGTGGGCAAATCCGAAGCGGCGCAGAGCAGCGCGCCCAGCAATCCGCCGCAGGTGGTCAGCGCCGAAGCCTTGATCTTCAAGGAGCACCTGGAGCGCCTGTCCGAACTGACCCTGGTGCTGCTGTTGGGCGGCATGCTGTCGCTGCAAAGCCTGCGCTGGGACGCGCTGTGCATGGCCGCCTTCCTGTTCCTGCTGGCGCGTCCGCTGTCGGTGTACACGGGACTGCTGGGCAGCGCCACCAGCCAGCGCATGCGCGCCATGACCGCCTGGTTCGGCGTGCGCGGCATCGGCTCGATCTACTACCTGGTGTTCGCTATCGAGGCCGGCGTGCCGGACGATATCGCCGCCCAACTGACGCGCATTGCGCTGTTCGTCATCATGCTGTCCATCCTGGTCCACGGCTTCAGCGTCAAGCCGCTGATGGACGTGGTCTGGCGCCGCCGGCCGCGCTGATCAGATGGCGGCGGCGATGGCCTGGCCCACTGTCGTGGTGCTGGCCGTGCCGCCCATGTCGGGCGTGCGCGGACCGTCGACCAGGCCGCGCTCTATCGCCGCCACGATCGCGTCATGCGCATCCCGGTGACCGAGGAAATCCAGCATCATGGCGCCGGACCAGATCATGGCGATGGGATTGGCGATATTCCTGCCGTAGATGTCGGGCGCGGAGCCATGCACCGGCTCGAACAGGGAAGGAAAGGCGCGCTCCGGGTTCAGGTTGGCCGACGGCGCGATGCCGATGGTGCCCGCGCAGGCCGGCCCCAGGTCTGACAGGATGTCGCCGAACAGGTTGGACGCCACCACCACGTCGAAGCGCTCCGGCGACAGCACGAAGCGCGCGCACAGGATGTCGATGTGGTACTTGTCGTGCCTGACCTCCGGGTAGGCCGCGCCCACCGCGTCCACGCGCTCGTCCCAGTACGGCATGCTGATCGAAATGCCGTTGGACTTGGTGGCCGAGGTCAGGTGCTTCTTCGGCCGCTGCCGCGCCAGTTCGAAGGCGAACTTCAGCACGCGGTCGACGCCGGTGCGGGTGAAGACGGCTTCCTGCAACACGAACTCGCGCTCGGTGCCCTCGAACACACGGCCGCCGACGCTGGAGTATTCGCCCTCGGTGTTCTCGCGCACGATGTACATGTCGATGTCGCCCGGCTGCTTGTTCGCCAGCGGGCACGGCACGCCGGGCAGCAGGCGCACCGGGCGCAGGTTGATGTACTGGTCGAACTGGCGGCGGAACTTCAGCAGCGAGCCCCACAGCGACACGTGATCGGGCACCGTCTCCGGCCAGCCCACCGCGCCGAAGAACAGCGCATCGTAGCCCTGCAACTGCGCCATCCAGTCGTCCGGCATCATCTTGCCGTGGGCCAGATAGTAGTCGCAGCTCGGCCAGTCGAAGTGGGTCCACTCGATGCCGATGCTGAAGCGGCGCGCGGCCGCCTCCACCGCGCGCATCCCTTCCGGCATGACTTCCTTGCCGATGCCATCGCCCGCGAGGACGGCGATTTTATGCGTCTTCATGATCAGTGCTTGCCGGCCGATTCGATATAGATCACGTCGTCGCAGCCTTGCTGGCGCGCGGAGGCCGGCGCGGCGTTGCCGACCATTTGCGGCAGGCTGCCGTCGGCGCTGAACCCGGTCGGCAGCGACACGCGGATCTCCTGCAAATACTTGTGCTGGGTGCAGACCAGGGTGATGCTGCTGGCCACCTGGTCGCCGTAGCTGGCCTTGATGCGGTCGAAGAAGTCGCTGACGCGGATGTTCTTGCCGACGTTGCCCAGCACGATCTGGCCCACCTCCGAATCGTTCACCACGCGCACCGCCGCTACCGCCTTCAGGAAGTACTGGTCGGCCGGCAGCGACTGGCACTTGCCGTGCTTGTCCCACTCGTATTTGCCGAAGCTGTCGCCGTAATAAAAATTGGGCATCCACGGCGCCAGCTTCGCGATCGTGTCCTTCGACAGTTGCAGGTCCGGGCCTTTGCAGTTGCCGTAACTGGTGCCGCACTGCTGCTTGTTCGGCCACAGGCCGTGCAGGTTCAGGGTCGTGACCGGCAACTGGCCGCTTTCCATCGCCTCGCATTCGGGCTTTTTGCCGTTGAAGCGGGCGTGCTCGCAAAAGCCCGGCTCCCAGGTGATGGCCAGCACGTAGCTGTCTTCCTGGTTCGGCATGCTGCACACCTGGCCGCCGCCGGCGGCGCGCGGCGCCTGCTGCTCGCCCAGGGCCGCCGTGCCGCAATCGCGCTGCACCCAGCGCAGCGGCGGCTGCGCGCCGGGCACTTCCACCCGCACCCAGTCGTAATCGGTCTTGTTGATCTCGCGTACCGTGTAGGCCGTGCCGGACTTGAGCTGCACGCCGCCGGGATTGCTGCGCTTGGCGAAGGAGCTGTAGGCCTCGCAGCTCTGGCTGGCGGTGAAGCTGCCGCTGGCCGATTCGCTGGCCTGGCATCCCAGGACGGCGAAGGCGAGCAGCAAGGCGGCGGTGGTGTGACGGTACATGGAATCTCCCTGGGTTGAACGGAACGCCAACATTGTAACGGACGGTACGCCGCTTGGCCTCCTCAATTTAGCCGGAATTGGCCACTCACAGGCCGGGGGCGCGGGGGCACAATCATGCCATCGCAAACCACTTCAAGGAGTACATCATGAGCAAGCGCATCGACTTCTACACCGCCTCGCCCGAAGCTCTGAAGGCCATGATGGCGCTGGAAGGCGCCATCGCCAAGCTGGGCATCGATCCCGTGATCGCCGAGCTGATCAAGCTGCGCGCCTCGCAGATCAACGGCTGCGCCTTCTGCGTCGACATGCACACCGCCGACATGCGCAAGGCCGGCGAATCCGAGCGCCGCCTCGCCGCCGTCTGCGTGTGGGAAGAAGCGCCGTTCTTCACGCCGCGCGAGCGCGCCGTGCTGGCCTGGACCGAAGCCATCACCCGCATCGCCGACACCCGCGCGCCGGACGCCGTGTACGCCGAGCTGGCCGAGCACTTCAACGGCAAGGAAATGGTCGACCTGACCCTGGCCATCAACGCCATCAACGCCTGGAACCGCCTGGCCATCGGCTTCCGCAAATCGCCCGCCGTTTAACCGACTAGCGATATGCACGGGCAGTAGTCCTACAAGCGCACTGCAAGCACGCCGATATGGCGCTATCCCGGGAGTGGATACGATGGATGTCGAATCACTAACCCGGAGGAATCGCCATGAAACAACTGAGTCTGACCGGCAAGCTTGCTTGCGCTTTGATCGTCACCGCCGCTGCTGTGAGCGGCTGCAAGAAAAAAGAAGTGGACAATACGACTACGCCGGAGCCTACGCCTGCGACCACCCCTACGCCTGCGCCGGCGCCCGCACCGGCTGACACCACCACGCCGCCGTCCACTACGCCGACTCCGACTCCAGCCACCCCGGACAGCACCACGCCGACCCCGACGCCGACGCCAGCCCCCGCGCCTGCGCCTGGCCACTGACCGAACAGCAAGTCGCCCCGCAGCCGGACTCCGTTGGGGGTCCGGCGCCACGGCGGATCTTGGCCCCATGGCCGCAACCTTCCCGGTTGCGGCCATTTTCTTTGCGCGCTCGCCGTCAGGCCGCCTTGCGCAAAATCATGAACTGATCCGGGAAATTTTGATCCACATCATAAAAATTGCCGATGAGCTTTGTTAGTCTGCGCTTGTTGGGCCAAAAGGTATTCAAGCAGAAATAACGAGGAGTTCATCATGTCTTACAAAACCATCCTGGTGCATGCCGATCATGCCCCCAACGCGGCCGCCCGCTACGAGCTGGCCTGCCTGCTGGCCGCCAGCCAGGAAACCCACCTGGTCGGCACTGCGCTGACCGGGCTGAATCTCGATTGCTACCGCGACGCCATCGCTTACGGCGGCATGCTGTCGCCGCAGGACGCGCAGGCGATACACGACTACAGCCGCGAAGCGCTGGCCGAATTCACGGCGCATGCCCAGCGCGCCGGCGTCAGCCACGAAGTCCGCATGAGCGACGACGACGCCGAATCCGGCCTGGTGCTGCAGGCCCGCTACGCCGACCTGATGGTGCTGAGCCAGAGCGAACCGGCCGCTGTTCCTGGCGCGCCACCAGCTCAAGGTGGAGGTGCAGCAGCAGGCCACGCGCGCCGGGCAGGAGGTGGGCGAGGCGCTGCTGTCGCTGGCGGCCGAGCAGCAGGCCGACCTGCTGGTGATGGGCGCCTACGGCCACCCGCGCTGGCGCGAAATCGTGCTGGGCGGGGTCACCCGGCGCGTGCTGCAATCGATGACTCTTCCCGTATTCATGGCGCATTAAAAAAGGCAGTTATGGCGATTCAATCCGACCGCAGCAATTGCGAACGCTGCATCCATTTTCATTTGTGCCGCGACACCGCGCCGCACGACCAGGTGGCCGGTCGCCGCCTGCGCGTGCGGCGCCACGCCGCCCTGTACCGCGCCGGCGAGGCAGTAGGCAATTCGCTGTACAGCATACGCTCCGGCAGTTTCAAGCTGGTGCTGCCGCAGGCCGGCGGCGGCCAGGTCAACGGCTTCGCGCTGGCGCCGCAGTTCCTGGGCCTGAACGCGCTGGGCGCGGCGACCCATATGTTCAGCGCCATCGCGCTGGAAGACAGCGAGGTGTGTTGGATTACCTGGGACCGGCACGCGATCCGCGGCCGCCGCCAGCCGCTCCAGCGCAGCGCGCTGTATGCCATGCTGGCCGACGAGATACGCCGCGCCGAGCAGGCCGCGCTGCAACTGCACCACACCCAGGCTGGCCAACGGCTGGCCGAGCTGATGCTGTCGCTGTCCCGCACCAACCGCGACAACGGCTACTCGCCGGTACGCCTGCGCCTGCCGATGTCGCGCAGCGATATCGCCAGCTACATCGGCGTCAGCGCCGAATGCGTCAGCCGCGTGCTCGATCGTTTCCGCCGCGCCGGGCTGGTGGAACTGTGCCGCCGCGAACTGACCCTGCTCGACCAGCCGGCCCTGCAGCAACTGGCCAGCGGCAAGGCGGCGGCATGATGCAGGTGCGTTACTGCCCGCAGCCCGGCATCCCGCGCTGCGAGGCCTGCCCGCTGCGCTCCCTGTGCCTGGACCACGGCCCGCCGGACGCGCCGCTGCCGCAGGTCTGCCAGGAGCAGCGCTGCGTGCAACTGGCAACCGGCGAGCACCTGTTCCGGCTGGCCGATCCGGTCGACCACATGGTGTACATCATCCGCAGCGGCTACCTCAAGCAGTACCAGCACGGACGCGACGGCTGCCAGCACATCGTCGATTTTCCCGGGCCGGGCGCGTGGGTGGGGCTGGAATCGCTGTTCCAGCCGCAGCGCCGGACCGGCGCCATCGCGCTATGCGATTGCGAAGTGGTGATCGTGCCGTTCTCGCGGCTGTCCATCCTGCTGGACCGCCAGCCGCAAGCCGCCGACATCTTTGGCCACCTGTTGAGCGGCGCGGTGGCGCAGCACCAGAAGCACGCGGCCATGCTGCGCGGCGGCACGGCATTGCAGCGCATCGCCCAATTCCTGCTGGAGCGCGCAGCCTTGGCGCCGCCCGGCGTCAGCCGCGCGGCCCTGCCGATGTCGCGCCAGGACATCGGCGACTACCTGGGCCTGACCGCGTCCACGGTCAGCCGCTGGATGAGCGAGTTGCGGCGGCGCGGCTGGCTGACGCTGGGCCAGCGCGGCTTCTCGCTGCCGGACCGCGATGCGGTCGGGCTGCTTGCGGCCGGCGTGCCGCTTACCAGCCCACTTGCTGGCGGATGAAGGCGGTCAGCTTGGCGGCGTTGGCCTGGTGGTGGCGCACGCGCGGGTGCGCGGTGTAGCCGGTGAAGTCGAACATCAGCGACGCGATGCGCTCATCCTTTTGCTCGGCGCGGATCTGCCCCACTGCGCTTTGCACCAGGCCCGGGATTTTCGATCCCGGCGCGATCGCATCCATGCTGCCCAGGGCGCAAACGATGTAGGCCTTGGGGTACAGCGCCCGTAACTTCAGCACGAACTGCTTGTAGTTCTGGATGCGCTGGTCGTCGGTCGGCATCGGCTGCAAACGCTTGTGGTCGTCGATCAGCCAGTGGTCGTTCTGCATCAGGTTGATGACCACCACGTCCGGCGTCCAGCTCTTGAAGTCCCACTGCGTGTCGTTGTTGCCGACCGCGCTGAGCTGGTCGTAAAAGTCCGGCATGGTGAACGGGAACCAGCTAATCATCAGGCCGATGCCGCTTTGCGAGGTGATGTGGGCCTCGGCATTCAGATTGCGCGCCGTGATCGCGGCGTAGGACAGGAAGTTGTTCTTCTCGCGCAGCACGTCGTCCGGCTTGCCGTCCGCCGCTTCGTCGCCCATGCCGCTGGTGATGGAGTCGCCGAAGAATTCGATGCGGCGCTGCTTGCGCGGCGGCGGCGGCAGCAGCTTCGCGCCGTCGGCCAGTTCCAGGCCCTGGAACACGGTACCGCCCTCCTCGCCTTCGGTGCGCTTGGTGATCAGGAAGCGGTGCGCGCCGGGCTTCAGTCCGCTGGTCACCGGGTATGTCTTGCTGCCTTGCGCCGCTTCGATGATGAAGGGGTGGTCCAGGTCGCCGTCGATGAACACATTGAAGTAGTTCTTGCCTAACTGGTCGTCCAGCTTGACGGCCAGGCTGCCGCCGGTGAAATTGCCTTCGATGCTGGTGCCGGGCCAGGTGATCAGCGGCGCCGCCGGGCGGGCGAAGTCGATGCGCCCGGTGTACTGGAGCTGGCTGTTGTCGGGCTGGATGACGGTGGCGGCCAGCGCCTGGCTGGTCCACAGGGCGGCGCTGATGAGCAGCAGTTTGAAATGGGTGGCTCGCATGCGTGACGGAATTCGGGAGTTGGACAAAGCCGAAACAATAGCATCGAAGCCCTGCAGCCGGCCAGCGCCGGCAAATTTCATACTATGCTGTGGTGGAAATCGTAATGCGGGCTGGCGCGGCCGACCAGGCTGATTTCCATGTCGGCGGCGCCGCTGTCGCTCACCGCCATGCCGTGCGCGACCGTCACCGTCGGCACCGCCGTGCCGAGCGACACGTAGAACAGGTCCTTGGTGCTGAGGCCGCTGGTGTTGGTGGCCACCACTTCCAGCTCGACCTGGCCGCTGGCATTGAGCGGCACGGTGCCGCTGAAGGTGTCGGTGCCGGCGTTGAAGCTCAGCCAGCCGACCACCGAATTGCCGCCGATCTGGTAGGCGGTATAGCTCAGCTTTTGTCCCTGCGGATCGACGAAGGTATTGGCCGGCAGCGTCAGCGAGACTTTCTGGCCGTCCAGCCAGGCTTGGTTGGGCGTGGCCTGGGCCAGCAGCGGCGCCGACACGGCTGGCGCGGCGGCCGCCGTGGTGGCGGTGGTCGCGGCGGTGGTCGTGGTGCCGCCGACCGCCACCGACAGCGCCTGCCAGTCGCCCCAGTAGCTGCCATTGAAGGCGCGCACTTCCAGCGTGTCGGCCGCGGCAGCGGCGCCCGCATGCAGCGCGACCAGCGACAGCGAGGACACCGTCGCCGCCGTGGCCGCGCTGTGCGCGGTGACAGTGGCGCCGTTGACCAGCAGCGTATCGCCGGTGGCCGTGTTGTACACCTGGTACTGGGTGACGGCCTTGTTCAGCGGGTCGGCCGCGGAGAACAAGGTGTTCAGGAACTGCTTGCCGTTGAGCGCCAGCTTGTCGCTCGCCACCAGGTCGGTGACCACCGGCGTATCGAGTTCATAAATCTTCACCATGCTGGTCTGCACGCCGCTCCACTCCTGGGTGGCCAGATGCGGGGCGGCGATCAGCACGTCGTTGGCGGAACCGTCGTGGGCCGAGTTCTGGACCACGCCGGAAGAATTCAGGTAAGTGATGTTATCGACCAGCATGGCGCTGCCGCCTGCGCCCGACACCACGGTGGTGATGTGGCCGCTGCTGGCGGAGCCGATCACCACCATCTCGCCGGCCTTCACCATCGATTGCCAGTTGCCGGTCTGCTTGGTGCCGTCGAAAGCCACAAACCATTCGCCGTTGGCCTGGCCCGACACGCCCACCATCGAGCTGTCCACCGGCAGCGAGGCGCCGGATTCGGCGGCGATGGTGCTGGCCAGCACCCAGCAGCCATCCATGTTCCAGGCCTTGCCGACAAAGTTCATGGCGTTGCTGGCGATGGAATTCGGCGTGGCCTGCGACGGCACGGCACCGAAGCCGGCCTGGGTGACCACGGTGGCGCTGCCCAGGTAGCCGGACGCATCGAGCTGCTCCATCGCATAGGGATTGTTGGCGTAGCTGTTGGCCAGGCTGAGGTTGTTGGTGGCGAACAGCGAGAGATTGGTCACATCGCCCGCCATGGACGAGGCCTTGTAGCCCAGTTGGTCGAAATAGCCGTAGGTGCTGCTGTAATAGCGTCCGCTGGCAGCCTGCAGCGTGAACACGATGCCCGCGCCGCGAGCGTCGCCGCCGATGCCGACGAAGCTGTCGGTATGGCCATTGCCCAGCAGCGTGCCGGTGGCGCCGCTGGCGCCGGCCGTGTATTCGTTCCGGTCCAGCCCGGTCAGCACCAGGTAGGAAGGGCTGCCCGCCTTGCCGCTGACTGCGAACATCGACGACAGACCGATGGTCTGACCGCCGCTAACGACAAAGGAATTGGTAGTCATGGCAACCTTGAGCGACTGAAAACGGGATAAATGGCAGCTTCCCGCCCAGTATTGCCTCAAGGCATCAATAAGTCAATTACTGTTAAGAAAGTTTCCGTTAGAACACAATACATGAAGGCAGTTTTACTGCCACCGTGTCCGCTCCCGTGCCGCGGCTCCGGCGGGATCGACAGCCATCTCTAGATATCCAGCGCCCTGTCAGACTATTTTTTCTGCCGGCCGATCCGTTTTCACGGGCTGCATCGTCTTGGGAATAGCGGGCGCATTTGCGCCTGCGCCAACCTCAAGGAGCCGCAACCATGAACCCATCCATCACCCTCGTCAATATCCTCACCGTCCGCGCCGGGACGCAGCAGGCGCTGCTGGCCTCCCTGCGCGAGAACACGGAAACGGTGATCCGCACCATGCAGGGCTGGATCTCGACCCGCCTCATCGCCAGCAGCGACGGCCAGCGCGTGGTGATTTATTCCGAATGGGACAGCGCCGCCGACCTGGACGCCATGCGCGCCGATCCGCGCATGCAGGCCTACTTCCCGCACGTCGCGGAATTGGCTACCATCGATTCCACAGCCGGCACCGCAGTCCTGACCCACCAGCGCTGATCACGAGAGCCATGACCACAGACGACCAATTCGACACGCTGCTGACCACCATGCGCCCCAGGCTGCACCGCTATTGCGCCCGCATGACCGGCTCGACCATCGACGGCGAAGACGTGGTGCAGGAAACGCTGGTCAAGGCGCTGGCCGCCCGCGCCTCGGTGGCGGCGGTGCGGAATCCCGAGGCCTGGCTGTACCGCATCGCCCACAACGCCAGCCTGGATTTCCTGCGCGCGCGGGTGCGCACCCACGCGGAACCCCTGAGCGATGAGCTGGAGATCGGCTGCGACGGCCCGCAGCCCGACGTGGTCGCGGCAGGCTTCCAGACCTTCCTGCAACTGCCGGTGCTGCAACGCTGCGCCGTCATTCTCAAGGATGTGCTTGGACATTCGGTGGAAGAAATCGCCGGCATCGCGGACAGCAGCACCGCTGCCGCCAAGTCCGCCCTGCAGCGCGGCAGGCAGCGGCTCAAGGAGTTGAACGCGGAAGGCCGGCAAAGCGCGCCGCTACAGGAAGACGACCGCGAACGGCTGCAGGATTACGTGTCCCTGTTCCAGTCCGGCGAATTCGATACCATCCGCCAGATGCTGGCCGAAGACGTGCGGCTGGACCTGGTCGGCAGGCTCCAGTGGCAGGGCAAGAAAACCATCACGCCCTACTTCACCCGCTATGGCGAAGTGCCGCACTGGCGCTTTGCCCTGGGCGCGGTCGAAGGCCGCATGGCCATGCTGGTCTACGACGCGCGCGGGACGATGGAGCGCCCCAGCCACTTCGTGCTGCTGGCGTGGAACGCGACAGGCATCACCTTCATCAAGGATTACCTGTACGCGCCCTACACGCTGGACGAAGCCGACTGGCTGCGCCTTACTTGAGGAACGGCCAGCCGTCGGCAGTGAAGCCCAACTGGTTGATGCCCAGCGTGGCGCGGCCGCCGTTGTTGCCGTCGTAGTAGTGATAGACATAGGTCGGCGTGTTGCCGTTGCCCGTGTCGGTGAACACGCTGCCGCCGCCTGGTCCGATGATATTGCCGTGGGTGCTGACCAGGATGGTGCCGCCGCCCGCCGTCAGGGCCACGCCGCCGCGGTCGACGTAAGGGCCGGTCACGCTGGTCGAACGGCCGACGATGGTGCGGTAGGTGCTGGTCGTGCCGTTGCAGCAGACGTTAATCGGCGCGAAGTAATAGTAGTAACCGTTGTAGTAGTAGATGAACGGTCCTTCCTCGCCCGCCGATGGCGAACCGCGCTGCGCCAGCGTGTACACGGTGGTGTTGGTGGTCGATTGCAGGCCGGTGCTGGGGTTCAGTTGCATCAGGTGCGTGCCGTCGGTCCACGATCCCCATGCCATCCACCAGTTGCCGCTGGCGTCCTGGAACGGTGCGGGATCGATGGCGTTGTCGGTGGTTTTCCAGAAGCCGGACGGCGGCGAGGTGGTGCTGCTGGTCCAGGACTTGGTGACGAAGCCCTTGTCGATCCATGGGCCGGCCGGCGAGGTGCTGGTCGCCACGCCGATCACCGCTTCGGCGCCGGTGCTGGGTTCGTAAGGGATGGAGTAGTACTGGTAATAGGTGCCGTTCACGTACATCAGGCTGGGCGCCCAGACGTCAGTGTTGGCGCCGTTGTTCCAGGCCTTGGGCGTCTGCAGTCCGTTCCACGAACTGAAGTCCGGCCCGATCGGCGGGCAGTTGGGCGCGTAGCCACCCATCTGCGTGCTGGTGCAGTTGGTGTACATGGTGAAGTTGACGCCGTCGGTGGACGTCGCCAGGGTCTGGTGCGAGCCGTACAGCCAGTACTTGCCGCTGGTGTCGCGCAGCATGTACGGGTCATGCACAAAGATGCCGTTGCCCGCCACCGCGCGCGGCGCCGGATAAGGACTGACCTGGGTGTTCACCAACTGCCATTCCTGGCAGTTGCAGCCGGTCGAGTCCCACTGGTCGATGGTCGCGGTGTTCGAGGTGCTGGCCATGTAGACCTCGAGGTACTTGCCGCTGTTGACGTTCTGGATCATGAAGTTGCCGTCGGCCGCCTGGGTGACCACCCACAGGTGATCCGAGGTGCCGTTATCGGCCCACTGCAGGACCTGGGCGCCGTTGGCGGTGGAAGCGTTGGCCACACCCAGCACCTGGTGGGTCAGCATGTTCTCGATGTTGTACTGGCCATTCCCCATCGGCATAAAGTGCCAGAGGTGGTCGGTGGTGCCGTTGTCGGCCCATTGCACCACGTTCGAACCTGCGGTCTGGCTGGCGCCGGAGATGCCCAGCACCAGGCCGCTGTTGACGTTCTTGATCTTGTACTGCACGCTGGTGTTGATGGTGATGGGTGTGGCGGCGTGCGCGGATATGAAAGTGCTGGCCAGGACAGCCAGCACCGCAATACATGAGAACAGTTTTCTCATCGAGGTCTCCAGTGTTTGTGATTGTTATGCGTGGTATTACTGCTCGCATCCTAATCAGCCGCACTGGAAGGCGCCAATCAAATTTTAAACTGGTTTCATACCTGTTTAGGTATCAGCAAAGTTTAATAGGCCAGCGTGAAGCGGCTGTGCGCGTGGGCCGGGTGCTCCAGCTCGTCGATCATGGCGACCGCGTAATCCTCCACCGAGATGCGGCTCTCACCCTGGGCATCGGCCAGCAGTTGATCCGTGCCGAGGCGGAACTTGCCGGTGCGTTCGCCGGGCTGGAGGAAGGCGGCTGGGCTCAGCATGGTCCAGTTCAGCGAGCTTTCCTTGCGCAGCAGGTTCAGCGCTTCGCGCGCGCCCAGCGCGCTCTGCTTCCATTGTTCCGGGAAGTCCGGCGTGTCGACCACCTGCAGGCCGGGCGCCACTTCCAGGCTGCCGGCGCCGCCGACCACCAGCAGGCGCTTCACCTCGGCGCGCTTGGCGGCGGCGATGATGGACTGGATGCCCTGCACATAATAGTCATACGTCTTGTCGCCGTGCGCGTGACCGCTGAAGGCCGAGATCACGGCGTCATAGCCTTGCAGTTGCGCGGCCAGCGCGTTCGTGTCCAGCACATCGGCTTTCTGCGCGGTGACGCCGGCGTGGGCCTCGACGCGCTCGGGGCGGGAAACCAGGGCCGTCACCTGGTGGCCGCGCGCCAGCGCTTCCGCCAGCAGTTTGGAACCGACGTAGCCGGTGGCGCCGATGATTGCGATTTTCATGTTGATGTCCTCAAAAGGTTAGCGATGCGCCATCTTGCCCCACATGGTTGATACGATAAACGGGAAGGTCCATAATTGATTAATTCGACTTTCTAAACAATCATGAGTCTGCCCGGACAAATCAACCTGAACGACCTGCTGATATTCAGCGCGGTGGCGGAAACCGGCGGCTTCACCGCCGCCGCAGAAAAACTGAACGTGGCGCCGGCCAAGGTCAGCCTGGAAATCGCGCGGCTCGAGGCCCAGTTGGGCGTGGCCCTGTTCACGCGCACCACGCGCAAGGTGGCCCTGACCGAGCAGGGTCAGACCCTGCATGCCGAATGCACGCCCTTGCTGGCGCAGTTGCAGACCGCGCTGGATGGACTGCATGGCACGCAGGAGCGCCTGTCCGGCGTGCTGCGCATCGCCGCGCCGGTGGACCACGGCGCGCAGATGCTGGCGCCGGCGCTGGCCCGCTTCGCGGCGCTGCATCCGAAGCTGCATATCGACTTGCGTACCAGCGACCGCATCGCCGACCTGGTGGCCGAAGGGATCGATGTCGCGATTCGCATGGGCTGGCTGCGGGATTCGTCGCAGCGCGCGGTCAAGCTCGGGGAGTTCGGGCAGTTCGTGGTGGCGTCGCCGGATTATCTGCGCCGCGCGGGGACGCCGCTGTCGCCCGCGGACCTGGTGCGGCACGACTGGGTGGCCATGACACTGCTACCGACGCCGCTGACCTGGACCTTCACTTCGCCCGATGGCGGTGAACACACCGTGCAGCTCAAGGCGCGGATGAAGGCCGATTCCGCCTCGGCGCTGCGCTCACTGGTACGGCACGGCGTCGGGATTTCGGTGCTCGACCAGTTCAGCGCCACGCCGGAACTGGCCTCCGGCCAGTTGGTGCGCGTGCTGGCGGATTGGCAAGTGCCGCGCGGCGGTCTGTATGCGGTGTTCCCGCCGGGGCGGCATGTGTCGGCCAAGGCCCGCGCGTTTTCCCGCTTCTACCAGGAACACCTGGCCGCCGGTACAATGGACGCCATTTCTCAGGTCTGAATACGCCATGCCAGTCATCACAGAATTTCGCAAGCAATCGCCGGCGCCGGAGTACGACCATCCGCGCGAAGAGCGCCGGCTGGAAGGCAATCCCAAGCGCACGACATGGAACCACTACACCGGCGCCAGCGGCGAAGTCAGCGCGGGCGTCTGGGCGTGCGAGCGCGGTAGCTGGCGCATCGCCTTCGCGCACAACAAGGAAGAATATTTTTACGTGCTGGAGGGGCGTTGCCGCATCGTCGATGAACAGGGTTACGCCGCCGAAGCCGGGCCCGGCGACGCGCTGGTGATACCGGCCGGTTTCAAGGGCGTGTTCGAAGTGGTGGAACCGGTCAGGAAGCACTACGTCATCGTCGAGCGCACGGTCTGAGCGGTCAGGGATTGCCGGTGCTGGTCGATAGCGGCTGCGCGGTCGACAGGTGCAGGCCGCGCTTGGATTTGGCCGGTCTGCTCGGCGTTGGCGGCGGAGGCGGCGCGTTCTCGGCGCGGTCGGCTGCCTGCTGGGCTGCGATGATGGCATCGGCATTGATGACCAACATGGGGCTGGGACGGTTGTAGCCCCCGCGCCTGCCGCCCGGCCCATACCCCGAATTCGCTGCGCCGGCAGCCGGCTGCGTGGCGGTCGGCTGCGTGGCGGAGGAAGGCGCGGCTGCCGGCTGCGTGGTCGCGGCCGTTTGCGCTTGCGCGCACACCGCCATCGGTATCAATGTCATCGCCAGGTATCGCCGCATGATCTGCCTCCTTGTTACGGCCTAGCCTACACGCCCGGCGCCGGACTGTCCACAGCGACGCACCTCATGCGAAAATACCGGACTTCGTTACCCGCCCCACCCCGACCATGAAGCAGCCCGTCTCCGCCCTCATCTCCGCACACGACGCCGAGCGCATCGACCGTTACGCGGCGGCGGCAGATGCGGCCGGCTGGCTGCATCCCGTTCAGCAGGCCATGCTGCACCGGCGCGGCTGGCTCAGGATGCTGGCCCCGCGCCATTGCGGCGGCGCCGAACTGCCGCTGCCGGAGGCGGTCCGACTGGAAGAATCGGTGGCCGCGGTCGACGGCAGCATGGGCTGGGTGCTCACGCTCTGCGCCGGCGCCGGCTGGTTTGCCGGCTTCCTCCAGCCCGAACTGGCGCGCAGCATCATAGGCACGGCGCGCGTCTGCCTGGCCGGCAGCGGCGCGCCCACCGGCTATGCCGACCAGGAAGGCGACGGGTTCCGCATCACCGGCCGCTGGGACTACGCCAGCGGCGCCCCGATGGCCACCCATTTCACCCTGAACGCCATCTTGCGCGCCAACGGCCAGCCCCTGCTCGACGAGCACGGCGCGCCGCGCATCCGCGCCTTCCTGGTGCCGGCCGCGCAGGTCCAGGTCGAACCGACCTGGCGCAGCATCGGCATGCGCGCCAGCGCCTCGCACAGCTACCGCGTCGAATCGCAATGGATCGCCAGGGAGTACGGCTTCGCCATCAGCCCGGCAGCGGCGACTGCGGACGGCCCGCTGTATCGGTTCCCGTTTTATTCCCTGGCCTACCTGACGCTGGTCGCCAACCTGGCCGGCATGGCCGGCCATTTCCTGCAACTGGCGCGCCCCTGCATGCAGCGCCGCCGGCATGCCGTCCAGGGCCTGCCGCTGCTGGACGTAGCCGAAATCGCCGCGCTGCTGCAAACCCACGAGAACGGCTTCGACGCCGCGCGAACGCGCTTTTACGAAGTCGTGGACGGCAGTTGGCAAGTGATCGCTGCAGGCGCGGTCCTGTCCCCGCAGCAGGTACAGGCGGTGCGGGACGTTTCGCTGACATTGGCCGGCGTTTGCCGCACTGCGGTAGACCAGCTCTATCCCTATTGCGGTCTGCAGGCCGCCGCCGTGGACAGCCCGCTCAACCGTGTGTGGCGGGACTTCCACACTGCGACGCAGCATTCGCTGCTGCTTCCTTAGCAATCATGCGCACCCGGCATGCGCCTGATTATGAAATCCGCCAACCTTCGAAATGATTTATAGGAATTGTCAGATAAATTATGCTTACACCCCAGGGTATTGCGTGATAATGCGTACTCGGCAAAAAGGCAGACGAACCCGGGGGGAGACATCCGGCCCTTCGTCATGCCGGTTCAACCAAAGTACCCCGGGCATGCCGCGCACGGTCCCGCGCCTGGGGACGACTATTACACCGTGAGTATCTAATGACTAATTTCTCGACTCTCGATTCGATCGTCTTCCTGTTCTACTTCGCACTGGTGGCCAGCTATGGCATCTGGGTGTACCGACGTAAACAAAGCGGTTCCGGCCTCGCCTCGCATGACTATTTCCTGGCTGAGGGTTCCCTGACCTGGTGGGCCATCGGCGCTTCGCTGATCGCTTCCAACATCTCCGCCGAGCAGTTCATCGGCATGAGCGGCTCCGGCTACCGCATCGGCATGGCGATCGGCGTGTACGAACTGATGGCCGCCGCCACCCTGGTGATCGTGGCCGTGTTCTTCATGCCGGTCTACCTGAAGAACCACATCTACACCATGCCGCAGTTCCTGGAACAGCGTTATGGCAAGGCTGTGGCCACCACCATGGCGCTGTTCTGGCTGGGCCTGTACGTGGTGGTCAACCTGACCTCCATCCTGTACCTGGGCGCGCTGGCAATCAGCAGCCTGTCGGGCATCGCCCTGCTGCCATGCATGCTGTTCCTGGCCGTGTTCGCCGCCGTGATCACGCTGGGCGGCATGAAGGTGATCGGCTACACCGACGTGATCCAGGTGACTTGCCTGGTGGTCGGCGGCCTGGTCACCACCTGGCTGGCGCTGGACATGGTGGCCGCACTGGCCCACGGCAAAGGCGCCCTGACCGGCCTGTCCAACCTGTACAGCACCACCCGCGACCACTTCGACATGATCCTCAAACGCGACAACGCCAACTACATGGACCTGCCAGGCCTGTCGGTGCTGCTGGGCGGTATGTGGATCGTCAACCTGAACTACTGGGGCTGCAACCAGTACATCACCCAGCGCGCACTGGGCGCCGACTTGCCGACCGCACGCAAGGGCCTGCTGTTCGCCGCTTTCCTGAAGCTGCTGATGCCGGTGATCGTGGTTCTGCCAGGTATCGCCGCTTACGCGCTGGACAAGTCCGGCGCGCTGGGCGACGCCATGCGCCAGGGCGGTGAACTGAACCCTGACCGCGCCTACCCTATCCTGCTGGGCCTGCTGCCTTCGGGCCTGAAGGGCGTGGCGTTCGCGGCCCTGACCGCCGCCGTGGTGGCTTCGCTGGCCGGCAAGGCCAACAGTATCGCCACCATCTTCACCCTGGACATCTACAAGAAAACCTTCAACAAGGAAGCCAGCGAACAGCGCATGGTGTGGATCGGCCGCCTGACCGTGGTCGTGTCCATGGCCCTGGCCGTGGTGATCGCGCCTATGCTGGGCATCGACAAGCAAGGCGGCTTCCAGTACATCCAGGAATACACCGGCTTCGTCTCGCCTGGCATCCTGGCCATGTTCCTGCTGGGCTTCTTCTGGAAGAAGACCACTTCCGGCGCGGCGATGTTCGCCACCATCGGCGGCCTGGTTGGCTCCATCATTCTGAAGTTCTTGCCTGGCATGATGGACCTGTCCTTCCTGGAGCCGATCGGCTTCGCCAAGAAGAACGCCGCCGGCGTGCCAGAGATTCCTTTCCTGGACCGCATGTTCATCGTGTTCTTCGTCGTGGTCGCCGGCATGGTCCTGATCAGCAAGCTGGCCGAGAAGCGCCGCGAAGCCGACGGCAAGGGCCTGCACATCGACACCTCGCTGTTCCGTGTGGATGGCGCCTTCGCTGCCGGCTCCGCCGTGATCGGCGTGGTGCTGGTCACCATTTACGCCATGCTGTGGTAAGAGAGGCGCGCACATGATCGACGCAACGCGGCGTCGTGTGCTGCAAGCCTCGGCGTTGACTGGACTGGCGGCAGCAATGCCGCTGGTCTCGGCAGCCAACGCCAAGGCTGGCGCACACAGCCTTGCCCCTACCCCTCCGATGGGCTGGAATAGCTGGAACTCGTTCGGCCCCACCATCACCGAAGCGCAAGCGCTGGAGAACGCGGCCATCATGGCCGCCAAGCTCCTGCCGTTCGGGTACAACGTCTTCACTGTCGATATCCAGTGGTACGAACCCGGCGCCAACAGCTACACCTATCGCGACAACGTGCCGCTGGCCATGGACGAATACGGCCGCCTGCTGCCGGCGCCGAATCGCTTCCCGTCCGCCGCCGACGGCAAGGGCTTCACCGCCCTGGCCGACCGCATCCACCGCCTGGGCATGAAGTTCGGCATCCACCTGATGCGCGGCATTCCGCGCCAGGCCGTCGAGCGCAACACCAAGATACTGGGCACGCCCTATCACGCGCGCGACATCGCCGACCTGAAGGCCGTCTGCGAATGGAACAAGGACATGTACGGCGTCGACATGACCAAGCCCGGCGCCCAGGCTTACTACGATTCCGTGTTCCGCCTGTACGCCTCGTGGGGCGTGGACTTCGTCAAGATGGACGACATGTCCCGTCCGTACACCCAGAACTGGCGCGAGATCGAAGCGGCGCACAAGGCCATCGTCGCCTCCGGCCGCCCTATCGTGTTGAGCCTGTCGCCGGGCGAAACCGACCTGCGCTGGGCCTCGCACGTCCCGCATTACGCGCAGATGTGGCGCATCTCGGACGACTTCTGGGACGACTGGAAACTGCTGAAGTCGCAGTTCGACCGCCTGGAGCACTGGAATCCCTACATGGGTCCGCAATCCTGGCCCGACGCCGACATGCTGCCGCTGGGACGGCTGGCACTGGGCGAGCGCGACACCAAGTTCACCAAGGACGAGCAGCAAACCCTGATGACCCTGTGGTCGATCGCCCGTTCGCCGCTGATCATGGGCGGCGACCTGCGCCACCTCGACCAGGCCACGCTGGACCTGCTGACCAATCCGGAAGTGCTGGCGGTGAACCAGGCCAGCCAGGACAATCATCCTCACCAGGCCGACGCGGGCACCCGCATCTGGAGCGCGCGCCCGGCCGGCGGCAAGGATTATTACCTGGCCCTGTTCAACACCGAGGACCAGCCTGCTGAAATCGTGTTTGACCTGTCGCGCCTGAACCTGGGCGACCGCCAGGTGCGCGTGCGCGACCTGTGGACGCGGCGCGACCTGGGCGTGGTGCCCGGCAGCCTGCGCCAGACCCTGCCGCCGCACGGCTCGGCGCTGCTGCGCCTGAGCGCCTGACGGCGCATCCTACCGGCGCCGGCTCCGGCCGGCGCCCTTTCCCACTCAAGCCGCCAGTTCGCGCTCGCCCCACACGCGGTCGCGGTAAGCGCGCGGCGTGCAGCCCAATTCCCGCTTGAACACCAGGTGCAGGTACTGCAGCGAAGTGAAGCCGCAGCCCAGCGCCACGTCGGCGATGCTGCGTTCGCTTTCCAGCGCGGCCTTGGCCGCATCCAGCTTGTAGCGCAGGATAACGTCGTGCACGCTGCATCCCAGCTCGCGCCGGAAATACGATTCCAGCGTCGAGCGCGACACGCCCACATGCTCGGCCACCTGGTGCGTCTTGATGCCCTGGCAGGCGTATTGGCGGATGAAGTGACGCGCCCGCATCACCTGCGGATGGGTGATCAGCCGGTGCTGGCTGGACGCGCATTCCTTGATGCCAACCGGCGGCACCAGCACCCGCGTGGGGATCCGGCTCACGCCGTGCAGCATCTGGTCCAGCAGGCTGGCGGCCGTGCGGCCGATTTCCTGCGCCCCCTGGATCACCGAGCTGAGCGGAATCCGCGTCAGCATGCGCACCAGCGGGTCGTTGTCGATGCCGATCAGGGCCACCTGTTCCGGCACCGCGATGCCGGCCGTGACGCACGCTTGCAGCAACTGGCGCGCGCGCGCATCGGTCACGCCGATGATGCCGATCGGCTTGGGCAGGCTTTGCAGCCAGGCGATCTGGCCTTGCACGGCGTCGTCCCAGGCGGTCGCGCTGGTTTCGCAGCCGCGGAAAATTTCCGCTTCCATGCCGTCGCGCTCCATCAGGCTGACGAAGGCCTGTTCGCGCTCCGCAGCCCAGCGGTGCTGCTCCGACGCGGGCAGGCTGAACATGGCGAAACGGTGCAGGCCGACGTCGATCAGGTGATCGCGCGCCATCTCGATCAGTTTGAAATTGTCGGTGGCCACGTACGGCACGCCGGCCGGATAGTCGGCCTCGCAGGCGTACGAGCCGCCGACCGCCACCACCGGCACGCGGCAGCGCGCCAGCGCCGCCGCCACGGACGGGTCGTCCATGTCGGCGATGATGCCGTCGCCCTGCCAGTCCTCGATGCCGCCCAGGCGCAGGCGGAAATCCTCTTCCAGGAACAACTCCCAACTGGAACGCCGGCTGCCCAGGTAGGCCGCGATGCCCGAGAGGACTTCGCGGTCAAAGGTCTTGTTGGCGTTGAACAGCAGTGCGATCCGATGTGCTTTGCTGGTTTTCATGTCGCCCTCCCTGCCGGTCAGTGCAGCGGCTTGCCGTTCACATCGTAGACGGCCGCGTCCAGGTGTACCACCGTGGTGACGGCATGCTTGTCGGCCGCGTCGGCCGCCAGCATCAGCTTGTAATCGCCCTTGGCGACCTTCCACGTTTTGCTGGCCGGGTCATACATCGCCAGCAGGCGCGGATCGATGGTGATGGCGCCGCGCGCGGTGGCGCCCGGCTGCACGTCCAGCTTCTGGAAACCGGCCAGGCGCTTGGGCGCTTCCCACTTGGCGCCCAGCGGCGCGACATACACCTGGGCCACGTCCTTGCCCGCCACCTTGCCGACGTTCTTCACGCTGAACGAGGCGCTGACCACGCCGTGCTTGACCTGGGCGCTCAGGTCGGACCGGGCAAACTCGGTGTAGGACAGGCCGAAACCGAACGGGAACAGCGGCGTCAAGCCCTTCAGGTCGAACCACTTGTAGCCGACTGCCGCGCCTTCGTGGTAATCGACGTCGAAACGGCGGTCCGCCACTTCGGGGTAGCCATCCACCGCCGGGCGCGGCAACTGCGATTCCGAGGCCGGGAAGGTGGCCGGCAAGTGGCCGGAAGGATTCGCTTCGCCGAACAGCACGCCGGCGATGGCCTCGCCGCCGCTGCTGCCGGGGAACCAGGCTTCCAGCACGGCCGGCACCTTGGCCAGCCATGGCATGGTCACGGGGCCGCCGGTCTCCAGCACCACCACGGTCTTGTCGTTGGCGGCCGATACCGCCGCGATCAGTTCATCCTGCTTGTTGGGCAGCGACAGGTTGGGCAGGTCGAAACCCTCGCCGGTCCACTGGGTGGCGAACAGCACCACCACGTCGCTGTCGCGCGCCAGCTTGGCGGCGGCGGCTGGATCGGCGCCGTCGTCAAAGCGCACCACCGCATTGGGCAGGCGCTGCTGGATGGCTTTCAGCGGCGCGGATGGGTAGACCATCACCGGGCCGGGCCAGGTCTTGGGCAGCAACTCCGGCGCGGCATTGCCGCCGGCCGGGTACACCAGCGACGAACCGCCGCCGGCCAGCACGCCGCGGTCGGCATAGCCGCCGATCACCGCGACCCGCTTCAGCCCCGCTTGCAGGGGCAGGATGCCGCCCTGGTTCTTCAGCAGCACCATGCCGGCCTGCGCGCCCTTCAGCGAGACGGCGGCGTCGGCCGCCATGTCCAGCGTTGCGGGCACCGGCGATACCGGGTGGTCCACCACGCCGTGTTCAAACATGCCATGCAACACGCGGCGCACCATGTCGTCCAGCCTGGACTGCGGCACCCAGCCGTTCAGCACCGCTTCCTTGAGCGGCGGGCCAAAGTAGTCGGCCAGGTCGAACGGCATGCCGGATTGCTGGTCCAGCCCCGCGTTGGCGGCGGGGATCGTGCTGTGGGTCGCGCCCCAATCGGACATCACCCAGCCCTTGAAGCCCCAGTCCTTCTTCAGCACCTGGTTCAGCAGGTGGTCGTTTTCGCAGGCATAGACGCCGTTGACGCGGTTGTAGGAGCACATGACGGCGCCGGGATTGCCATCCTCATAAGCGATCTGCATGGCCAGCAGGTCGGACATGCGCGCGGCGCGTTCGTCGATCTTCGCGTTGAGCGTGGTGCGGCCGGTTTCCTGGTCGTTGACCACGTAGTGCTTGAGCGTGGAGACGACGTGATTGGTCTGGATACCCTTGATCTGGGCGCCGGCAATGCGGCCGGCCAGCAGCGGGTCGTCGCCGCCATATTCGAAATTGCGGCCGTTGCGCGGCTCGCGCATCAGGTTGGCGCCGCCAGCCAGCAGCACGTTAAAACCGTAGGCGCGCGCTTCGGCGCCGATCATGGCGCCGCCGGCGTAGGCGGCCGCCGGATCCCAGGAGGCCGCCATGTTCAGGCCCGAGGGCAGCGCCGTCGCCGCGCGCGCCGCCGGCCCGGCCTGGCTGGCCACGCCCATCCCGGCATCGGTTTCCCAGATATTCGGGATGCCGAGGCGCGGCACGCCGTACACAAAACCGGCCGATTGCTGGCGCGATTCCGGCGGACGATGGTACTGCTTGCTTTCCATGTCGGCGCCAAGGTAACCGTATACCAGCTTGAGTTTCTCGTCCAACGTCATGGCCTGCAGCGCCAGGTCGGCGCGCTGTGCTGCGCCGAGTTGTACATTCATCCAGGGTTGGGCGGTCTCCGTCGCCAGGGCGCTGCCACAGCACAGGGCTACGGCAGTCGACCACAGGCGTATATTTTTTTTCAATTGCATGTCTCTATCCAGTGGGTGGTAACTGGCACCAAAGAATAAAGACATCGCCCTTGTCGGGCTAATGATCAGCGGGAAATTGCTAGCAAAACTGCCCTAGTGTTAGAAATTCTGATGTTTGTGTTAGCCCTTGCAGGCGATGCGGAAGGCCTTGGGCGTGCAGCCGTATTCTTCCTTGAACAACTTGTTGAAGTAGGAAATATTGCTGTAGCCGACAGAGTAAGCGATTTCCGCCACCGTGGCCGTATCCTTCTCCGCCAGCAGCCGGGCCGCTTCAGTGAGTCTTAGTTTATTCACATACCCACTGAAAGTAAAACCGAACTCGTTCTTCAGCACTTCGCTGATCTTGTTGCGGTTGACCCCGGTTTGCTCGACCACCGTCTCCAGGTCCAGCTCGGCGTCGGCGTATTTGTTGGCCAGGAATTGCAGGATGGCTGTCTTTTCCTTGTCGCGGTGCGGCTCCAGCGACAACTGCTGGTAGGCCACAAACGGCAAGTCCTTCTGCAGCTTGCCCTGGACGTCCGTCACCAGGGCGCGCGCATGTTGCTGGAAAAACCACAGGCCGAAACCGCCCCAGGCCAGGCCCAGCACCGCCACCAGCAAGACCAGGTAGCGCCGGTCGCGCCCGCGCAGTTCCAGCTCGCTGATTTCCACCGTGGACGTCACATCGAGCGGACTCTGGAAGGTGGTGCCAAAGCTAATCCGCGGCACCTTGTCCAATTTATACGCCTGGTGCGACAAATCCTGCTTGACCAGGTAGAACCACCATTGCGGCGTTTCCAGCCGGGTCAGGTCCAGCTCCGCGTGGGACGGACGCTCGTTACACGAAAAGAAGCCGAGCGGCGTCCGGTAATTCAGGAAATCGTCGTGCTTGGCGCCGCCCTCGTAAGTCGGGACGCTGAGCTGCAAGGTGTTGGCCGGCGAACAGCTCACCCGCATCGAAATGGTCGTATAGCGCGACAGGTCCGCATGGATGGGCTTGCCCTTCTGGTCGAGGAACGTCAGGTCAGTGGCGACATACGGATGCTCGATCTGGTTCGAGACCCGAAACTGGTAACGCAATAGCTGCCGGTCCTCCTCCACCCGCAGGGTCGCCGGACCGCCCGGACGCGCATCCCAATTGGGCACGGCGTGCCAGGCCAGCGGGCTTTCTGCGGCCGGCAACAGGGAAAGATGCAAATAGCTTTCCTTCAGACAGAGATATCCGAGCAGCAGGCTGGCAACAAGCAGGCAGAAGCAGCCGATCAGCGCTTTTTTATAAAATTCGTACATGCAGAATCTGGATTGAAAGTGCGCCTGCATGCAATTTTACGCACTCGATGCCCCCATGACAATTAAAAAAAGGGCGGCCGCAGCCGCCCCTGAACCTGCACTGGATATAGGCAGGAGATGAAGGCAAGTTCATATTGTCGGCGCGGCGGCGCCAGGCCGCAATTACCAAATCCACCAAGTCGGCCTATGAAAATGCGCAGCCCGCGCGGCGGGCGCCTGCAACAAATCATGTGGTGCACCGGCGAATTTCATAATTGCAAAGTCATCGCATAAGTGCGCACAATAGCGGATGATCAGAACATCAGGAGACCACGCGCCATGACCCAACGGAGACTGCTGACCGCCGTCCTGTCGTGCGCGCTCGCGGCCGCAGCCTGCCTGCCCGCGCGCGCCCAGACCAGCCCGCCGCCCTTCCCCACCGTGTTGTACGGTACGGCCTACTACCACGAGTACATGCCCTACGAGCGGCTGGACAAGGACGCGCAGATGATGAAGGCGGCCGGCTTCAACGTGGTGCGCCTGGGCGAATCGACCTGGAGCTTGTGGGAACCGGAGGACGGCCGCTTCGAGTACGCCTGGATGGACCGCGTGATCGACGCCATGGGCAAGGCCGGCATCAAGGTCATCCTCGGCACGCCGACCTATTCGGTGCCCGCGTGGATGGCCAGGCAGCATCCGGAAATCCTGGCGCGCCGCTTCAACAGCCTGCCCAACAACTACGGCATGCGGCAGAACATGAACACCGACGCGCCGGCCTACCGCTTTTACGCGGAACGGCTGATACGCCACATCGCCGCGCGCTACAAGGACAATCCGACCGTCATCGGCTGGCAGGTCGACAACGAGACCGGCAGCTATGGCGCCGCCAACGACGACGTGTTCATCCGCTTCCAGCATTACCTGGAAAAGAAATTCGGCTCGCCGGAAAATCTCAACAAGGCATGGTTCCTCAACTACTGGGGCCAAGACATCCACACCTGGGTCGACCTGCCGCGTCCCGACAGCGCCCAGAGCACCGGCTACAAGCTGGAGTGGTCGCGCTGGAGCCAGATGCGCGTCACCGACTTCCTGCACTGGCAGGCGCAATTGATACGCGAATGCGCCTCGCCGCGCCAGTTCGTGACGCAGGACTTCGCCGGCGCCATGCACAATGACGTCAACGAGGAAGCCGTCGCCAAGGCGCTCGACGTCCCGGCCGTGAACATCTACCACTGGGGCCAGGCCGAGCATTACAACGGCGCCGACCAAACCGTGCAGGCCGATTTCACGCGCTCGCTCAAGCGCGCCAACTTCCTGGTCACCGAAACCAACGCCCAGACCACCGACTGGTCCTCGTCCTTCCAGTATCCGCCGTATGACGGCCAGTTCCGCGAGGACGTGTACACCCACCTGTCCAACGGCGCCAACATGGTCGAATACTGGCACTGGGCATCCATCCCCGCCAACCAGGAGACTTACTGGAAAGGCGTGCTGTCGCACGACATGGAACCGAACCGCGCCTACGCCGAGATGAGCCGCACCGGCAATGAGCTGCGGAAGATCGGCCCGCACCTGGTGGACCTGAAAATCCACAACGACGTCGCCATCCTGTGGAGCCGCGATTCGCTCAACGCCCTGAACGACATGCCCTTCGCCAAGGACAGTCAGTGGGGCGGCGGCGGCAGCAAGGCCGACTACGGCTCGCTGGTGCGGCAGATGCACCGGGCGCTGTACGACCTCAATGTCGGCGCCGACTTCGTGTTCCCGGAGACTGCCGACTTCTCGGCCTACAAGGTGCTGATCGTGCCGGCCCTGTACGTAGCCGACGACGCGCTGCTGCAGCGTATCAGCGACTACATCCGCAAGGGCGGCCGCGTGGTGATGACCTTCAAGAGCGGCTTCGCCAACGAAAACGCCGCCGTGCGCTGGACCATGGCGCCGGGACCGCTGCGCGAGGCGCTGGGCTTCCACTACCAGGAATTCTCCAACCTGGCGCAGCCGCTGGCGCTGAAGGACGACCCTTACCACGCCGGCGGCGACAACAAGGTGCAGTACTGGGCCGAGTTCCTGCAACTGGACACGGCCAAGGCGCTGGCCTATTACGACCACCACTTCTTCGGCCGCTGGCCCGCCATCACCATCAACCAGTACGGCGCCGGCCAGGCGCTGTACGAGGGCAGCTATCTGTCGGACAAGCTGCAAAAGGCCGTGCTGCAATCCTTCCTGCAGGAGCAGGGCCTGATGGGGCCGGACCAGCAACTGCCGCCGCAAGTGCATGTGCGGACGGGCACCAACAAGGCCGGCCACACGGTGCGCTACTACTTCAACTACTCTGGCGAGGAAGTCAGCTTCCGCTACCCGCACGAAGCCGGCAACGACCTGCTGACCTCCCATGCCGTGCATGGCGGCGACACCGTCAAGCTGGCGCCGTGGGACCTGGCGATCATCGAGACAAACTGACGCCGTGCCGCGCCGCTAGGCCTGCATCGCCAGTCCCCGGTGGACGCTGCGCGCGCCGACCAGGCGCAGCGGCGCCCGCGCGGCGGTGACTTCCTGGTGGACCGCCGCTGTATCCAGCTTGAAGACACTCATGGTCGCCACCAGGTTGGCGGCCTGGCCGCTCAGCGATTCCGCCGCGGCGGCCGACTGTTCCACCAGCGAGGCGTTCTGCTGCGTCACGTCGTCCATCTCGGCGATGGCCTGGTTGACCTGCTCGATGCCCTGCGACTGTTCCTGGCTTGCGCTGCTGATCGAGGAAATCACCGCGCACACGCGCTTCACGCTGGTGACCACCTCGGACATGGTGGCGCCGGCGGTGGCGGCGAGATCGGTGCCTTCGTTGACCTTGCCTACCGCATCGTTAATCAGCGTCTTGATTTCCTTGGCGGCCGAGGCGCTGCGGTGCGCGAGGTTGCGCACCTCGGTCGCCACCACCGCGAACCCGCGTCCCTGTTCGCCGGCCCGCGCCGACTCCACCGCCGCGTTCAGGGCCAGGATATTGGTCTGGAAGGCGATGCCTTCGATGACGCCGATGATCTCCACGATTTTGTGCGATGCCTCGCTGATCGCACCCATGGTCTGGATCACGCGCTCGACGGCGGCGCCGCTGTCGCCGGCCACCTCAGAGGCGCGGATCGCCAGCGCATTCGCCTCGTTGGAGCTTTCCGCGTTCTGGCGCACGGTGGACGTCAGTTCCTCCATCGACGAGGCGGTTTCCTCCAGCGATCCCGCCTGGCGCTCGGTCCTGCTGGACAGGTCGCTGTTCCCCTGCGAGATTTCCGCCGCGGCGGTCGATACCGACTCGGCATCCTTGCGCACCGCCGACACCACCCGCACCAGCGAAGCCTGCATGCGGTCGATCGCCGCCAGGATGCTGTGCTGATCGTTCTGGCGCAGCTTGCATTTTTCGGTGAAATCGCCGGAAGCGACGCGCTCCACGACCCGGCACAGCTCGGCCGGTTCGGCGCCCAGCGCCTTCAACAGGCGCGACACGATCAGGCTGGCGGCGGCCACCGACATCAGCACGGCGGCGACCGCAGCGACCGCCATCAGCGTCCGGGCGTGGTAGTAATTGTCTTCCGCCTCGCGTATCAGTTCCGCCGAACGCCGGGCGGTCAGCGTGGCGTAGTCATTCGACGCCGCCACCAGCTCGGCCAGCAGCGGACGGCATTCTTCGTTCATCTTGCGTATCGCCTCGTCGTTGCGACCGGCGTAGGCCAGGTCGACGATCGCCAGCGCGACCGGTGCGTAACTGTGTTCGATGGTATCGATCTTGCCGATCAACGCGCGCACTTCGGGAGTGACGCCCGATTCTTCCGCCAGCCTTTTCAGCTCCGCCAGATTGGACTGCACATCCGCGTGTGCCTGCACTGCGACGGCTTTTTCCTTATCCTTGTCGGCAGGCGTGGTGGCGAACACCAGGTTGCGCGCGGCGACCGCGCGCAGGCCGATGGCTTCCCGCACCTTGTGCGCCGCTTCCGAACGCGCGCGGGTGCCGTTCACATAGTGTTCGAACATGTCGAACTGGGTTTGGAAATTCACCATCGACAGGATGGCAACCGCCACCAGTAACACCGTCAGCGCGCCGAAGGCCAGCGCGAGCTGCGCACGTATCCCTAAAGTTTTCATGATCTTTGCCCAGATGTGGTAATGCCTGCGGCGCTGGGGCTAAACCATGGAAGGGCCACCAAGCCAGGACAGGCTACAGTGGCACGGGGCGGGGGTGCCGGGGGGGTGCCGCTACCGGAATTGGGCAGCGGACGATTCTTATCCTACATGAATATGGCCACAAATCAACAAATTCTCACACATTGTCACCACCGCTACAACAGCGATGACAGGGCGGCCATGTTCATGGTTTGACATCCTGTCGGGTCCAAACAGAATTCCCCGCTCGCCAGCGCGCATGGTGCCTAGCGCTGGGCCTTGACGGCGGCAACCATCAGCACGAAAGCGCCGCAGGCGGCGAGTTGGGTGGCGACCTGCGGCAGCGAGGGCGGAAACACCAGGAAAAAGCCGCGGCCCTTGATCAGCGCGGAAAAGCTGGACACCGCAAACGGCATGAAGAACAGGCGGAAGGTCTGCCATGACACTTCCGGCCGCGACAACTTGCCGCCTACGCTCAGCAGCAGCGCGACGCCAACGATGCCGCTGATGCCGAGGGAGTTCAGCCAGATGCGCGGGTTGGGGTCAAAATAGCGGCTCACCGTGCAGAGATACCAGATCAGGTAGCACCACAGCACCAGCTTGCCGACGGACAGATCGCGTACATATCGAAGCAGCCTGGTTCCCGCATGGACGCCTGTCTGTATTTCAGGGCTCATCGATATAACCTTTTTCATACGCCTGCGATTGATTCTCAAAGATCGCCATCGCCGTCAGCATGCGCCTGAAACCGAACTTACGGTAAAAGGGCTCCTTGCCCGGCACCGCATACAGGATGATCTTTCTGTGCCCCTCGGATTGGCGCACCAGGTCAGCCACGATCTGCTTGCCCAGTCCCGTGCCCTGGTGGCTGGGCAGCACGGCGACGTCGCAGATGTACGAGCAGTCGACGCCATCCGCCAGCGCGCGCCCTACCCCCACCAGCCTGCCGTCCTCGCGCGCGAAGCACACGAATCTGCTGTTGGTGAAGGCGGTCTTCAGGTCGGCAGGGTTCTTGTTCCCCAGCGGCGCGGCATGATACAGGGCGCTGAGTTCATCCCAGTCCAGCGACTCGATCGTATGAAACCAGCTTAGCGTCACGCGGCCTCCTTCGCTGGCGCCAGCAGGTTCGCGTCGCGCGCGAGCAGCCATTTGCCGTCCTGCTTCTTCAGGACGGTGAGCGTGTAACCCTCGCGCGGCATCGGCGGCGAACCGTCCTGCGGCGTGACGACGATGGCCAGCTTATTCCACATGAACGCCCAGTCGCCGGATACCGTGATCTCCTGGATCTCGGCGGTGCCGTCTATCGTGGGCGCGCCTTGCTGGGTCTGCGTCCGCATCGCCTCGGCAAATTCATCCTTGCGCATCGGCGGCCTGCCGGGAGCGAGAAAGACGACATCGTCGGCCACCAGGCTCAGGACCGTGTCGGCATCGCCGGCCTTGGTGGCTGTCATCCAGGTTGAAACCAGTGTGCGGATTTGCTCTTCATTGTTTTGCATACGACCTCCCTCAGGATCTATAACGATACAAGGAATTCATCGATCAGTGGCGCAATTTCAGCGGCGTGGGTTTCGGCGAGATCGTGATCGCCATTGGCGAAGACCTGCAAGCGCGCCCTCGGCAGCAGCGCTGCCAGCCGCTGGCCCACGCTGACCGGGCTGATAGGATCAGCATCGCCCCACAACAGAAGCACTGGGATGTCGATCGTTTGCAATTGCGCGGACAAGTCTGCACGATAAGCCGAAAACCATCGCGGAAGCTGGGGATGGGCCTCGTGAAACGCCGGACGCCAATCGGTACCGCCAAGCGCTGCGACATCGACGCCGCCGGAGGTGGCGGCGAGCACCAGGTGGGTGATCAGTTCAGGTTTCCTGAGCGCGGCAAGCACGGCCACCACGCCGCCCATCGACTGGGCGACCAGCGCGGTAGGCCGGTCCATCTTCGCAAGCACCATCTCCGCCAGGTCATCCAGGCCATGCACCGACGGACTCGCAGGCACCGAACCGAAACCCGGCCAGCCTATATGCTCCTTGTGCGCGGGACAAGCCAGCATGTTGGCGACCGGCTCCCAAAGCTGCGTGCGGCCCAGCGCGCCGGGAAGGAAAAAGATTTGCGATGGTTGGGATGGTGATGTCATGCGTAGCTTGTTCAAAAAATGTCCAAGGTTGGGATCCGTGTTTTCAAGTGGGACTTCGGAGAAATGAAACCAGCGTACCGCATTGAATTCAGACGCATCGAAAGTGAGCTTCGCATCGCGCGAACCATGCACAGGATACCAAAGCGATACAGTTCAAAGCCGTCATTTTGCTATGAATCGAAGTTTTTTTCATCCCTGGAAAAGGGTCTTGCGCAAACCTAACGTGCCGCGCTCCGGTGAAGAGGAATGCTAACCTGTGCGCCATTGTCATGGCAGCTTGGATTGGAAGGCATCATGAGCAAAACCGTTGGGGATTTCTTTGTAGAGCGCCTTTACGAGTGGGGCGTGCGCACCATCTTCGGCTATCCAGGCGACGGCATCAACGGCGTACTGGGTTCCCTCAATCGCAGCAAGCACAAGATCAGGTTCATCCAGGCCCGGCACGAGGAAATGGCGGCGTTCATGGCCTCGGCATATGCCAAGTTCACCGGCGAACCGGGCGTCTGCCTGTCCACCGGCGGTCCCGGCGCATCGCACCTGGTGACCGGCCTGTACGACGCCAAAATGGACCACATGCCTGTGCTGGCGATTTGCGGCCAGGCGCCGCGCACCGCACGCGGCGCACACTACCAGCAGGAGCTGAACCTGGAGCGCCTGTTCCAGGACGTGGCCGACTATGTGCAGGAAGCGGCGGCGCCATCGCAGGTGCGTCACCTGGTGGACCGCGCCATGCGCACGGCCATCGCCCGCAACGGCATCAGCGTGCTGGTGCTGCCCGGCGACCTGCAGAATCTGCCGTACGAAGACCCGCCGTACAAGCATGGTTCCGTGCGATCGGGCATCGGCTACAGCAAGCCGCTGGTGATACCGCGCGACGACGACCTGCACCGCGCCGCCGCCGTGCTCAATGCCGGCAGCAAGGTCGCGATCCTGGCCGGTGCGGGGGCGCTGCGCGCCAGCGCCGAACTGATCGCGGTGGCTGACCGGCTGGATGCTTGCGCCGCCAAGGCCTTGCTGGGCAAGGCCGCGCTGCCGGACGATCTGCCGTGGGTGACCGGCTCCATCGGCCTGCTCGGCACCAAGGCCAGTTGGGAATTGATGCGCGAATGCGACACCCTGCTGATGGTTGGCACCGGCTTTCCCTATTCCGAGTTCCTGCCCAAGGAAGGCCATGCGCGCGCGGTACAGATCGACATCGATCCGACCATGCTGAGCATGCGCTTTCCGGCGGAAGTCAACCTGCATGGCGACAGCGCCGAAACCTTGCGCCTGCTGCTGCCGCTGCTCGAGCAAAAGCAGGACGGCGCCTGGCGCCGCCACATGGTCGGCATCGTGCAGGACTCGTGGAAGGTGCTGGAAAACCGCGCGATGCAACCGGCGCATCCGCTCAATCCGCAGCGGGTGGCGTGGGAATTGTCGCCGCAATTGCCCCCCGACGCCATCGTCACCAGCGACTCGGGGTCCTGCGCCAACTGGTACGCGCGCGACTTGCGGGTGCAGCAGGGGCAGATGTACTCGCTGTCCGGCGGCCTGGCGTCGATGGGTGCGGCGGTGCCGTACGCGATCGCCGCCAAGTTCGCCCATCCTGGACGGCCGGTGGTGGCGATGGTCGGCGATGGCGCCATGCAGATGAATAACATGGCGGAGCTGATTACCGTGTCGAAGTACTGGCAGCAGTGGGAAGACCCCCGCTGGATCGTCTGCGTATTCAACAATGGCGATCTGAACCAGGTGACCTGGGAACAGCGCGTGATGGAAGGCGATCCGAAGTTCGACGCCACCCAGCAGATTCCCGACCTGCCCTATCACCGCTTTGCCGAATTGATCGGCATGAAAGGCATCTACTGCGATCATCCCGACCAGGTGGCGGGGGCGTGGCACGAGGCGCTGGCTTCGGATCGCCCGGTGGTGCTGGAGTTCCGCACCGATCCCGAAGTGCCGCCGCTACCCGCGCACATCACGATGGAACAGGCGCGCTCGTTCATGAGCACCATCCTCAAGGGCGATCCCAAGGAAGCCGCGATGCTGGCGGGGGTTGCGCGCCAGGTGTTCAGCGGCGTTCTGCCCGGGGATAAACCATGAGCATCGACAGGCGGCAGGCCAGTGCAAACGCACTGGGCGCCGCCACCCTGGGTCTGACGCTGGCCGCGGTACTGATGGCCCGGCCCTGGTCGCGCGGTCCCACGCAAACGGCGCTACGCAAACGCAGCTCCCCCACCCTCGGCCCGCCCCCGGCCCACCTCGCCGGCGACATCGTCCACGCCGACGCCTCCGACGCTGGCCAGGACAGATCGGCCATCGCTGCGACGACCGTACCATCGCGCACCGGAGAAGCCCGCGCAGCGAGCCAGCTTTATCTGTCGGCGGCCATGCTTGCCGCCTCGGTGCTGAGCGACAGCGCCGTTGAACACTATCGTGGCGGCTACGACAACCCCGGCATGTTCGCCTCGCTGGCCGGTGCGGCGCTGGCCTTGGCCTGGGCTGCGCGCGGCGCACGCCATCCCGGCAATCCCGCGCCGGCACTGCCATTCGGCGCGGCTTGCGCGATCGGTGCGGCGGGCATCGGCTTCCACACTTACAACGTGCTGCACCGTCCTGGCGGCCTGAGTTGGTCCAACCTGTTCTACGGCGCTCCTCTCGCCGCGCCAGCGGCCCTGAGCCTGGCCGGCCTGCTCGGCCTGGCCGCACGCGCGACCGGAAACTGCACCTCGCCGCCGATGCGCCAGCCCAGCGGCCGCGCCCTGTGCGCGATTGCCGCCATCGGCCTGGCCGGCACCAGCGTGGAAGCCGCGCTGTTGCACTTTCGCGGCGCCTACCATCACCCGGCGATGTGGCTGCCAGTGGCCTTGCCGCCAGTCGGCGCCGCGCTGCTGGCGGTCGACGCCATGCGTCCCGCCACCAGGCCGCGCCTGCTGACACGGGCCTGGTTGACGCTCTGCTCATGGCTAGGCGCGGCCGGAACCGCCCTGCACGCGCGGGGCGTGGCGCGACAGATGGGCGGCTGGCGCAACTGGAGCCAGAATCTGCTCAGCGGCCCGCCGCTGCCCGCCCCGCCGGCATTCAGCGCCCTGGCGTTGGCCGGCCAAGCCGCGCTATCGCTGCGCGCACGCGACATCACGCAGACGGAGACGCCATGAGCGCGCGCTATCCCGGCTACGATGTGCTGGCCAAGTGGGACAGCCCGTCCTTCGATGACGCGACGCGGCAGGTGCTGGAGCAGCGCCTGCGTGCCCTTCCGCCGCGCCGCTTCCTCAGCCCGACCGAGTGGGAACTGCTGGAAGCCGTCAACCGTCGCCTGCTGCCGCAACCTGACCGCGAAGACCCCATCCCCATCACGCCCTGGATAGACGCCATGCTGTACAACGGCCAAGGCGAAGGCTTCCGCCATCCCGACATGCTGCCCATGCGCGAGGCCTGGCGACACGGCCTGGTCGCGCTGAATGACGAAGCCCATTGCCGCCACGGCCGCAGCTACACCGAACTCGACGCGCAAGCGCAGGACGCGGTGATCCAGGCGCTGGTGGACGGCCACGAACAATCGCCCCGCTGGCGCCCCCTGTCTGCAAAACGCTTCCTGGTCCAGCAAATGCTCAAGACCGCAGCCGGCATCTACTACGCCCACCCAACGGCGTGGAATGAAATCGGATTCGGCGGGCCGGCCAGCCCGCGCGGCTACGTGCGCCTGGGCCTGGACCAGCGCGACGCATGGGAAGCACGCGCCGCCGGCCCGGCACGGAGCCCGGCATGACCGAGCGCGAGCCGCGCACCGGCGACGGCCGAGCGCCCGATGTATTCCGGCGCGGCGGCTGGGTCCCCATGCGCGAGTACCGCGATGCCGATGCGGTGGATTTCGCGATCGTCGGCGCCGGCGCGGGCGGCGCCACCCTGGCCTGCAAGCTGGCGGAAGCCGGCTTTTCCGTCATGGTGCTGGAAGCCGGCCCGTTCTGGCGTCCGCTGGAGGATTTCGCTTCCGACGAGGAAGCGCAACAGCAGCTCTACTGGCTGGACGAACGCCTGAGCGGCGGCGCCGATCCGCTCGCGCTGGGCGGTAACAATTCAGGCTGGGGCGTAGGCGGATCGACGGTCCACTTCAGCATGATCTCGCTGCGCTTCCGCCCCGAGTGGTTCCAGTCGCGCAGCCTGCTGGGCTACGGCCTGGACTGGCCAATCACCTACGCCGACCTGGCGCCCTATTACGAAGAAGCCGAGCGCGCGCTGGCCATCGCCGGACCGCTGCGCTATCCCTGGGGGCCGCCGCATCGCCGCTATCCCTACCGCGCCCACGAAATGAATGCTGCCGGCCTGGTGCTGGCGCGCGGCGCCGAACGCCTGGGTGTCGACTGGGCCGCCGTGCCGTTAGCCACCCTGTCTGCGCCGCGCGGCAAATCGCCACCCTGCGTCTACCGCGGCTTCTGCAATTTCGGCTGTTCGACCAATGCCAAGCAAAGCGCATTGGTCGTCTGGATTCCGCGCGCGCTGCAAGCCGGCGCCGAAGTGCGCGACCTGGCCATGGCCGGCCGCATAGAACTGGACAGCCAGGGCCGCGCCGACGGCGTGCATTACCGGCGCGGCGGCCGCTGGCGCTACCAGCGCGCGCGCCACATCGTGGTTGCCGGCTATGCCATCGAAACGCCGCGACTGCTGCTGAATTCCGCCTGCCCGCGCTTCCCGCACGGCCTGGCCAACAGTTCCGGCCTGGTCGGCACCCATCTCACCACCCACGCCGGCCCCGGCGTCTGGGCGCGTTTCGACGAAGAGATCCGCTGGAACAAGGGGCCGCCCAACATGGCTGTCTGCGAACACTGGAACTATGTCGACACCGGCAAGGACTTCAACGGCGGCTACGCCTTCATGAGCCAGGGGCCGCTGCCGCGCGCCTGGGCGCAGGTGGTGTGCACGGCGCGTCCTTTGTGGGGCATGGCGCTGCGCGAGGCCATGCTCGACTATAACTACATGAACGGCCTGGTGGCGGTGGCCGAGACCGAACCGCGCGCCGTCAACCGCGTCATGCTGGCCGATGAACACGACCAGCACGGCCTGCCTATCGCCCACGTCGAATTTTCCTATTCCGATAACGACCGCCGCCTGCAACGACACGCCAGCCGCTTCATGGCGCAAATGCTGGAGGCCGCCGGCGGGCGTGAGCTATGGCCCAGCGACGATACCAGCCACATCCTCGGCACCTGCCGCATGGGCAGCAACCCGGAGACCAGCGTGGTCAATGCCGATGGCCGTAGCTGGGACGTGCCCAATCTGTGGATCTGCGACGGTTCGCTGTTCCCCACCTGCGGCGGCGTCAATCCCTCACTCACCATCCAGGCGCTGGCCTGCCGCATCGGCCAGCGCATCACCGACCTGGCGGCACGCGGCGAGCTATGACATGGACCTGGAACGCAAACACAAGATCGCCAGCATCTTCGACCTTGAAGACCATGCCCGCAAGCGCCTGCCGGCGGTACTGTTCGACTACATCCACGGCGGCAGCGAGCAGCAACTGACGCTGCAACGCAACCTGGACGACCTGCGTGCGCTGGCGCTGCGCCAGCACAGCCTGCGCAACGTCGCGCGGCGCGAGACGGCTTGCACGCTGGCCGGCGATCCGGCGCGTATCCCGCTGGCCTTCGGCCCGACCGGGCTGGCCGGCCTGGCTTGGCCCAACGGCGAGTGCGAGGCGGCACGGGCGGCGCGCGATTTCGGCGTGCCATATTGTTTGTCCACCTGTTCGATCAGCTCCATCGAGGACGTGGCCGAAGCGACCGGCGCCCCCTTCTGGTTCCAGCTCTACCTGATGAAGGACCAGAAGGTGAACACCAGCCTGATACGCCGCGCCGACGAGGCCAACTGCTCGGCGCTGGTGCTGACCATCGACCTGCATGTACAGGGCAAGCGCTGGGCCGACCAGAAGGATGGGCTGTCGGTGCCGCCCCGGCTGACGCCGAAAAACATCGCCGACATGCTGACCCACCCGCGCTGGCTGGCCAGCATGGTGCACAGCAAGCGCCGCAACTTCGGCAATCTGGAACACGAAATCGCCGCCGGCAAATCAGTGGGCTCGCTGTCGCAGTGGATCTCCGAGCAGTTCGATCCCAGCTTCGATGCCGACACGGTGCGCTGGGTGCGCCGGCAATGGCCACGCAAGCTGATTCTGAAAGGCGTGATGCATCCCGACGATGCGCGCACCGCGCTGGAAGTAGGCGCGGATGCGGTCATCGTCTCCAACCACGGCGGGCGGCAACTGGACAGCGCGCCATCCTCGATCTCGGTGCTGCCGGCCATTGTCGATGCCGTGGGCAGCCGCACCGAAGTCCTGTTCGACGGCGGCATCCGTACCGGCGGCGACATCGTCAAGGCCATGGGCCTGGGCGCGCACGCCTGCCTGAGTGGGCGCGCCTGCCTGTATGGCTTGGCGGCGTACGGCTATGAAGGCGTGCTATGCGCGCTGCGCTTGCTGGAGCAGGAACTGCAGGACTGCATGATCCTGACCGGGTTGGCCCATGTATCCCGCATCCCGCCAGGCGTGGTGACAGCGCAGCCTGCGGTAGGTACGCCGCCATGACGCCGCGCCTAGCTTCACCCACCATGCAATCCAGCAGACGGCGCATCCGCGGTTGAGTCGCCTGGACGCGGGGGCACTGGTTCGACTGGCGGCGTATCGACGCTTGAGCTGCCAAGCCGAGGAGCCACTGCGCCCGGCCGCTGCCACGGCGCCTGCGCGGGACCACGGGTGGCGTAGTCGGTGGCCGACAGGGCAAACAGCAAGGCCAGCATGAAGATGCCCGCCATGGCCGCCAGCCGCAGCAGCCAGGGCGAACGCCGCAAGCGCATGAAGACCAGCGCCACCAGCAAGGTCTTGACGATTGCGATCGCAAGGCTGATTACATTGTTGAGCCATCCGAGCGGTAGCCTGGCCGTACCGGCGCTGGCGGCCAGCAGTAGCAGCAGCGCCAACCAAGTCAGGATCAGGGGACGAACAGTACGCTCCATGCTACCCTCCCGCGCGCCCGACCAGGTACAGCAGCGGATAGAGAAAAATCCAGACCGCATCGACGAAGTGCCAATATAGTCCGAGCACCTCGACCGCCGTTCCATTCGGCCCGGCAGGCGCCGGCCGGCGCAATCCGGCCGCCATGCCCAGGCTGACGATGACGCCGACGCTCAGGTGCAGCGCGTGCAGCCCGGTCAGGGCGAAGTACAGGATGAAGAACAGTTCCATGCCGGGCACGTTCTGTGGCTTGCCCGCAAGCGAAGGAAAGAAGCCCGCGCCAGGGAACAGCCGTTCTGCGAATTCCGCGTGATACTCATAGCCTTTGATCGCGAGGAAGGCCAGTCCCAGCGCGGCGGCCGCCGCCAGCAGCGAGGCCGCGCGGCGGCGCTGCCCGGCTTCGGCCGCGTGCCCCGCCAGCGCCATCAGCAGGCTGCTGGTGAGCAGCACTGCCGTGTTCACGGTGCCGAGCAGGAAATCGGTGTGACGGCTGGCGGCTGTCCAGCCTTGCGGAAAATGCAGGCGCAGGTACAGGTAACCGGCCAGCAGTGGGCCAAAGAACAGCAGTTCGCTGGCGATGAAAACCCACATGCCGAAAGCCGCCGCTTCTTCCTGTTGTGCGCGGCTCGTGAACTGCACCGCCGGTGTCTGCGTTGCGTCGTTCGTGTTCATGGCGAATACGCGTAAGGGCCGCGCACCACGACTGGCGGCTGGCTGAAGTTGTGCGTGGGCGGCGGCGAGGTCGTCTGCCATTCCAGCCCGGTGGCCTGCCAGGGATTGGGCGGCGCGACGCGGCCATAGCGCAGCGACCAGGCCAGGTAACCAAGCGGCATCAGATAACCAACGGCCAGCGTCACAGCGCCGGCCGAAGACAGCAAATGCAGTAGCTGGAATTCCGGCGGATAGCTGTGGTAGCGGCGCGGCATGCCTGCATAGCCCAGCAGGTACTGCGGGAAAAAGGTCAGGTTGAAGCCGGCGAAGATCACCAGCGCGGCCACCCTGCCCCAAGCTTCGGAATACAGGCGTCCCGTCACCTTGGGCCACCAGAAGTGAATGCCGCCCAGGTAAGCCATCACCGAACCACCGACCATGATGTAGTGGAAGTGGGCGACCACGAAATAGGTATCGGACAGGTGCACGTCCAGGGCCAACGTGGCGAGGAACAAACCGGTCAGGCCGCCTATCGTGAACAGGCCGACGAAGCCGAGCGCGTACAGCATCGGCGCCGGAAAAGTGATCCAGCCGCGGTACAGGGTGGCGGTCCAGTTGAACACCTTGATTGCGGACGGCACCGCGACCATGAAGGACAACAGCGAGAACACGGTGCCCGCATACACCGACTGGCCGCTGACAAACATGTGATGGCCCCACACCAGGAAGCCGATCACGGCGATGGCCAGAATGGCGTACGCCATGAAGCGGTAGCCGAACACCGGCCTGCGCGAGAAACAGGGAATGATCTCGCTGGCCACGCCCATCGCCGGCAGCACCATGATGTACACGGCCGGATGCGAATAGAACCAGAACAGGTGCTGGAACAGCAGCGGATCGCCGCCCAGCGCCGGATCGAAAATCCCGACCTGGAACAGGCGCTCGATGGCCACCAGCACCAGGGTCATCGCCAGCACAGGCGTCGCCAGCACCAGGATCAGCGAGGTCGCGTAATTGGCCCATACGAACAGCGGCAGCCGGAACCAGCCCATGCCCGGCGCGCGCATGGTGTGCACGGTGACGATGAAGTTCAGTCCCGTCAGGATGGAAGAGAAGCCGGTGACCAGCACGCCGGCCAGGGCCAGCACGACGTGGGAGTTGGAGAACATGGTGGAGAACGGCGTGTAGAAAGTCCAGCCGGTATCCACCCCGCCGGCCAGCAGCGCCCACAGGACGATGATCCCGCCCGTGATGTAGAGATACCAGCTCGCCAGGTTCAGGCGCGGAAAGGCCAGGTCGCGCGCGCCTATCATCATCGGCACCAGGAAGTTCCCCAGCACGGAAGGAATGGATGGAATCAGGAACAGCCAGACCATGATGATGCCGTGGGCCGTGAACAGCTTGTTGTAGCTGTCCGGCGTGACCAGGGTGCCGTTGGGCGTGGCCAGTTGCAAGCGGATGACGGCGGCCGCCACGCCGCCGAGGAAAAAGAACAGCGTGATTGACACCGCGTACAGCACGGCGATGCGCTTGTGGTCGTGCGTGGTCAGCCAGGAGCGCAGGGTGTAGCCCTCGCTCAGGTAGCTGGCGTCGCCCTGCACCGGTTGCAGGTCAAGGTCGCACTGGGGACGCATTTGTGGGCTGTTCATGGCCGCTCTCCCGGATGTATTCGATGATCGCCAACAGGTCTTCTTCGCTGATCTGTCCTGCAAACGAAGGCATGACCGGCGCGTAGCCCGCCACCACGTCTTTACGCGGCAGCAGGATGGAATCGCGGACGTAGGCTTCGTCCGCAATCAATTCACGCCCGTCCTGCAAGTGAACGCGGCGGCCCAGCAGGCCAGTAAGGTCGGGGGCGCGCGTGACGGAACCGGCGTCGTGGCAGCCGCTGCAGCCGTACTGGCGGTACAGCGCGAAGCCGCGCGCCGCCAGGCCGGGCTGTGTCGGCCCTTCGGCCAGCCAGCGCGCGAAGTCGGCCGGCGGCAGCACCACCACCCGCCCCATCATCTGCGCGTGGTCGGTGCCGCAGTATTCGGCGCAGAACAGGTGGTAAACGCCGGCCTGGCTGGGCGTGAAGGACAAGGAGGTATAACGCCCCGGCACCGCATCCTGCTTGACGCGGAAGGCCGGCACGAAGAAGCTGTGGATCACATCTTGCGAGGCCAGTACCAGGCGGACCGGTCGCCCTTGCGGCAAATGCAGTTCGCCGATCTCGCGCCGGCCGTTTCGATGTTCGGCCTCCCACATCCACTGCTTGGCCACCACGAACACCTGCATGGCGGCGGGATCGGGACGGTAAAGCGCGATGTAATCGATAGCCCCCCAGGCATACAGGCCCAGGAACAGCAGCAGCGGCGTCACGGTCCAGGCGATTTCGACCGCGGTGTTGCGGGAGCGCGCGTTGCGTGCGGCGTCCGAGCCGGCGCGGTAGCGTGCGGCGAATCCCGTCAACAGGGCCAGCAGGACCAGTGCGACCAGGCCGGTCAGCAACAACAGGCATAATGCCAGCCTGTCGAGTTGGATGGCATTGAGGGATGCGTCTGCGGGCAGCAGGTGGAATTCAGCGTTCATGTGCCGCGTCCTCCTGCGCTTCTGCGTCGCCATAGCCAGGCGGCCACGCCGGCGGCGGCCAGCAGGATGCCCGCCCGCACCGCGGTCAGGGCCGCTGTGGTGTGTTGTCCGACGAGCGGATCGCTGTGCGTGCAGAGTAGCAGCAGGCGCTGTCCCAGCGAGTCCTGGCTGACGTCTGCGGCTCGGCCGGCCAGCACGGCGGCGCGCAGTTGGGCCGGATCGAAGCTCACTCCCGGAAAGTAGCGCGTGATGCGGCCATCCGCATCGGCGACCACGAAGCCTGCTGCGTGCGCCAACTCTCCGGTCGCGGGATCGCGCAGCGCGCGATAGCCTAAGGCCTGTTCGACGCGGGCCAGGGCCGGCGCGTCGCCGGTCAGCATGTCCATGTCAGCCGCGCCGCCTGGCAGCAGGGATGCAAACGCCGCGCGCCGTTGCACCGCATCGACAGCGCCATCGCGCGGATCGATCGAGATGCCAACCAGGCGGTACGTGCCTGCCGCAAGGCCACTCATCGCGAGCGCTTGCAGCACGCCGGTGAACAGGGTGCCGCACAGGTTGGGACAGGTGTAGTAGCCTGGCACCAGTACCACTGGCACACGACCGAACAACGCGCCCAGCCGTATCGCGCCGCCATGCTCATCGCGCAGCATTACGTCTAGCGGCAGTTGCGTACCGATCAGGGGCGTAAATGCCGCAGCAGGCTGCGGCGGTAAGCGCAGCGCCTGCGCCCTCGCCGCGCCGCCAGCCAGAAGCAATGCGACCAACAGCAGTAAGGACATAAATGCGAACGGTCTGGATGTCATCGCTTGCTCTCCTTCCCGTCCGGCTGTTCGGCCATCAACCGCATGGCTTCTTCCAGCGGGATGTGGGCGATGCCGGCGCGGCGATCGACCCAACCGTAAGTGGCCAGACGTTTTTCTTTGGCGGCGAAATAGGCGGCGCGCTCCGGCTGCGGCGCGGTTTGCAGGCGGGGCGCGGCAATGGCGGATGGCGGCGGCGCGTCGTTGCTGGCTGGCCCGATCTGCCTAAACAGCAGCCATGCCCCGCCCACCGCCAGCGCAATGCCTGCCACAATGGCCAGCACGCCCAGGAAGATGGCGTCCACCCGCAAGCCACGTTCAGCCATGAGCACCCTCCCCGCTAATGCGCGCTGGCCGCAATGCGATCCAGGTAGGGAGGCACACTCCGACCGCGATGGCGGGCGCCAGCCATAGCCAGTTGCGGGTCAGCCCGGCGACGGCAGGCATCACCAGCCACCAGCAATCGAGCATGTGCGCGATCAGCAGGCCGGCAGCCAGCCCCCCCAGCACAGCGGGCGCGCGCTTGGCGCGGCGCGACAGCAATATGACCACCGGCAGCGCACCGTGGAAGGCCAGCAAGGTCCAGGCCACGGCCTGCCAACCGGGCGCGCTGCGCTGCACGTACCAGCCGATTTCGCGCGGCAGATCGGCCGCCCAGATGATCAGGAATTGCATGAACGCCAGATAGGCCCAGGACATCACGTACATCAGCAGCAAATTACCCAGGTCCGGCAGAACGGCGCTTGCGGCACGGCGGTCGATCAGCAGGACGGCGAGCGCCAACCCTGCCAGCATCTGGCCGGTTGCCGCCAGCCAGCCGAAGACGCTGGAATACCAGGCCGGCTGCAAGGACATGATCCAGTCGACGGCGGCTAGGCTGACCGAGAAACCGTATAGCAGCAGGCCGGCAGCGGCGCGGCCCGATGAGCGATGCCGGGCGCGGGTTTCCATCCATGCCAGTCCGCTCCACAGCAACAGGTAGAACACGCTGCGCAGGATGAACGCGGACGGCGCCAGCCACACACGGCGGAATGATGTGTCAGGCTGGAGGCCGTGCGGCGCGCTCCACGGATACAGCAGCGATATCCCGGCCAGCATTGGCAGGAACAACAGGCAGGCCAGCGGCAACCAGCGTGCGGCCCGCAACAACGTGGGACGGATCGCCTCGCCCCAGGCGCCGCCCGTCAACTGGTGCAGCCAGACGTTGGCCAGACCGCCCAATAGCGTACCGGTCACAAACCACCACGCGGCCAGATAGCTGGCCAACAAGGCGCGCACATCGAGCAGCCAGCCAGCACAAGCCAATATCGCCAACGCGGCCGCAAGTCCCGCCCACATCCGTGTGGATGGTTTCCGCGACACTGCGTTCGCCGCACCGTTCATGCTTCGCTCCCCGCGATCTGCGCGGCGCAGGGCCACAGTGCCGGCTTCGGCGCCGGTGCGTTCAGGGCCGGGTTCCTTGGCTCCGCGGCGCACGGCCAGGGCGCTTGTCCCAGCGCCGATATGATCTCGGGACGCTTCATGGCTGCGCCTCCGCCGGTTGTTGCGCCAGCCTTGCCTGTTGCGCCGGCGGCAGGCGCTTCGCCTCGACGTACTGGCTCATTTGCAAAGCGCGGATGAAGGCGACGATCGCCCAACGGTCCGCCGGCTCGATGCGATCGGCATACGGCACCATCACGCCATACCCCCGCGTGATAACGTCGTACAGATGGCGGTCCGGCGCCTCGCGCAGGCGCGGTTGATGGAAGCTCGGCGGCGCTGGAAAGCCGCGCCGCACCACCAGCCCGTCGCCATCGCCCACCGGGCTGTGGCACGGCGCGCAATAAATCATGTAGCGGTCCTGCCCATGCTGTAACAGGCGTAGATCGCGCCGATAAGGGCTGGATTGCGCCTGCTCCGCCGCGATGTCGTTCAACACGGCAGCCGCGCCGCGCCGGCCGCCCGAACTGTCCGCCGCTGCGCCGCGCGCATACGGCTGGATGCCGTCCGGCGGCACGCGGGCCGAAGCGCCGTCGTCCCACAGCGGGCTGGCCGCGAAAGTTTTATAGCGAGGCTGATCGTACATATCCTGCTTGGCGCCCTCGCAGGCCGCCAGCACGCTTGCCGCCATCAGCAGCAAGAACAGGCGCGGCTTCATGCCCGTACCTCGCGCAACAGCATGGGCTGCAAGTCGGTCAATAAGTCCCGCGCCGGACCGATGGCAAACACCGGATCGCGCGCCGGCAGGCATAAAAAGAAGCGATTGCGGCTGGCCAGTTCAAATTCCTCGACCTCGAACAAGGGGTGGTGCAATCGCGGCAAACCGTTCTGCACCAGCATCGCCAACACGGCCGCCAGTGCCGCGCCAAGTATGGTCAGCTCGAAGGTCACTGGAATAAATGCCGGCCAACTGTGCAAAGGCCGTCCGCCGATATTGACCGGATAGTCGATCACCGCCGCATACCACTGCAACAGATATGCACCCGCACCTCCCGCCAGCCCACCCAGCAGTGTCAGCGGCGCGGTCCGATCGGGCCTGGTGCCCAGCACCTGATCCAGCCCGTCGATGGCAAACGGCGCATAGGCCTCGGCATGGGTGTAGCCATGTTCCCGTACATGGCGGGCAGCAGCGCATAGCGCCTCGGCGCTGGGAAATTCGGCCAGCAGGCCATACAGGGCCGCGCTCACGCTTCGCCCTTCGCGCTTTCGCGCACCAGCTCGCGCATCTCGGCCATCGATATCAAGGGCAGGAAGCGCACGAACAGCAGGAATAACCAAACAAACAGGGCGATGGAACCTAACAGCGTCATCCAGTCCCAGATGGTCGGGTAGAACATGCCCCAGGCCGACGGAAGATAGTCGCGATGCAGCGACGACACCACGATCAGCATCCGTTCCATCCACATGCCGGCGTTGATCACCAGGCTAAGCACGAACAGCGCCCACACGCTGTGGCGCACACGGCGCCACCACAGCAACTGCGGCAATACCACGTTACACACCAACATGCTCCAGTACACCGGCGCATACGGCCCCACCCAGCGGTTGACGGTCATGTAGCGCTCGTACACGTCGCCGCTGTAAAAGGCGGTGAAAATCTCGGACAGGTAGCCGTAGGCGATCAACCAGCAGGTCGCCAGCAGCACCTTGGCCGCGTTGGCCAGGTGACGGCTGGTGATAAAGTCCTGTAGCCCGAAAGCGCTGCGCAGCGGGATCGCCAGCGTCAGCACCATGGCGAAGCCGGAGAACAATGCGCCGGCCACGAAATACGGCGGGAAGATGGTGGCGTGGTAGCCCGGCGTATTCCCCACTGCAAAGTCCAGCGAAACGATGGTATGCACCGACACCACCAGCGGCGTCGCCAACCCCGCCAGCAGCAGATAGGCCTTTTCGTAGCGTGCCCAATGGCGGGCTTCGCCGCGCCAGCCCAATGCCAGCAAACCGTAAGCCACTTGCGCGCCACGCTGCCCACGCATCGCTGCGCGATCGCGCAAGGTGGCGAGATCGGGTATCAGGCCCACGTACCAGAACAGCAGCGACACCAGCAGATAGGTGGAGATGGCAAAGAAGTCCCACAGCAGCGGGCTGCGCCACTGTGGCCAGACATTCATCACGTCCGGATACGGCACCAGCCAGTAGAAGAACCAGGGCCGCCCCAGGTGCAGGATCGGGAAGACGCCGGCGATCCCGGCCGCGAACAGCGTCATGGCCTCGGCAAAGCGGTTGATCGAGGTGCGCCAGCGCTGGCGCAACAGCAGCAGCACGGCGGAGATGAAGGTGCCTGCATGGCCTATCCCTATCCACCACACGAAATTGGAAATCGCAAATCCCCACGCGACCGGGATGTTCACGCCCCAGATGCCGATGCCTTTCACCAGCAGCCAAACGATGGCGACCATCAGCACCGCCACGCCGACGCAGGCGCAAAGGAACAAGGTCCACCAGCGCCATCCGGCCGGACCAGCCAGCACGATGCCGGCGATCTTGTCGCTGACATCGGCATAGCCCCAGCCAGGTCCCAGCACGGCGCTGCCGCGCGAGCGCGGATCGGTTGCGGAGGATACGGGCGTGTTCACTCCAGCTCCTTGTCGGGAAGGTGAACGCGGGCGGCGTAGCTGGTCCGGGGCCGGGTGTTGAGTTCTTCCAGCAGCACGTAGTTCAGCGGAGAGGCTTTTGCGGCGACCACCTCGCTGTGCGGGTCGTTCAGGTCGCCGAAGCGGATGGCCGATGTCGGACAGACGCCCTGGCAGGCCGTCACCACTTCGCCGTCGGCGATGCGGCGCCCCTGCTTTTCCGCTTCAATGCGGCCGCGGGTGATGCGTTGAAGGCAGTAGCTGCACTTTTCCATCACGCCGCGACGGCGCACTGTCACCTCAGGGTTCTGCAGCGCCTTGAGGCTTTCGTGCTTCTGGTTCGCGTATTGCAGGAAGTTGAAACGACGGACTTTGTACGGGCAGTTGTTCGAACAGTAGCGTGTGCCGATGCAGCGGTTGTAGACTTGTACGTTCAGGCCTTCGCTGTCGTGTACGGTCGCGCCGACCGGGCAGACTTCTTCGCACGGCGCGTGCTCGCAGTGCATGCATGGCACCGGCTGGAACAGCGTACGCGTGCCTGTCCGGTAGCGGTCCACCCGTATCCAGTGCATGCTGCGGCCGCGTATCACTTCCTCTTTTCCTACCACAGGAATGTTGTTTTCGGCCTGGCACGCCACCGTGCAGGCGCCGCAACCAATGCAGGTGTTCAGGTCGATGGACATGCCCCATTTGTATTCCGTGTATTCGCGCTCGGGATACAGAGAGACTTTCGGCTGATTTTCCGTCTGCTGCGTCGCCTGGCTGGGCGTGATTTCGCGCACCGGCTCGCGATCGTGCATGTCGACTTCGCGCTGCCGCAGCGCGAAGGTATGGCGTAGACCGGTGCGAGCCAATTGCACCTCGACCGGGCCATGCATGCCGGCGCGCGTCCGCAAGCTGTAGGCGTTGAAGCCCACTGCATCGCCGACCGACCCTGCGGCGCTGCGCCCATAGCCCAATGGCAGTGTGATGACGCCCTCGGCTTGCTCCGGCAGGACCAGTATCGGTGCGTCCAAGACGCGTCCCTCTACGGTAAGCCGAACCACGTCGCCATCAGTCACGCCAACACGCGCGGCTGTGGCGGGCGCGATCAGGGCGGCGTTATCCCAGGTGAGCGAGGTCAACGGCCGCGGCAGCTCCTGTAGCCAGGCATTGTTACTGAATTCGCCACCGTCCACTGCCGGATCGGCAGTGAACACCGCCACCAAAGGCGGGGACGAATCCTGTGCTGGACGCTCTCCTGTCGACGCGCGCGCCAACTGCAACGGCTGCGCCAATAGCCTGGACCTTCCGCCCCCGTCGGCGCGAACACTTTGCGCCGACGAAGCCGGCATTCCTTGCTCCCCGCCGGGGTGCACGACGCTCAGTGCTTGTGCCGACAATGCTGGCATTCCTTGCTCCGCGCCAGGGCGCACGACGCTCAGTGCTTGTGCCGACAATGCTGGCGTTCCTTGCTCCGCGCTGGGGCGTACGACGCTCACCGCTTGCGCCGACGATAGCGACACTCCCTGCTCCGGCCTCGCGGTGGGCGGCTGGGCGGACGGCGCGGTGCGGGCAGTTACTGGCCGCGCTGCGCTGCCTGGCACGACGCCGCGGCGCAAGCTCTCTCGCCAGAAGTCGTCGAAGTCCGCTGCTGTGCGCGCCGCACGCCAGGTCGCTTGCACCAGCGCGTGACCATCCCGGCTATCCTGCCCTGATACCGCCGCCAGCACGGCATGAACAGACTGTCCGCCATACAAGGGCGCGATCAGCGGCTGCACGATGCTGGCAGTGCCGTCCGCCGCACGGGCGTCGCCCCAAGCTTCGTAGCAGTGCGCCATGGGCAGATGCCAATTGGCTGCGCGCGCAGTCTCGTCACGATACAAACCCAGATGCACGCTGCACGGCACTCGGCGCAAGCCGCTGACGAACGCCAGTTCAGGCGGCGCATTGTAGACGGGGTTCGTGTCCAGCATCAGCAAAGTATCGACTCTCCCCGCGTGCATGTCAGCCGCCAGCTCCGCAATCGATGCGCCATGATCCGGCGCGCTACGTGCTACCGGTTCGATGTACGCCACCGCGCCCCCCTGCTCCGCGCCGAGATGCCGGTTCAGCAGACACACCAGCGCCCTGCTGGCCGCGCTCAGACTGGGACCACCCACCACCAGCGCGCGCCCTCGCGCACCGCGCAGCGCCTTGGCCACCGCCGCTTCCCAGCGCGCGCTGGCCGCGTCCGGCGCGGCCGCCCCGGCAGTTCCCACACCGAGCATGCCGGCCATGCGCCCAAGCGCGGCCTCGATCTCTTGCGGCGCGCGTGCCAGCCGCGCATCGGCATAAACCCCAGTCAGCGTCGGCGTCGATTCCAATGCATACAGACGGTTCGCGCCCGGCCTGGCGCCCAGCCGCCGTGCAACGGTAAAGGCACGCGCGTGCGCCACCGACGCGGGACCGGCACCGAACAAGTCCGCGTCCAGAGTCAGCAGGACATCAACACGCTCCAGGCTGTAGACCGCATCAAGCGGACGGCCGAAAGCAAGGGTCGTGGCGGCAGCAGCGCCATCGTCATGCAAAGGTTCCCAGGCATGCCAGCGCGCGTCAGGATAGCGCGCAGTAATTGCGTCAAGCTGCGCGACCAGTGTGGGCGATGTCACATCTCCTGTCAGAATACGCAATCCCTTGCCGAACCGTGGGCGACGCTCCGCCAGCGCCGCCTCGAACGCCTGCCAGGTCGACAACGCGCCGCCCTGCTGCACCGTCTGCGACCGTTCCGGATCCCACAACTGCAAGATGGACGCTTGCGCAAACACGTCGGTCGCGCCAGTGCTAAGCGGGTGCTCCGGATTGCCTTCGACCTTGGTTGGTCGGCCCATGTTAGTCTCGACCAGCACGCCGTGCGCGTAACCGCGCCGCACGAAAGCGGTGGCGTAAAACAGCGGCAATCCCGGCACGCCCTGCTCCGGCATGCGCGTGTAAGGCACGATGGTTTCGGCCGGCGGCCCGCTGCATGCCGTGCCCGCCAGCGCGGCCGACGCCGCCATCAGCTTCAGGAAGCGGCGCCGCGCCGGTTCATCCTGCACGGCCAGCGGAATGATGGGATGGCGATCGCTGCTCATCGGTGACAAGTCGAGCAATCGGTCAAGGCGCGGGTGCTGCGCAGTTGATACAGGCGATTCAATTGGCGTATCTCGTCCGGCGTCAGCGGACGCACCGGCCCCATCGCCAGCACCTGGCTCAGTGGGCGGATATGTTCCGGCGCGTCGCGATGGCAGCGCAGGCACCATTGCATTTCCAGTGCGGCGGTGCGCCAGGTCAGCGGCATCTGGTCCACCCGGCCGTGGCACTCGACGCAGGCCACGCCCTTGTTGACGTGGATGTCGTGTTCGAAGTAGACGAAATCCGGCAAGTCATGCACCCGCGTCCACTGGATGGGGCGGCCATTGCGCGCGCTTTCGTGCAGCGGTGCCAACGCGGGGGAATCGAGGAATAGCTGCGAGTGGCAGCTCAGGCAGATGCCCGTTGACGGCATGCCCGCGAACGCGGACTTCTCGACCGAAGTGTGGCAGTAGCGGCAGTCGATGCCGTCATCGGCCGCGTGATGCTTGTGGCTGAAGGCGATGGGCTGCGTCACCGGCTCCATACGCACATGCGCCGGCGCCATGCGCCACCTTGCCAGCGCCACGCCAGCCACCGTCATTCCCAGCAGTCCGAGCAGGATCAGCTTAACGACAAGTACGGCGGAAGGCGAAAACGGCGCGGCCATCGGGAGTCCCTTCGGAGTCGAGTGGCCAGTCTAGCGATAATCCCATCGCCGCTGCCGCACGGTACTGCGGAGAAACCGCCATTGCCTCAGCGGGAAGTTAAAAGGCCCTGTCAAAACAGGGCCTGCTCACGTCGCGGTTACTGCATCCAGACGGCGTAGTTGTTCCCCGAAGTCAGCAGCTTCCAGCCGCTGCCTGGCGACCAGCTATTCGGGCCGATCTTCATGGCCAGCTTGCCTGTATTGCCAGTGATGATGGCGGCATACAAGCCCTGCGTGGCCTGCTGGATCGAGACGGCGGAAGTCGAAGTCACATCGGCGGACTTGCGCGCGCTGATGAGGGCGCGGATCTGCGATTCCAGGTTCCAGTTGTAGATGTGCGGGTAAAACACGGTCGGGATGCCCGGATGCGTGAGGATGTAGGCGTAGCCTTCCATCACCGATCCGCAAGGCACGGGCCACAGGTTCTGGCCGCTGCCGCAGCTTTCGGCCGGGCCGGTGTCGTGGTTGTCGACAAAGGTGACGGACATGGCAGGCCACCAGCCGACCGCGCCGGCCGGATTGCCGGAAGAATCCTTCAGCCGCCAGTAGTTGCCGTTGGCCAGAGCGTCATTCAGGATGCCCTTGGTGGTGAAGTCGAACGCGCCGCAGCTATTGCTGGTGCCGTTGATCCAGTCCATGATGGCCTGGCGGTTGGCGTTGAGGTTGTTCAGGTCAAACGAGTCCGGCCACATCTCGCCCACGCAGAATTCGGAGCCGAAGGCGTTCGAGTACTGGCCCGCGTACTGCGCGCCAAAGCCCTTGACGTAATCGAAGCGGATGCCGCTGAAGCCGACCGGCTTGAGCACGTTGTTGAGCCACGAGGTGATGCCGTTCTGGACCTCCAGCACGTTCTTGTGATCGAGGTCGCGCGCCCCGCTGAAACCCTGGCCCGTGTCCGCATTGCCCCAGCCGCAGTTGCACTCGTCGTTATTGACGATGGTGTATTGCGACCAGGTCGGATTCGTGAAGTCGTACCAGCCGGTCGTGCCAACGCGGTGGTTGACCACCACGTCGACGATGGCCCGCATGCCACGGCTGGTGAAGGCCGACACCGCGTTCGACAGGTCGGTGGAACTGCCGTAGGACGAATTCAGAACGTTCAACTGGCGCGGCATGTAACCCTGCACCGCGCCGGAATCGGATGGCGGCGGGAACCAGACGTGGGTGAAGCCCATGCTCTGGAGGTCGGCCGCGTTGGCGGCCAGGGTGTTGTACCAGTTCGGACCGGAATAGTTCGCCGAATTCCAGTGGAAGCCCTGCAACAGGATGGCCCGGCTGCCGCCGGCCTGCTCGGCCGGGGTGGCCGCGTGGGCAGAGAAAGAAGCTGAGGTGAAAAGGATGGCCGCACTTGCAGCCAAAGCAAGTTTGCTACGCATATCGTCTCCAGGTTGTTGTAGTAACACTCGTTATTATTGGCGCGGATTTTGTGTAGTTTTACTCCGCAATATCGAGCGTAACAAAGAAAACACGCGCGGCCAAGCGAAATTTTGTATGAAACTTAGGTACAACAGTTAAACAATTTCCCATAAAAAAACCCGCGAAGATCGCGGGCCTCGATACCTGCTGATGTCCTTTCAGGATTGGGTCAGTTGCTGGAAGGTGATCTCGATGAACTCCGCCGGCCGCACCAGGCTGACTTTGATCGACACCAGCATATAGCTACGCGCCGCTTCGCCGCCCGTCGTGGAGGCACCCGGACCGACGCTGACATAGTAAGCATCCTCCGGTTTGCCGCCTATCAGGACGCCCGCCTTCCATTGCTCAGTGAGGAACCGCTCGATCATGGACCGCACGTTTCCCCAAGTCAGGGATGTATTCGGTTCGAACATATAGGCCTGCATTGCCGCCTTGATCGACTGTTCCAGCATGATCACGGTACGGCGCACGTTGACGTAGCGCCAGTCCTGGCTGTTGCCATCCAGCGTGCGCGCCCCCCAGATCAGCATGCCGCGGCCTGCCAGCACGCGGATGGCGTTGACGGCCATGCCATTGAGAGGCAGGTTCAAGTCTTCCTGCTCCTCCGCGCTGATGCTGACCACCGGTGCAAGCGCCGAATTGATACCGGTGTTGGCTGGCGCGCGATGCACTCCTTGGACGTTGTCGATGCGGACATACACGCCAGCGATCCCGCCGCTGGGCGGCAGCACGTTGAGCGCTGCACCGACGTCCTGCATCAACGACTTATAGGCTGGCAGCGCCGCCATCAGCATATTGTGCAGTCCGGCCGCCGGCTCTTCCGCGCCGAGCTGGTCGATCGCGGCCTGGAGTTCGGCGCGCTTTGCAGTGTCGGTCTCGGACCGCGCGGCGGCATCCTTCAGGAAGGGAATCAACGCGGCCAGGCTCTCCGGCGTGAGGCAGCGATAGTCCACCTGGTCATCGCCGATCAGGCTGGTGTGAAGCCAGGGATAATAGGCCGCGCCGTAACTGAGGAAGTCGCTGGTCAGCGAACGGAATCCGCCGGCGCCGGAAATGATGTCCTGGTCGTCGTTGCTGCGCCGCTGATCGCCGCGGTAGATATCGCAGATGACGATCCGGCTTTGCATCGCGCCACAATGCGCCAGCACCTGTTCCGTCACCGCGCGCGCGTCGCCGGCATCACCCAACAGCATCGCGTCCGGCACCACGATGATGGTCGACTCCAGTTCCTTTGCCAAAGCCTTCAGCGGCGCGTCGCTCAGGTCTTGCCCACGTTTGCCCTTGGCGACCGCGTCCGCATACAAGCCAGCCGAAACGATATAGCACGTTTTGCCGCCGTTATCGAAATACAGGCGCAAGCTGTTATACAGGTAGAACTGCGAATTGAGATCGATGCCGTCGACCCGCTGGCCATCCGCCGTCAACCTTACCTTGGCGGCAGGGGGACCACCAAAATACGCCCGGTATTCGTCCAGGGAGCCAATGCGGACCGGCAGGTTGCGCAAGTCCTTGCCATCATCGCGCAGTGCGGTTTCTGTATAGCCTATGAAGGCTGGCACGGAAGTGGGCACCGCCACCAACGCATTGGGAAAAGCGTTTAGTTCTTTGATGTAGACGCCGGGAATTTTCAATCGATATCCATGTCTTAGTGTTTGTCGAAACCTGAAATCAGATTTTCCCAATACCCGCGGCGCAAGGCAAGCGTTACCGCGTGGGTGCGATCGCGCGCATCCAGCTTCTGCAGGATGGTTTTCATGTGCGCCTTGATGGTGTTCACGCTCAGGCCCAGGCGCTCCCCTACCCGTTGGTTGGAGTGTCCGTCCGCGACGTAGCGCAGCACTTCCAGCTCGCGTTCGCTCAGCGCATCCTGTTGAAAATTGTTGGCCAGGCTGCAGGCTACCTGCTGCGGCAACTGCTGCCGCCCTGTGCACACGCTGGCGATGCAACTGCTTAGTTCGGCCCGCGCCAGGTTTTTCAGGAGATAGCCGCTGGCCCCGGCTTTCAAACCGCGCGCCACTTGCATGTCGCCAGCGTAAGTGGTCAGGATGATGACGCGGGCATGCGGATTCAGGCTGCGGATGGCCGCCGTCGCTTCGATGCCATTCCGCCCCGGCATTTGTAAATCCATCAGCGTGACGTCGGGGCGGAAGCGCTGGTATTGTTCGATGGCGGCGTCGCCATCCCCGGCCTCCGCCACGACTGAGAACTTGGGGTCGGCCGACAGCACGGCTGCGATCCCGCTGCGCATCAAGGGATGATCGTCCGCGATCATCACGCTGATCTTTTCGCCATCCCTGCTTTCCATCGCAGCGCTCCTTTATTGTCCCGCGCCAGCGTAGCACTTGTGCGCCGCGCTTTCATCACCCTATCGGGTATAAGCCAGCGCCGCCGGCAGCGTCAACTGCCATTCGGTGCCGGCGCCTGGACTGCCACGCAACATCAGCCTGGCGTTGATACGCTCCGCACGCTCGACCATGCCGCGCAGGCCCCAGTGATTGCGGCGTCCGCCGCCATCCAGGACTTCCGCAGGGATACCCACGCCGTCATCCCGCACGATGCAGCGGAATTCCCGCGCGCCGTATTGCAGTTCTACCTCGATCCGGCTCGCCCTGGCGTGACTGTACGCGTTGGCCACCGCCTCGGTCACGATGGCCAGGGCATCGTGATAAATCGCGCTATCGAGCTGGCGCAAGGCGCCGCTGATTTTCAGTTGGACCGGGCCAGCCTCGCGCGGCTGCAAGCGGGCCGCGGCGGCCACCACCGCATCCGGAAAACTGAGCTTGTCGTCCTCGCCTCGCAACTCGCGTATGCGGCCACGCCCCTCATCGACCACGTCGTCCGCCTGCTGTAGCGCAGCCTCCAGTTGCAGCCGCGCCGCATCCCTGGGCGGCAGTTTCATGGCCGCAGCATGGATATGCAGGATCAGGCTTTGTACCGATTGCAGCAGCGTGTCGTGCAGTTCCCGCGCGATGCGTTCGCGCTCGCTCACCCGTTCCCGCAGGCTGTAGGCCATTTGCCGCGCCATGCGCCTGATGCGCCAGCGGTACGCCAGATACGCGGCCGACAGCAGCAACAGGCCGCACAGCGCCTTGAACCACCAGGTTTCCGTCACGGCTGGCGCGATCGTAAACCGCATCGCGGCTTCCTGGTCGCTCCACCTGCCGTTGTAATCCGAGGCGGCCACGCGGAAGTGATATTCGCCGGGCGCGAGATTGCTGTAGTAGGCGCTGCGGCGCGCGCCCACGTCCTGCCAGTCCGCGTCCACCTCTTCCAGCCGATAGCGAAACCGCACCCGTTCCGGCATGGCCAGCGAGGGCATGGTGTAATCGATCTGCAATGCGGACACACCGGGAGCGAACTGGATGCGCTCCTCCATCGGCTTGCCCTCCCCCGGCGGCCCTATCGTCTTGATGATGGCCGGCTGCGCTGGCGACAGCGGCAATTGTTCCTGCGGATTCAACCGGAACACGCCGGTCGACCTGACCACCCACAAGCGCCCATCGGACGACAGCACCAGGGACGGCGACGGCGTAATGCGCGGCGCGCTGCCCTCCAGTCCATCGAGCTGATCCACGCGTTCGTAGTGCACGCGGTAATCCGGCGCCTGCCTGAAGCGGGCGATCTCCTCGCCCGCGATGCGAAACAGGCCAGCCGTGGCGTTCAGCCACACGTCGCCGTTATCCAGTTCGACGATGCCGGAGATGCCGTCAAAGGTTTCGTCATTGACGCCGCCGACCTGCATGAAGCGGCCCGATTCAAACAGCGCCAGCCCATTGTCCCCGCCGGCCCAGAGATGGCTGCCATGCGGATGCAGCGCCATCACCAGCCCCAGCGCGAGGCCGTCGGCTTGCCCGTAGCTGCGCCAGCCGGCGCCCTCGGCATGCACCACGCGGCCCGGAAAATAAGCCAGCCACAGGCCCGATGCCGCCGAGCGCGCCATCACGCTGACCTCGCCCTCGCCTTCGGCTTTCTCCCAATCGCCGCCGGCCTTCCGCCGATACAGGCCCAGGTGCTGGATGGAAGCCAGCAAGTCGCCGTCGCGGTCGGCCAGCACGCTGTTGACGATGGTATTGCCGATGGCCGCAGGGAGGGCGATGCGGCGGCTGTCCTTGCCCTGGATGCGGCGCAAGGCGCCGTAGGATGCGCCCCATATCGTGCCGTCGCCGGTGCGGGTAAAACTGGTCAGCATGTCCGCCCAGCCTTCGCGGTTGGCCGGCCACAGCGGCGTGGCCCTGGCTTTGCCGTCGTCGCCGGCGGTGACGTGGAAGCCGCCTATCCAGGCGCCGCCGCTGTCATCGGCCAGGATGGCCGCGCCGATGGCCGACGGCGGCACCTCGATCCTGGCCAGGCGCCGGCTGCGGAAACGATCGATCCCGGCGGACGTGGCGGCCCAGATATTCCCTTCCCTGTCCTCGAATATGGCGCCGACAGACGGGCCGCTCAAGCCTTGCGATGGCATGGTCCGCGACACCTCGTTGCGCGTGCGGTATTCCAGCCCCTCTTTCAGTCCCACCCAGAGATTGCCGCGGTGGTCGAACAGCAGGCTGGTCGGGTCGCCCAGATGCTCCCACTGCGGCCGGGAACCGCCAGTCCCGGCCAGTTGATTGAAATGGGCGTGGGCGGCATCCCAACTGACCACGCCGCCGTCGGGCAGATTGAACAGTACGCCGGTACCGCTGCCGGCTGCCGCCTTGACGAAGCGCGTGCTGCCCGGCCGCAGGCTGTACACGCCGGTATCGCCCTGCGCCCACAACACGCCCTGGCGGTCACGCATCAGCGTCTTGTACAAGTCGGCCGGTATTCCCCATGCGCCGGCAGGCACTTGCCAGCGGTCGTTTTCGAGGTAGTACATGCCCTGCGCCGTCGCCGCCCAGGTGCGGCCATCGCCGTCCTGCTCCACGCCCCAGACCGCCCGGCTCGGCAAGCCGTCGCGCTCGCTGTAGTTGCGGATGCGCCCATGTTGCAGCCGGGCGACGCCGCCGGTGCGATAGCCTATCCACAGGGCGCCATCGGCAAAGGCGTTGACCACGCTGACATTCCGGGTCAACAGGGGCGCGTTGATCGGCGTGAACTGCTCGAACCGCATGCCGTCAAAGCGATGCAACCCGGTCGGGCCGCCCAGCCACAGCCAGCCGTCCTTGGTCTGCGCCATGGACAACACCATGGCCGGCGCACCGTCGCGCGCGGTCCAACTGGTGTGATATAAATCGATCGGTCCGGCCGGCAGGCCGCCGGCCTGGGACGACAGGCAGCAGCAAAGGATTGCCAGTAGAGAAAACACTTTTCCGTAACTCAGCATTGGACTTTTCATGGAAAAAGCAACCGGCCGTTGATGTCGTTCTTGCATCCCATGCTACCCGGAATATTGTATAGAGACAAACTACCCGATAGGATGTAGGCCGACCGTGCCCGCGTGTCTATCCTGTGGCTTTCACCACGGGAGATCATCATGCGACGGACTGTCACCAAGCTGCTGTACATGGCCTTACTGATGCTGTACACCTTCATCGGACCGGCCCATGCACAAGCCCCCCAGAGCCATTTTGCGGAAGTGAATGGCGTACGGATGCACTACCTGTCGGCCGGCCAGGGCGACCCGGTGATCTTGATCCATGGCTATGCCGAATCCAGCCACATGTGGCTGCCGCTGATCGCGGCGCTGTCCAAAGACCATCTGGTCATCGCACCCGACCTGCGCGGCTTCGGGCAATCCGGCCTGCCCAAGGGACCTTACACCAAGTCCGTGATGGCGCAGGACGTGCACGCGCTGGCGCTCAGCCTGGGCATCAAGTCGGCCAAGGTCGTCGGCCACGACATCGGCCTCATGGTGGCCTATGCCTATGCCGCCCAGTACCCACGGGAAGTCAGCAAGATCGCCCTGATGGACGCCTTCCTGCCCGGCGTCGGCAACTGGAAGGAAGTCTGGCTGCTGCGCGACCTGTGGCATTTCCATTTCTATGGCGAGACGCCGCTGGCGCTGGTCAAGGGACGCGAGCGGATTTACTTCGAACACTTCTGGAACGACTTCGCCGCCGACAAAACAAAATCGCTGAGCGAGGTCGATCGCCGGTTCTACACCACGGAGTACGCGCAGCCTGGTCACATGGCCGCGGGCTTCGAAGTCTTCCGCGCCTTCCCGCAGGACGCGGAGGAATTCGCCCAGTACATGAAGACGCCGCTGACCATGCCGATGCTGGTGCTGACCGGCGAGAAGGCGTCCGGCCAATTCCTGATACAGCAGGCCCGCCTGGTCGACACCAACGTGGAAGGCGTGGTGCTCAAGAACAGCGGGCACTGGCTGATGGAAGAAGCAACTGCGGACGTGGTGCCGCGCCTGGTCCAGTTTCTGCGCTGAGGGATCATGCCCGGTCGGGCCTGGCCTCAGCGCCGGGCTCGATCCAACCCCACGCTTGATTTTTCATGGCATGATTCAGGAACACCTGACATGAAATTAAGCTTTTCCTTATGGAATTCGATGCCAGACCGACCATAATTGTCATCCTTCCCCCATGCCAGCCAGCGCAAAAAAACCATGCCAGAGATCGTAGCGGACATGCGTCGTCGTATCTGGCACATCTTGTTGTTGCTGTGCCCGCTCGTCGCCGCCGCGCAGCAACTGCCCTTGCGTTATTATGGACAGCAGGATGGCCTGGCCAACCTGGCCGTCACGGCGATGGCCAGCGATCAGCGCGGCTTTCTCTGGATCGCCACCCAGAACGGGCTGTTCCGCTATAACGGCGCCAGCTTTCAACGCTACGGGCAAGACGCAGGCCTGAGCGAAGCCTACGTCACGGCGCTGCTGGCCGATCGCGACAATCGCCTGTGGGTGGGCACGTATGACAATCTCTTTCTCAAGGTCGGTGAACGCCTGCAACCGGTGTTGCGCGACGACGGCCGCAAGGTCGACGTCTGGACGTCCCAGAGCCTGAACGCGAGTCCCGATGGCGCCAACTATGCGCTCACCGGGCAGCGCGTCTACCAGCTCGCCGTGGAGAATGGCCGTCCGCGCCTGCGCGCTGTCTTTTCCGAACAACAGATCCAGCAGCACCCGCAACTGGCCAGTATCGCCAGCGTGCACGCGGACGCCGGCGGCGGACTCTGGCTCGGTTGCGGTCCCGCGCTGTGCCATCGCGATGCCCAGGGGCTGACGATATGGGACAGCGCGCGCGGCGTCCCCGACGATGACTGGGAAGCCATCCTGCGCGACCGCAGCGGCCAATTGTGGGTGCGCGGCAGGCATCACATCATGGTCCTGGCGGCCGGCGCACAGCGCTTTGTCGACCGTACGCCGGATCGCGTGGCGATGCGGAATCCGGGCCTGCGCCTGCAACTGGCCGAGGATGGCGAAGGACGCATCCTCGCCAACGTCGACGACGGACTGGTGCGCTGGGAACAGGCGCATTGGCGGCGCTATGACATCGGCAACGGCCTGCGCAGCGGCGGTGGCGTCAATGCGCTGCAGTTCGATCACGACGGCGGCTTGTGGCTGGGGTCGCTGGGCCTGGGCATGGTGCATTGGCTGGGCTACGACAACTGGGAAAACTGGACCACTGCGCAAGGCCTGCCTGAGGACGGCATTCTATCCTTCGCGCGCGACGGCCAGGGCACGCTGTATGTGGGAACCCGGACCGGCCTGGCTACGCTGTCGCCGTCCGCGCAGCGCTTTGTGCCGGCTGCGGCCAAGCTGCCTGGAGAACGCTGGAGCAGCCTGGCGCGGGACGGACAGGGCCGGGTGTGGGGCGGCACGGCCAGCGGCCTGTTGGTGCAGTTCGGCGACGATGGCAGCGCCCGGGTCGCGGGCCGCGGTTTGCAGATCGTGTATGGTTTGCTGGCCGATCGCCGCCAGCGCTTGTGGCTGGCCAGCAGCGATGGCGTCGCCGCGCTGGACCTGCAAGCGCCGGCGCAGCGCCAACCAGCGCTCTCCTTAAGCCAGCCCGATGGCGCAGCGGTCACCGATTACACCGTCGTCTGCCAGGCCCCGGACGACAGCATCTGGCTGCGCAGCCCCGGCCATCTGTCACACTACGACGGCGGCAAGTGGCGCCTCTATCCCAGCGAGAAGCTGATGGAAGGCGCCGAATTGTCTGCGATGACCTGCTCCGCCGACGGCTCGCTGTGGCTGACCGACGCGCAAAACCGGCTCTACCGCGCCCGCCTCGGACAGCAAGGCTGGCAGTTCCAGCGGATAGACAAAGGTCTGTTCGAAGATGCCGAGATCATCGGCCTGCGCGAGGATAGCCGCGGCTGGCTGTGGGTGGGCACCGACGCCGGCATCGCCGTCTGGAACCGCGATCACTGGCGCTTCTTCAACCAGAACGATGGCCTGGTCTGGAACGACAGTAACGGCTGCGTCTTTTTTGAAGACCGCGACGGCTCGATGTGGATCGCCACCAGCAACGGCGCGTCGCATGTGCTGCATCCGGAACGGCTGTTCACGCCGCAGCCGCTGGGCGCGCAGATCGAAGCGGCCCGCCGCGACAAGCAGGCACTCGCGCCGCAATCGTCCTGGACCTTGCCCTGGTCCAGCGCGCCACTGGAACTCAACCTGTCCAGCCTGTACTACGGCAACCGCGGCATGCTGCGCTACCACTATCGCCTGGCCGGCCTGGAGACCGGCTGGACCAGCTCCGCAGTTCCGCAAGTCCGCTACGCCGCCCTGCCGCCGGGCCAATACCAGTTCGAATACTATGCCAGCAACGATTACGCCCACAGCGTTTCCGCCGTAGGGCGGCAAACCATAGACGTGCAGCCGCCGTGGTGGCGCTCGACGCCGTTCTATCTGCTGTGCGCCCTGCTGGGCTGGGGCCTGCTGGCGCTGCTGTACCGCCTGCGTGTGCGCCAACTGCTGCTGAACCAGCTCCGCACCGAACAACTGGTGCGCGAGCGCACGCTGGAGCTGGAACAGTCGCGCGAACAGTTGCGTCACCGGGCGCTGCGGGACAGCCTGACCGGCGCCTGGAACCGCGGCGCCATCCTGGAAATCATTGACCAGGCCTTGTTGCAGGCCGCCGACCAGCAACTGCCGCTGTTGCTGGTGTTGCTGGACCTCGATCACTTCAAGCGCATCAACGACCGCTATGGCCACCCGGCGGGTGATGCGGTGCTGCGCGAGGCGGTGGCGCGGCTCAGCGCCTCGGTCCGGCAGAGCGACGCGGTGGGACGTTACGGCGGCGAAGAATTCGTGGTGCTGCTGCGCGGCCTGGACGAGGCCAGCGGGCACGGGCGGGTGGAAGAATTGCGCCACGCCATCCGCGGCGAACCGATCGCGATAGGGCCGGATCAAGCGATCACCGTGACCGGCAGCTTCGGCGCGATCGCCTTCGATCCGCACTGTCCGCTGGCATCGGCGGAATTGATCGCACGCGCCGACCAGGCGTTGTATCGCTGTAAGGCGGGCGGCCGCGATCGCATCGAATATGCCCCGTCCGGCACCTAGGCGCTGGCAACCTGCCTGCGGCAAGCGGCGTACGCCAGCCTGAACGAGCTTCCTGCTGCCTGAACAATGGCAGCGAGTAAGCTCCGCTGACGTGACCTGGCATCAAAAGCGATGACGTATGCCGAGATCCGTGCCGGTGTTGCCTGTCCCCGTATCGGTGCCATTGCCGACGGTGTAGCTGGCCCCGTTGCGGTTGGTGATGTGGCCATAACTCAGATACAAGTCGGTACGCTTGGACAGCGCGTACAGATAAGCCACCGCCCATTGACGCGCATCCTTGTTGGCCGAGGAAAGGTCATCGTGCCGGATGTAGGAAGCCAGCACCGTGTGCACGCCACAAGTCCAACTGCCGCCCAACACGTCGTCCGCGCTGCGCGCGCCCGCCAGTCCATGCGTGATGCCATGCGCGACGTCCACGCTGAATGCGCTGACCTTATATTTTGCCGCTAGCATGCTGTAGCGCGAACTATCGCTGGCGTCGGCGTTTTCCTTGATGTGATTGGTCAGCGTCACCGTGAACGGCCCATCGGTGTAGTTCAAAGCAGCGCCCAGCGTACGATTCCTGGCGCTGTTGCCTGCGGTCTCGCCGGCGCCGTAGGCCAGATCGGCGGCAAAGCCGGCATAGCGCGGGGTCTTGTATTCCACCATATTGTCGACCCGCGTATTCCCGGGAATGATGTTGGTGACATTGCCTGCCAAGCCAATTTCAAACGGATCGACGATATCGCGCAGCGTGGTGTACAACGGCGAATACTGGCGTCCCAGCGAGATCGCGCCGAACTTGCCGGCCAGTCCAACCAACGCCTGGCGGCCGAACAGCAGTCCCCCTTGGCCTGCGCTGCCGGTGTCGATGTTGTAGCCGTTTTCGAGCTGGAAGAAGGCGCTCATGCCATCGCCGAGATCCTCACTGCCTTTGAGTCCCAGGCGCGAGCCGGAACCGACGCCGCTGCTGACCCGGCTGACACTGCCGGCGGCGCCGCCGGTCTCGCGCACGATGCCGGCATCGGCGATGCCATAGATACTGACGTTCGATTGCGCCGACGCGGCGCCGCAAATGCATCCGGCGAGCGCGATGCAGGTGAGTTGTACTTTCATGTGATCTCCCAGTTTTGAAGTAATAAGAATGCGGACTACATGTACTGCGGTGCTGCAAACGCCGGACGTGCGCTGTCCCTGGCGCCGGTGAAGGCGCCTGCGGATCGAGACGATGTCGGGGAAGGTTTAGCGCGCGGATCAGGCCGCTGCGCGCTGCGGCCGGGGCCTGGTCAGTTGCGCCGGCTGTAAAAGCTGGAGTAGCTCGGCTTCGCTCATCAAACCCTGTTCGATGACCAGTTCGACCACGCCGCGGCCGCTGCTCAGCGCAAGCTGTGCGATGGCGGTCGCCGCTTCGTAACCGATGTAGGGATTCAGCGCGGTGACCAGGCCGATGGATTTTTCCACCCCGCTTTGCAGATGCGAACGATTGGCTGTGATGCCGTCGATGCAGCGCGTCGCCAGCACCGTGCAACCGACGGTCAGATGGCGGATACTCTTGAACAGGCTATAGCCGATGATGGGCTCGAAGGCATTCAGTTGCAGTTGCCCTGCCTCGGCCGCAAAGCTGACGGTAACGTCGTTGCCCAACACTTCGAAGGCGATCTGGTTGACGACTTCGGGTATGACCGGATTGACCTTGCCGGGCATGATGCTGGACCCGGCCTGCATCGCCGGCAGATTGATTTCACCGAACCCGCAGCGCGGACCGCTCGACAACAGGCGCAGATCGTTACAAATCTTCGACAGCTTCAACGCCACGCGCTTGAGCACGCCGGACAGTTGGACGAAGGCGCCGACATCCTGGGTGGCCTCGATCAGATCGGGGGAACTCGACAAGGGCATGCCGCTCAGTTCGCGCAACTCGGCGCACACCAGCGCCGCATAATCGGGCGGCGCATTGATGCCGGTGCCGATCGCCGTGGCGCCCAGGTTGATTTCGCACATCAGCAGCGCCGCTTCGCGCAGCCGCTCCTGGTCTTCGCCCAGCATCACCGCATAGGTGCCGAACTCCTGGCCCAGCGTCATCGGCACCGCATCCTGCAACTGCGTGCGGCCCATCTTGACGATGTCCTCGAATTCAATGGCCTTGCGGCGGCAGGCTTGCTTGAGCTGTTCCATGGCCGCGATCAACTGATCCATCGCACGGTAGGTGGCCAGGCGCAGCGCGGTCGGATACACATCGTTGGTGCTCTGGCTGAGGTTAACGTGCTCGTTAGGATGCAGCACATGATAGGCGCCGCGCGGCTGCCCCAACCGCGCGAGCGCCAGGTTCGCGATCACTTCGTTGGCGTTCATATTGGTCGAGGTGCCGGCGCCGCCCTGCACCATGTCGACCACGAAGTGCTGATGCCATTGGCCAGCCACGATCTGGCGGCAGACCGCCACGATGGCGTCGTGGTGCGTGCTGCTCAGCAGCCCGAGGCGGTGATTGGTGGTGGCCGCCGCCTGCTTGACCATGGCCAGCGCATCGATCAGGCCGGACCATTGCGAGATGGGGGTACCAGTGACCGGGAAATTTTCCAGCGCGCGCAGCGTGTGCACGCCGTAATACGCGCTGTCCGGCAGCGTGCGCTCGCCCAGCAGATCGTGTTCCACCCGCGTCGTCATGCTCATCTTGTCTCTCCTTGTTTGAATGATGCAAGTCATTCTAGGGAGGCAATGCAGAGCATTTATGCGAATTCGGCATACATTGATGCCGACGGTGCAAGTCACTATTGTTTGAGGATGTCCCACAGCCGCTGCAAGGCCGGCTTCCGGTTGTCCAGCGCGCGGAACAGGCGGATCTCCATCGCCATGGTCCATTGCTCGCCGCCTGCGGCCACCAGCTTGCCCTCGGTCAGTTCGCGCTTGATGCTGCTCTCCGGCAGCCAGGCCAGGCCCAGCCCCGACAAGGCCATGGTCTTCAACAGTTCCGCCAGGTCGGACTCATAGGTATTGGCCAGGAAGCACGGCTGGTCGACCCGCGCGACAATCCGTTCGACTACCCGCGCGAAGAACGAGCCGCTGGTGTACGCCAGATGCGATGTCGGCGCCAGGCGGTTGCCCGGCAAGGGAAAAGCCGCGAAGCCGCTGCGCTTGGGCACGGAAACCGGCATGACGATCTCGTCGCCCAGCTTGATGCATTCAAAGCGCGCCGGGTCCAGTTCGATCCGCAGGTCAGCGTGGTAGTAGCACAGCAGCAGGTCGCAATTGCCCTCCACCAGCGACAGCACGGAATCGTGCACATTCGCCGGCAGCACACGGGTACGCAACTGGCCGTGCTGTGCTTCGATCGTGGCCAGCCATTTCGGCAGGAAGTTCAGCGACAGCGTGTGACCCGCAGAAATGCTGAGCATGTTCTCATCCTTGCTTTCCACCCGCAACAGGGAACGGGCGTCGTTCAGCAAGCGGATGGCTTCAACGGCGGAGTTGCTGAACAGCTTGCCGGCTGGCGTCAAGACCAGCGGGTAGGTGCTGCGGTCGACCAGATCGGCGCCCACCCAGGCTTCCAGCGCGCGTATCCGCCGGCTGAGCGCCGATTGCGTCACATTGCGCTCCTGAGCCGAGCGCGAGAAGTTGCGGGTCTGCGCGAGGCTCAGAAAGTCTTCCAACCATTTGATATCCATGTTTCCCCAAATTCGTCACGGTCAAAAATCCTAACTGCCGAACGATATTTTCCTATGCCTGTGTTGCATGGAGTCAGTTTTAAATTGCATAACCTCCTATCCGGGCGCGTATATCGTATAGATTGTCTCCCGGATACCACAAGCATATGTTCCCTACCCCGCAATTCCCTTCCCCGCCGGATTCCGCCAAAAAATGCATCGGCATCATCGGTGGCCTGGGCGCGCTGGCGGGCGCCGACGTGCACAGCAAGCTGCTGCGCAGCGTGGCCGCCGCGCCTTGCCCCGACGATTACCGCATCCTGTACGAACAGCACCCTTTCCAGGGCGAAGACAGCCTGGACAGCGCCACGCCGCAGCTCGGTGGGCGCAAGCTCTACATCTACGACATGTTGCAGCGCTATGAACTGGCCGGCGCCGACGCCGCCATGGTGCCCTGCTTTATCAGCCACACCTTTTTGCAGCAATTGCGCAATGAGCTGCGCCTGCCCATCGTCAGCCTGATGGACGCGATCCTGGCCGCCTTGCGTCACCAGGCGCCCGCGGCGCGGACGATAGGCATATTGACCTCCGATTACGTGCTGGGCCAGGGATTGTTCGAGCAGCACCTGGGCAGCGCGGGCTATCGCCTGGTGTATCCGCCGGCGCACATCCAGCGGCACTGCGTCATGAACGCGGTGTACGGTCACGACGGCCTCAAGGTCAGCGACCGTTCGCGGCACGCGGTGGCACTGCTGCTGGAAGCCTGTCACAGCCTGGTCGCGCAAGGCGCCGACCTGATCCTGCCGGGCACCACGGAGATCGCCATGATCGCCAGTCTGCTCAACGTGGCAGGCATTCCGGTCATGGACAGCAACCAGGCTTATGTCGACTACGCGCTGGCGGTCGTCCCGCAGAGGGCGCCACAGGCGTTCAAGATCGGCATCGTTGGCGGCATCGGCCCTGCGGCAACGGTCGACTTCATGCACAAGATCGTCTGCAATACCGACGCCGCGCGCGATCAGGAACACGTCAAGTTAATCGTCGACCATAATCCCCAGATCCCCGACCGCACCGCCAACCTGATCGGCGACGGCGAGGATCCGACGCTGGCGATCTATGCTGCCTGCAAGCGCCTGGAGGCCAATCATGCCGACCTGATCGCGATTCCCTGCAATACCGCGCACGCTTACATCGAACGCATCAGCGGCCAAGTCGCTGCGCCGATCATCAATATGCTGCACGAAACGGTCAGCCACATCAATCGGCACTACCCCGGCCATCGGCGCGTGGGCTTGCTGGCAACCGAGGGCACGGTGCGCAGCCGTGTCTATCACGATGCCGCCGCAGGCGCGCCTTTTGAATTGCTGGTGCCGGACCAGGCGCATCAGGAACTGGTCATGCGCGCCATCTACGGCAAGCGCGGCATCAAAGCGGGCTATCTCGACGGCCAGTGCCACGATGATCTGATGCAGGCCTTGGCCCATCTGGTCCAAGCCGGCGCCAGCGTGGTGATACTGGGCTGCACCGAACTGCCGTTGGTATTACACGAGGATGCCGCGTTCCCACTCGGCGATTGCAGCGTCGTGTTGTTGGACCCCACCGCGATCCTGGCGCGGCGTTGCGTCGCGATGGCTACCGCCAGCGATGCGCGCTGAACCGCGTCGCGAAACCCGATCAACAAAAAAGCGCAGCGCGGGAACACCCGGCTGCGCGCGCGATCAGCAGTGGCGGCTTACGATGTAACGACCATCTTCAGGGGCGCTTCGGCTTCGGCCCCGGTCACCGCCGCTCCCTCCCATTTGGAAACCACCGCGGTGGCGATGCCGTTGCCCAGTACATTGGTGGCGGTGCGCGCCATGTCCAGGATCTGATCGATGCCCATGATGAGCAGGAGGCCGGCTTCGGGCAGCCCGAACATCGGCAGCACGGCCGCCACCACCACCAGCGAGCCGCGCGGCACGCCCGCCATGCCTTTGCTACTGACCATCAAGACCAGCAGCATGGTCAATTGCTGCATCAACGGCATGTCGATGTTGTACGCCTGAGCGATGAACAATGCGGCAAACGCCTGGTACATCATCGAACCGTCCAGGTTGAACGAGTAGCCCAGCGGCAGCACGAAGCCGGTGATCTTGTTACTGAGGCCGAAGGTCTCCAATTGCTCCAACAGCTTGGGATAGGCGGACTCGCTGCTTGCGGTGGAGAAGCCCAGCATGATTGGCTCGCGCAACAGCTTCAACAACGTGAACACGCGCGGCCCCAGGAAGAGGAAGCCAGCGCCGATCAGCACCATCCACAACACCGCCAACGCCAGGAAGAAGCTGCCCAGCAGCTTGCCATATGTGGTCACCACGCCGAGGCCCTGCACGGTGATCGCGGCGGCCATGGCGGCAAACACGCCGAGCGGCGCGAAGCGCATCACATAGCCGGTGAGTTTTAGCATGATGTCGGCCAGCTCCTCCGTGAATCTGACCACGGTGGGCGCGCCACCTGGCCGCACGGCCGACACAGCGCAGCCAAAAAACAGCGAGAACACCAGGATCTGCAAAATCTCATTGCCCGCCATCGCCTCAAAGAAGCTCTTCGGCACCAAGTGCGTGACAAAATCCTTGAGGCTGAAGCTGGCAGTGCTCAGCTTGGTCGCGGCGCCCACTTCAGGCAGCGGCATTCCCAGCGCCTGGCCGGGATGCAGCAGGTTGGAAAACAATAAGCCCAGCGACAGCGACATCAGCGAGGCCAGGATGAACCAGGTCAAGGCCTTGATGCCGACACGGCCCAGGGCCTTGCCGTCACTCATGCTGGCAATGCCGCTGACGAGCGTGGCGAATACCAGCGGCGCGATAATCATTTTAATCAGCCGCAGGAAGAGATCGGTCATCAAGCTGAAATAGCCAGCGATCTCTTTTGCGGCGGCTGCGGTAGGGGCTTGCCCGTGGCAGACAACGCCGACGCCTATCCCCAGGATCATGGCGATCATGATCCACGTAGTTAGTTTGATGCTTCTCATGCTGGTCTCACTCCCCAATGAAAGAAATATAGTTCGTTGCGCCCTGCCGACGCCGCCGGCGCAGGAGCGCCACCGGCAGATCTGGAGGGGTTGATGGAGTGTAGGTTCGCCATCAGAGCGATGTATGCTATTTCGGCATAGAACTATTCCGAGCGTGTGTCTTTCAAACGTCTGGCCAAGAGAACGCCAATACTGGCAGTGCAGAGTTGACAGTCCGGGCAGGAGCATTCATCATAAAATATTGCCCATATGACAAACCAAGGTGCGCGGATGAGGCCATCGGTGCCGGCATGATGGGGCCCTGCAACAACTCTACTGAGGAAGTCGGATGAACATGGGAATCTGCGGAACACTGTACATGCCTGGACGGATATCGCAGGAGCGGAAATGGTGAAGCGCTTGTTCGTACTGGTCCTGTCGCTGTTCGTCTATTGCCACGTCGCCGCCGCGAACGAGACCGAAATCACGGTCGCAGATACCCGCTTGAAAATTACGTTCGTCACGGACCGCATCGTACATGTACAGGCCACGCGCAATCCCAACTGGTCGAAGGCCGCGAGCCTGATGCTGGCCCAGGTCGCCGAGCAGCCGGGAGTGATTGCGGCCCGCGACGAAGGCGATGCACGCGTACTGCGCTCTTCGCAATTGACGGTGCTTCTGAACCGTCGCACAGGTGCGATCAGTTTTCGTGCGGCGGATGGCAAGACGCTGCTGAGTGAAGACGCCGTCACGCCGCGCTGGTTCGAGAAGATTCCGGTGATGAAATCGATCGCCGACCCGGCCACGGTCAAAACCGTCAAGACGGTGGACGGCGAGCGCCAGGTGGCCGATCGCTATGTCCTGCAGCAGGATCGCGAGGCATGGAAAGCGGCGGCGCATTTCCGCCTGGGGGACGACGAGGCCTTGTACGGCCTGGGTTTCGATGAAAGCACCGACTTGAACTTGCGCGGCAAGACCAAGCGGCTTTACCAGCATAATCTGCGCATCGTCATCCCCTTCATCGTATCAACACGCGGCTACGGCCTGCTGTTCGACAGCTACAGCGCCATGACTTTTGCCGACGACAAGGACGGCACCACGATCACGAGCGATGTGGTGGACGATCTCAGTTACTACTTTGTACTGGGCCCGACAATGGATGCCGCCATCGGCGGCTTCCGTCAACTGACCGGCGCGGCCACCATGCTCCCACGCTGGGCCTACGGCTATGTGCAATCGAAGGAACGTTACCAGACCCAGGACGAAGTGGTCGACACGGTGCGCCAATTCCGCCAACGCCAGATTCCGCTCGACCTGATCGTCCAGGACTGGAATTACTGGCGTCCCGATCACTGGGGCAGCCCGGTGCCGGATACCAGCCGGTATCCGGATATCGCAGCGATGACCGGGCGCGTGCACGATCTGAACGCGCACCTGATGATTTCGATCTGGCCCAATCCCAGCCCGCTCGACCCGCCTGGAAAGGAACTGAAGGAAGGCGGCTATACCAGCCCCGGCACCGACTACGTGGATTTCTTCCAGCCCAAGGCTGGGGACGTGTACTTCCGCCACGTGTGGCAATACCTGGGCCGGAACGGGATCGATGCCTGGTGGTGCGATTCGACCGAACCCGAGGTCGCCGACTGGACCTGGGAAGCACAGCGTCCGCAACATGCCGACGACACCAACATCCTCGGCCTGGCGCGCGTGATCGATCCACAATACCTGAATGCCTATGCGCTGGTCGACGCGAACAGCTTAATGCGCCATTGGCGGGAGGCGGCGCCTGACAAGCGACTGGTGAACCTGACCCGTTCGGCCTATCCCGGCAGCCAGGCGGCCGGCGCCGTGGCCTGGACAGGCGACATCGCCGCCAGTTGGCCGGTATTTGCGCAACAGGTGGTGGCGATGCAAAGCTATAGCGCGTCGGGCCTGCCTTACGTCACATTCGACATCGGCGGTTTTTTCGTCAAGCGCGGCCCGACCTGGTTCTGGAGCGGGCAATACGATAACGGCGCCGACGATCTGGGCTACCGCGAGCTGTACGCGCGCTGGCTGCAATTCGGCGCCTTCTTGCCGATGTTCCGCTCCCACGGCACCGATACACCGCGCGAGCCCTGGCGCTTCGGTGCGCCGGGCACGCCATTCTACGACGCGATTCTGCAGGCCATTCAGCTACGCTACCGGCTGCTGCCCTATGTCTATTCGCAGGCCGGCCTGGTGCGGCAGCGCGGTGCTTCCTTTATCCGGCCAGTGGCGTTCGGCTATCCGGCCGACGCACGCAGCCACGATCTGAAAACGCAGATCCTGTTTGGCGACGCCTTCATGGTCAGCCCGGTAACGCAGCCCATGTACTACCAGGCCAATTCGGCGCCGATACCCGATGCGGACCGGCGGCGCGCGGTATATCTGCCCCAGGGCACATGGATCGACTTCTGGACCGGCGAGCGCCTGGCCGGCGGCCAGACTGTCATGGTCGACGCGCCTATCGCCCACATGCCTTTACACGTGCGTGCAGGCAGCATCGTTCCCATGGGCCCGGTCGTGCAATATGCCGCGCAACAGGATGACACGCCACTGGAACTGCGCATCTATCCCGGCGCTGACGGCGACTACACTTTTTACGAGGACGCGGGCGATGGCTGGGGCTACGAGCATGGCCAATTCGCGTTGATCGACATGCACTGGGACGATGCCGCGAAACAGCTTCGCCTGGGCGCGCGCAAGGGCAGCTACCCCGGCATGCACACCGCGCGTCGCTTCAAAGTGGTGCTGGTTACTCGGTCGAATGGCCGCGGCATGGAACAAGACAGCGCGGCGACGGACCTGACTTATCGCGGCGCCGAGGTCGTGGTGGAAAAATAAGCCAGCCACCACCGATTCGAAATACCTTGTGAAAAGAGAGCGCCGCCAGGCATGGGCGGCACTCGTCGATCCCGTCTACAAGTCGAGTACCAAGGTCGCGGTTTTGGCACGGGAGCAGCAGGGGGTGAACTGGTTGTTAGCCGCCTGCTCCGCCTCGTCCAGATAGAGATCACGGTGATCCGGCACGCCGTCCAGCACCCGTGTCAGGCAAGTGCCGCACACGCCCTGCTCGCACGAGGCGGGAATGAATACCCCCGCTGCGTTCAGCACCTGCAGCACCGTGCTGCCGGCGGGGATGGCATATACCTTGCCGCTGGAAGCCAGCCTGACTTCGAACGGCTGGTCGCCCTCCACCGCGGGCGCGGCGGCGGCGCCGAAATATTCGCGATGCACCTGGCTCGCCGGCCACTGCTGCGCCTGCGCGGCCGCCTGCACATGCTCGATGAAACCCGCCGGCCCGCACAGGTAAATGTGGGTACGCCGGTCCAGCCTCGCCAGCAGCGCAGGCAGATCGAGCTTCTGTGCCGCCCCGCCATCGTCATAATGGAAGTGCACCTGCGCCGCGAACGGCGCGGACGCCAGGCGTGCGCGGAAGGCGGCCCGCGCCGGTGAGCGAGCGCAATAATGCATCTCGAACGCCGCGCCCCGCGCTGACAATGCTTCCGCCATCGCCAGGATCGGCGTCACACCAATGCCGCCCGCCAGCAGCAGGCTGGGCGCGCCATCCGCCGCCAGCGGGAAGTGGTTCTTCGGCGCACTGATGCGCAGGGTGGCGCCGGCCTGCACCAGCTCGTGCATGGCGCGCGAGCCGCCGCGCGACGCGGGATCGCGCAGCACGCCGATCAGGTAGCGATGGCGTTCCTGCGGTGGATTGCACAGCGAATACTGGCGTACCAGGCCATCGCCCACATGCACGTCGATATGCGCCCCGGCGGTGAATTCCGGCAGCGACGCGCCATCCACGCTGACCAGTTCAAAAGCACAGATGTCTTCGGCCTCCGCATGCCTGCGTGCCACGCGGACGGACAGCATGTCGTCGCTCATGACTGCTGCTCCTTCGCCAGCCACTGGTCCAGCAGGCGGCGCGACTGCACGCCGCCGGCGTCGATATTCAGCATCAGCAGCTTGCGCTCGGGATGGCGCAGCAGATTGGCCTGCTGCAGCTCCAGCATGGCCTGGTCTTCGCCGAAGATTTTGCCCTGGCCTGCGCGTATGCTGTCGGTCAGCGCCTGGTCGTCCGGCCGGAAATTGCGCGCCATGCCCCAGAAATACCAATGCGATGTCTCGCTTTCAGGCGTGATGAAATCCACCACGATGCTGGATGCCTTGTGCTCCGGCGCGGCGTCGTAACCGCCCTTGCCCGTGTGCGCCACGCCGACCTCGATCATCACGTGGCTGGGCGGCGTGAAACGGCAGATCTGCCAGCGATCCACCGGCACATCGTCCGCCAGGCCATTGGCCCGCAAGGCCGCGCGCCAGAACGGCGGCGCCATGATGTTTTCCATGTGGCGGCTGGTGATTACCTGCTCCCCCTCGACGCGGGTCTGGACCGGCGCCTCGTCGATCTCCTTCTGGCCTATGCTCGACGCGTGCACATAGGTTTCGTGCGTCAGGTCCATCAGGTTGTCTATCATCAGCCGGTAGTCGCAATGGATGTGATACAGGCCGCCGCCATAAGCCCAGGCCGGATTGTCGGCCCACTCCAGATGATGAATCAGCGCCGGGTCGGCCAGTTCCGGCGTGCCGGTCCAGACCCAGATGAAACCGTAGCGCTCCTCCACCGGATAGCTGCGGATGCAGGGAAAACCGCGCACGCGCTGCCCCGGCATGCTGATTACCTTGCCGTCGCATCCCATTTCCAGGCCGTGATAGCCGCACACCAATTGGCCCTCGCGCACGAATCCCAGCGACAGCGGCGCGCCGCGGTGCGGGCAGAAATCCTCGACTGCCGCCGCCCTGCCCTCCGGGCCGCGATAGAACACGATCTTCTCGCCGCAGATCTGCCGCCCCAGCGGCTTGTCCGCGATTTCGTCCGGCGTGCAGGCCACGTACCAGGTATTTTTCGGGTACATTTCGTCTCCTAATCAAATTAGTTATGTCGCATAATGATTATAGGCTATACATATTTTCGGAACAGCGCAAGCACCGGCGTGTCCGCGATGCGGCATTTTTGCTAGAATCGGGACATGAACAAGAAGAAGACTGAGAAGAAAACGGCATCGGGCGCAGACCGCCAGCAAGCCGCGGAACAACCGCTGGACCAGAGCCTGCTATTGGGACTGCTCGGCTATAACTTCCGCCGGGCCTACATCAACATCATGCCGCTGTTTGAAAAGCGCATGGCGAAATACCAGTTACGGCCGGTGGAATTCAGCGTCCTGAGCCTGCTCAAGGCCAATCCCGACATCAACCAGAAGCGATTGTCGGCCGGCGCGCACGTGTCGCCGCCCAATCTCGCCACCCTGCTGAACAAGCTGGAAGAGCGCGGCCTGTTGCAGCGTCAGCGCAGCCCGCAGGACCGGCGTTCGCAAACGCTGGCGCTGACGCCCGCGGGCCTGAGCATGTGCACCAAGGCGGAAAAGACCGCCATCGACCTGGAAGTGGAAGCCGCCGCCGGGCTGACGACGGCCGAACGCACGCAACTGATCAAGCTGCTGCAAAAAATCTACCTGCGGTGAGCACCGGCTAGGCCTGCTGCAGCTTCTTCATCCGGTAGGAGAGCTGCGGCCGGGTCAGGCCCAGCATGCGCGCCGCGGCCGCCAGGTTGCCGTCGGCGCGCTGCACCGCCGCCAGGATCAGCGTGCTTTCCAGATGGTCCAGCGACCAGTCCTGCGCTGCCTGGGGCGCCTGCTGGCGCAGCATCTCCGGCAAGACATCGAGCAGCGAACCGGCAGGCGGCGCGGCTGCGGCGGCACCGTGCCCCGTCAGGCGCCCGGTCTGCGCCAGCGAAAAATAGGATGTCTGCGCTTCCTCGCCGCTGGTGAACAGATGCGGCAAATCGATGGGACCATCCTCGTCGGCGTAGATGACGCCGCGCTCCACCAGGTTTTGCAGCTCGCGGATATTGCCCGGGAAGTGGTAGTTCAGCAGCGCATCGACCGCCCGCGCCGTGAAGCCGGTCACCCGGCGCTGGTGCTTGCGGCCATAGTGACGCATGAAATAGCCCATCAGCAGCGGGATGTCGTCGCGCCGGTCGCGCAGCGGCGGCAGGTGGATGGGAAAGACGTTCAGGCGGAAAAACAGGTCTTCACGGAAGCGCCCCTGGCGTATCTCTTCGCGCAGGTCGACGTTGGTGGCCGCCACCAGGCGCACATCCACCTTCACGCTGCGCACGCCGCCCACCCGTTCGATCTCGCCCTCCTGCAGCGCACGCAACAGCTTGCCCTGCGCCACCAGGCTGAGCGTGCCGATCTCGTCCAGGAACAGGGTGCCGCCGGACGCGCGTTCGAAGCGCCCCGGGCGTGACTGGCTGGCGCCGGTATAGGCGCCGCGCTCGACGCCGAACAGTTCGGACTCGATCAGCGTTTCCGGAATCGCCGCGCAATTCACGGCCACGAAGGGTTGGTCCTTGCGGGCGCCGATCTGGTGCAGCATGTAGGCGAACAGCTCCTTGCCGACGCCGGACTCGCCGGTGAACAGCACCGTGGCGGCGGTCGGCGCCACCCGCTTCAGCATATGGCAGGCGGCATTGAAGGCGGACGACACGCCCACCATTTCCTTGTCGCCGTAACTGCGCTGGTCGTCGCCCGGCAGTGGCGCCGCCTGCTGGTGCACATGGAAACCGCCATACGCCGTGGTGCTGACGAAGGCTTCCGCGTTCAGGAAGCGCAGGTCTTCTTCCACGTTGTCCCATTCGTCGGCCGGCTTGCCGATCAGGCGGCAGCGCTGATGGCCCATGCAGGTGCACTCGACCTCGCGGTAAATCGTCAGCCGTCCTATCATCGCGCTGGTGTAGCCGATCGCATAGCCGGTCTGCATCCAGCAGGCCGGCTCGGTGCCGATGCCGAAATCAGCCTGGTGTATCTCGGCCTCGCTGGAGTGGTGCCACAGGAATTCGCCGTGATAGGTGCCGCGCTCGAAGTCGAACTCGAAATGCAGCGGCTCGACCTTGACCGCGCCCTCCAGCGAGTGCATGCGCGGCCCGGCCGCAAACAAGGTGCCCGGCTCGGCGTCCGGCCATCGGTCGCGCAGCAACTGCGCATCGCGCGCGCCGGCCGAATAGCCGACCCGCGTCAGCAGGCCGCGCGTGCGCTCGGGGCCGATGCTCTCCAGCAGCTCGCGCCGCAGCGCCCCCAGCGAGGTGGTATGCAGCAATTGCATGCGCTGGCCGTTGAGCCAGATGCGCCCATCGCCGGGCGAGAAGTGCAGGCTCTGCGTCAGGTCGTCCAGGGTCGGCGGCGCGCCCACATTCAGGTGCTGGCTGTCGCCGTGATTCAGCATCTTGCCGGTGGCGCGCGACACTTCCGCCAGCGATACGCGTGGGGGTTTGCTCATGTCTCCGCTTTCTTCGTTTTTTACCAAATCATACATCGGCAATTCTCCCATTTGATCATTTCATCACGCACTGGCGGCCATGTTGTTGCGTTGCGACGCACCATGCGCGTCCCGTCAATTGCTGCGTTTCATTGCGGCGACGCCGCTTGCTGCGCCGCACCCGGCGAACCCCGCAGCGGGGCTGGCACACAACTTGTAATAGCTAAGGCAAGAGCGGCAAGCGGACCTGCATGCAACTAGCGTGCTAAGGACCGACCTGCGCCACCCCACCTCAACTCAGGAGACAGCATGACCGACGCGAACGCGCTGCTGCGCCCCGCCATCTGGCAGGCGCGCATCTTCAACGGCGACTGGATCGCCGCACTGGGCGGCACCCACACTTTCACCGAACCTGCCACCGGCGAACCGCTGGGCCGCATCGGCCTGGCCAACGCCGGCGACGTCGCGCGCGCCGCCGCCCAGGCCCGCGCGGCACAGGCGGCATGGGCCGTCAGCGATTACAAGGAGCGCGCGGCCATCTTCCGCCGCGCCGCCGCCGTCCTCGCCGCCCACCAGGACGAACTGGCGACCTGGATCGTGCGCGAGACCGGCGCCATCCGCCCCAAGGCCGAACTGGAGCTGCGCGAAGCGGCCGCCCATCTGCACGAGGCGGCCGCCATGCTGACCCAGCCCAGGGGCCAGTTGCTGGCCTCCCCCAGCGGTCAGATGAGCATCGCGCGGCGCGTGCCGCACGGCGTGGTGGGCGTCATTTCGCCGTTCAACTTCCCCCTGATCCTGTCGATCCGCTCGATCGCGCCGGCGCTGGCCACCGGCAACGCCGTGGTCCACAAGCCGGACCTGCAGACGCCCGTCAGCGGCGGCGTGCTGATTGCCCGCATCTTCGAGGCTGCCGGCCTGCCCAAGGGCGTGCTGCAGGTGCTGCCGGGCGGCGCCGAAGCCGGCCAGGCCATGTGCACCGATCCGCACATCGCCATGATCGCCTTCACCGGCTCGACCGCGGTCGGCCGCAGCATCGGCGAAGTGGCCGGCCGCCACCTGAAGAAAATGTCGCTGGAACTGGGCGGCAAAAATTCGCTGATCGTCCTCGACGACGCCGATCCCGACGTCGCGGCCGCCAACGTGGCCTGGGGCGCGTATCTGCACCAGGGCCAGATCTGCATGGCCTCCGGCCGCGTCCTGCTCCAGCGCGGCATCGCCGACGCCGTGATCGAGCGCGTGGTCGCCAAGGCCAGGCAACTGCCGGTGGGCGATCCGCTGCGCGCCCAGGTGGCGCTGGGGCCGCTGATCAACCAGCGCCAGGTGCAGCGCCTGCACGGCATCGTCGAGGACAGCGTCGCCGCCGGGGCCAGCCTGCTGGCCGGCGGCAGCTACGAGCGCCAGTTCTACCAGCCGACCGTGCTGACCGGGGTCCGGCCAGGCATGCGCTGCTTCGAGGAGGAACTGTTCGGCCCCGTCGCCTCGATCACCGTGTTCGACACCGACCAGGAAGCGATCGCGCTGGCTTCCGCCACCACCGGCTGCCTGGCCCTGGGCGTGATCACGCCGACGCTGGCGCGCGGCATGTTCATCGCCGACCGCGTGCCGGCCGGCCATGTCCACATCAACGACCAGACCGTGGTGGCCGAGGCGCACGCGCCGTTCGGCGGCGGCGGCACCTCGGGCAACGGCGGCCGCCACGGCGGCACGGTCGACTGGGATGAATTCACGCAGTGGCAGTGGCTGACGGTGAAGACCGAAGCGCCGCGCTACCCGTTCTGACAACGTCTGACCACAAGGAGAGCACATGAAGTTACGTAACAAGACCATCGTCGTCACCGGCGTGGCCTCCGGCATCGGCGCCGAAGTGGCGCGCCTGGCGCGCTTCGAAGGCGCCACCGTGATCGGCATGGACCGCAACGAGGCCGGCTTGACGCTGGACGGCTTCGTCAGCGTCGACATGGGCCGCACCGACAGCATCGACGCCGCCATCGCCCAGTTGCCGCAGCGGGTGGACGCGCTGTGCAATATCGCCGGCGTGCCCGGCACCGCCGATCCGGCGCTGCTGGCCCGCGTCAACTACCTCGGCCTGCGCCACCTGACCGAAGGCCTGCTGCCGCGCATGCCGGCCGGCGCCTCCATCGTCAACGTCGCCTCCATCCTCGGCGCCGATTGGCCGCAGCGCCTGGCGCAGCACAAGGAACTGGCCGCAACGCAGGGCTTCGCCGCCGGCCTGGATTGGCTGGAGACGCATCCGGTGCCGGCCGACACCTGCTACCAGTATTTCAAGGAAGCGCTGATCGTCTGGACTTACGCCCAATCGCAGCCCTGGTTCCTGCAGCACTCGGTGCGCATGAACTGCGTGGCGCCCGGCCCGGTGTTCACGCCCATCCTCGGCGACTTCGTTTCCATGCTGGGCCAGGAGCGCGTGCAGCGCGACGCGCACCGCATGAAACGGCCGGCCTATGCCGACGAAGTGGCGGCCGCGATCGGCTTCCTGTGCAGCGACGACGCGCGCTGGATCAGCGGCGTCAACCTGCCGGTGGACGGCGGCCTGGTGTCGACCTTCATCTGATCCTCGCGATCCGCCCGGCTGCGCGTCAGCAGCCGCACAATGACAATAAGGAGACTGCAATGCACGCGCTACAACGCCTGAGTCCTACCCTGCTGGCCCTGGCCGTGGCAGCCACGCTGCCCGCCGCCCACGCCTACGAGTTCGAGACCGACAATCCCGACCTCAAGATCACCTGGAACAACACCTTCAAATACAGCACCGCCTACCGCCTGAAGGATGCCGACCCGCGCCTGCTGGCGGGCGGCTATCCGTCGGCCGGCGCCGGCGACTTCACCGGCTACAACCTGGACGACGGCAACCAGAACTTCCGCAACCAGGGCATCGTCTCCAGCCGCGTCGACTGGCTGAGCGAATTCGACGCCGGCACGCGCAACCTGGGCATGCGCATCAGCGCGGCCGCCTGGTATGACGCGCTCTACAACCGCGGCAACGACAACGCTTCCGCCGCCAGCAACGCGGTCACTTTGATCGGCCAGGCTGGCAACAGCTACCCGGAAGGCACGCGGCTGCTGCACGGCCGTAACGCCGAACTGCTGGACGCCTTCGTCTTCGCCAAGGGCGCGCTGGGCGATCTGCCCGGCACCGTGCGGGTCGGCCGCCACACGCTGCAATACGGCGAGAGCCTGTTCTTCGGCGCCAATGGCATCGCCAACGCCCAGGGGCCGGTCGACCTGGTCAAGCTGCTCAGCGTGCCGGGCGCGCAGTTCAAGGAGATTCTGCGGCCGGTCAACCAGGTGTCCGGCCAGTTGCAACTGACGCCCAACCTGTCGCTGGGCGGCTACTACCAGTTCGAATGGCGGCCGACCCAGATTCCCGGCGTCGGCAGCTATCTCAGTTCCTACGACGCGGCGGGCGCCGGCAGTACCGCCTTCCTGGTGGCGCCGACCAACAGCGGCGCGCCGGCCTTCTACACCATCGCCGACATGAAGGCGAAAAATTCCGGGCAAGGCGGCCTGCAACTGAAATTCACCCCGGCCGGCTCGGACGTCGAATACGGCCTGTACGCCGCGCGCTACCACGACAAGACGCCCTACTTCTACCTCGGCTTCGCGCCCGGCTTCCCGCCCGGGGCGCCGTCCACCATCCAGGCCGTGTATGCGGAAGGCATACGCACCTTCGGCGCCAGCGCCAGCACCGTGCTGCTGGGGGCGAACGTGGCGGCGGAAATCTCGGTACGCCGCAACACGCCGCTGGTCAGCGATCCCACCCCGAATTTCCTGTCGCGCAGCGGCACCGGCGTCTTTGCCGACAACAGCGGCAACCCGGCGTATGCGGTCGGGAACACGGCCCACGCCAACCTGTCGGCGATCTACGTGATGCCGACCAATCCGCTGTTCCAGGGCGCCTCGCTGCTGGGCGAGCTGGCCTGGAACCGCGCCACCAGCGTCGCCTGGCAAGGCGCGCTCGATCCCAACACCACGCGCGACGCCACGGCGGCGCGCATGATCTTCGAGCCGGCCTACTACCAGGTGATCGACGGCCTCGACCTGGCGGTGCCGATCGGCGTCGGCTACAACCTGTCCGGCCGCTCGCGCGCGGTGTTCAACTTCAACGGCGGCAGCGAGCACGGCGGCGACTTCAACATCGCCGCCAACTTCACCTATCACCAGGACTGGAAATTCGGCATCGGCTATGTGCGCTTCCTCGGCGCCGCCGGCACCTTCCTGAAAAACAATCCGGCCACCAACAAGCCCATCCTGAGCTACGCCCAGTCGCTGGCGGACCGCGATTACCTCTCCTTCAATATCAAACGCGCTTTCTAAGGAATCACCATGATGAAGACGACCCTCACTTTCGCCGCCGCCCTCGCCATGGCGTGCGCCGTATCGCACGCGAACGCGGCCGTCAGCGCCGACGAAGCCGCCAAGCTGCGCTCCACCCTGACGCCGCTGGGCGCGGAAAAAGCCGGCAACAAGGAAGGCACGATTCCCGCCTGGGACGGCGCATATGCCAAGACCCCGGCCGGCTACAAGCCCGGCGACTTCCGCGCGGATCCCTTCGCCGGCGAGAAGCCGGTGCTGGTCATCCACGGCAAGAACGCCGACCAGTACGCCGCCAAGCTGTCCGCCGCCACCCTGGCGCTGCTGAAAAAGTACCCCGACTACCGGCTCGATGTCTATCCGACCCACCGCACCGGCGGCGCCCCTGGCTGGGTGTATGACAACACCTACAAGAACGCCACCCGCGCCAAGTCCATCGATGGCGGCTTCGGCGTCGAGGGCGCGTACGGCGGCATTCCCTTCCCGATCCCGAAAAGCGGCTACGAGGCGATCATGAATCACCGCCTGGCCTGGACCGGCGAAACCGTGGTGTTCCCGTTGCGGACCACCATCGTCACGCCGGACGGCAAGCGCGCCACCGCCACCGAGGCCGAGCAGACCATCATGCGCCCCTACTACTTCAAGGACGGCAGCCTGGACAAATTCGACGGCGTCTACCAGTTTGGCCGCCTGATCACGCGCGCGCCCGCCTCCAAGGCCGGCGAAGGCATCCTGGTCCACGACGGCATCAGCGACGCCCAGCCGCGCGCCATCTGGCAATACCTGGTGGGACAACGCCGCGTGCGGCGCGCGCCGTCGGTGTCGTACGACACCCCGGACTCGGTGACCTCCGGCATCGGCCTGTTCGACGAGGCCTTCATGCTGTTCGGCCCCATCGATCACCATGAGCTGAAGCTGATCGGCAAGAAGGAGATGTACATCCCGTACAACAATAACCGCGCGGCGGCCGCCAAGATCGCCGACCTGGTCGGTCCGCAATTCCTCAATCCCGACCTGGTGCGCTGGGAGCTGCACCGCGTGTGGGAGGTGGAAGCCAGCCTGGCGCCCGGCAAACGCCACGTGGTGGCCAAGCGCCGCTATTACCTGGACGAGGACACCTGGCAAATCATCCTGGTCGATGGCTACGATGCGCAAGGCCAGATCTGGCGCGGCAATTACACGCTGACCTTGCTGGCGCCCGACCTCCCTGCGGTGGTGGGCAACGTCATGTGGGGCACGTACAACGTGCAGACCGGCGCCTATCTGCTGAACGAGGCCTCCAACGATCTGCCATCCCAGTACAAGACCATTGCGCGCCTGCCGGCCAGCTATTTCGGTCCGGAGGAATTGGCCAACCAGGGTTCGCGCTGAGTGAGGGCCGCGATGAACGAATTGCCTCCATTCGCGGCGCGCCGCGCGCTGTCGGCGGCCCTGCTGCTGTGCGGCGCGCTGGCGACGGTGCCGGCGGCCGGCACCGACGCCGCGGCGGCCAAAGCGCCGCTGCCGGCCGCATTGACCCAGCCGGCGCCAATCACGCCCAAGGCCCTCAACGCCGCCATGCTGGCGGTGGCGGCCGCCGGCCAGCGGCTGGTCGCGGCCGGCGAGCGCGGCATCATCCTGTACTCGGACGATGCCGGCCGTAGCTGGCGGCAGGCCCGCGTGCCGGTCAGCGTCAGCCTGACGGCGCTGCAGTTCGTCGACGCCAGGCAAGGCTGGGCGGTCGGCCACCAGGGCGTGGTGCTGCACACGGTGGACGGCGGCGCCAACTGGCGCACACAACTGGACGGCGCACAGGCCGCCGACCTGGCGCTGCGCGCAGCCGCCGACGCCGCCGGCCCACGGCAGGACGAGGCGGTGGCAGCCGCCCGGCGCCTGGTCGACGACGGCCCGGACAAGCCTTTCCTCGACCTGTGCTTCGACAGCCCGCGCAGCGGCTTTGTGCTGGGCGCGTACAACCTGATGTACCGGACCAGCGATGGCGGCGCGAGCTGGCAGCCATGGGCCGGCCATGTCGCCAACCCCAAGGGGCTGCACCTGTACGGCATGCGGGCCGCCGGCGGCGCGCTCTACCTGGCAGGAGAACAGGGCTTGCTGCTGCGCTCCACCGACCAGGGCGCAAGCTTCACCGCGCTGGCCACGCCGTACAAGGGCAGCTTCTTTGGCCTGCTGGCGGCGCGCAGCGGCGAACTGGTGGTCTACGGTTTGCGCGGCAATGCCTACTGGTCCGGCGACCAGGGCGCAAGCTGGCGCCGCATCGAGACCGGCGTTCAAGCCGCCCTGTCCGGCGGGACCGAGCTGGCCGACGGCACGCTGGCCATGGTCAGTCAGGGCGGCGACGTGCTGCTCAGCCACGATCACGGCCGCAGCTTCGCCGTCTACGGCAGCGCCGCGCTGCCGCCGGCGCTGCCGCTGGCGGCGGTGACGCAGGCCAGCGATGGCGCGCTGCTGGTGGCCGGCCTGCGCGGCATGCGCCGCGTGCCGCTGGCGCCCTCATCTCATTGAATCCCTTGGAGCATCATGAACACTGACCAAGATCTGGAACAACAACCGGTGGTAAGGCGGCTGCAGGATTTCGACACCCGCTCCGGCAACCTGGGCGAACGCGCGCTGTTCAACCACCGGCCATTGGTAATCCTGCTGTGCCTGCTGGCGACGCTGCTGCTCGGCTACCAGGCCACCCGCATCAAGCTCACCGCCAGCTTTGAGAAGATGATCCCGGCCGCCCATCCCTACGTGGTCAACTACCTGGCCAACCGGGCCGACTTGAACGGCCTGGGCAATTCGGTGCGCATCGCCGTCGCCGCCGGCGACAAGCACGGCAAGGACGGCATCTACCACCGCGATTACCTGGATACCCTGCAGCGCATGAACGACGAATTGTTCCTGCTGCCCGGCGTCGACCGCCCGTTCATGAAGTCGCTGTGGACACCGAGCACGCGCTGGGCCGCCGTCACCGAGGACGGGCTGGACGGCGGCACGGTGATCCCGGATGGCTACGACGGTTCCGCCGCCAGCCTGGCGCAACTGCGCGCCAACGTCGCCCGCTCCGGCGAGATCGGTCAACTGGTGGCGGCCGATTTCCAGTCCAGTATTCTCTTCGTCCCGCTGCTGGACCGCTATCCGCAGACCGGCCAGCCACTCGACTACCGCGCGCTGTCGGACAGCCTGGAGCGCATCCGCGCCCGCTACGAGCAGGAGGGGGTCCGCATCCACATCACCGGTTTCGCCAAGATCGTCGGCGACCTGATCGCGGGATTGCGGCAAGTCCTGCTGTTCTTCCTGCTGGCGACCGCCATCGCCGGCGCGGTGCTGTTCTGGTACACGCGCTGCTGGCGCAGCACCACGCTGGTGGTGCTGTGTTCACTGGTGGCGGTGCTGTGGCAGTGCGGCCTGCTGGCCACGCTGCAGTATGCGCTGGATCCCTATTCCATCCTGGTGCCCTTCCTGGTGTTCGCCATCGGCATGAGCCACGGCGCGCAGAAGATGAACGGCATCATGCAGGACATCGGACGCGGCACCCATCGCGTGGTGGCGGCGCGCTACACCTTCCGCCGCCTGTTCGCCGCCGGCCTGACGGCGCTGCTGTGCGACGCGGTCGGCTTCGCGGTGCTGGTCAGCATCCGCATCAAGGTGATCCAGGACCTGGCCGTGATCGCCAGCATCGGCGTGGCCGTACTGATCTTCACCAACCTGGTGCTGCTACCCGTGCTGCTGTCCTACACCGGCGTCAGCGCCCGCGCCGCCGCGCGCAGCCTGCAAGCCGAACAGGCGGCCCAGCCCTGGCTGTGGACCGTGCTGGACCGCTTCACCCAGCGCCGCTGGGCGGCCGCGACGGTGATCGCCAGCCTGCTGCTGGGCGGCCTCGCTTACGTCTACAGCCTGAAGCTGCAGGTCGGCGACCTCGACCCCGGCGCGCCGGAACTGCGCGCCGATTCGCGCTACAACCGCGACAACCGCTTCATGGTGGCCAACTACGCGGCCAGCTCGGACATCCTGGTGGTCATGGTCAAGACGCCGCCCGACCAATGCACGCAATACGGCACGCTGGCCAGCATGGACGCGCTGGCCTGGCAACTGGAACAACTGCCGGGCGTTGACGCCACCAACTCGATGGCGGCGCTGAGCAAGCTGGCCACCACCGGCTACAACGAAGGCAATTTCAAATGGTATGACCTGATCCCGAACGCCGGCGCGCTGGGCGCCGTGCAGACGCGCGCGCCGCGCGAACTGTTCAACCAGAACTGTTCGCTGCTGTCGCTGTACGTCTACCTGAAAGACCACAAGGCCGCCACCCTGAGCCGCGTGGTGGACACGGTCGAGGCGTACGCCGCCGCGCACAACACGCCGGCGATGCAGTTCCAACTGGCCGCGGGCAGCGCCGGGATCGAGGCAGCCACCAATATCGTCGTCAAGCAGGCCATGCACGATATGCTGTTCTGGGTCTACGGCGCGGTGATCCTGCTGTGCTACGCCACCTTCCGCCACTGGCGCGCGGTGCTGGTGGCCATCCTGCCGCTGGTGCTGACCTCCATCCTGTGCGAGGTGCTGATGGTGGTGCTGGGCATGGGCGTCAAGGTGGCCACGTTGCCGGTGATCGCGCTGGGGGTCGGCATCGGCGTCGACTACGCCTTGTACGTGCTGAGTGTGATGTTGAGCCGCATGCGCGCCGGCGCCAGCCTGTCCGCCGCCTACCGGCAAGCCTTGCAGTTCACCGGCCGGGTGGTGATACTGACCGGCGTCACGCTGGCGGCGGCGGTGGCCACCTGGATCTTCTCGCCGATCAAATTCCAGGCCGATATGGGCATCCTGCTGGCCTTCATGTTCCTGTGGAATATGGCCGGCGCCCTGGTGCTGCTGCCCGCCCTGGCCTATTTCCTGATGCCGCAGCGGCGCCCGCGCCAGGACCAGCCGATGCCGGCGCCGGCGGTGGCATCCGCCGTGGCCGGGCAGCACTGACGCCATGCGCGCTTCCAACATGAGCGTCGGCGCCCGCCTGCGGCTGGGATTCGGGCTGATCCTGGCGCTGCTGGTCGGCGTGATCGCGCTGGGCCTGGGCCACATGGCGCAGATGCAGCAGCGTACCGAACAGATCATCCGGGTCGGCAACGCCAAGGCCAGGCTGGCCACGCAGATGCGCGACACGGTGTACGAACGCATGATCGCGCTGCGCAACATGGCGCTGATCGGCTCCCTGTCCTACATCGAACCGGAAGCACGAGGCATACGCGAACAGGCCCGGCGTTACGCCACGGCGCAGGCGGGCTTGCGCGCCTTGCTGGCCAGGGCCGCAGCGCCGGAGGAAGAGGCGCTGCTGGCGCAAATCCGCCTGCAGGAAGCTGCCGCGGCTGCGCCGGTCGCGCGCGCCATCGAGCTGGCGCTGGGCAGCGAGTCCGACCAGATCTACCAGGTGCTGGTGGACCGGCTGCTGCCGGTGCAGCAGCGCTGGATGGCAGCGCTGGAACAGCTCATCGCGCTGGAAGCGCGCCAGAACGAGTTGGCGGCGGACCAGACCCGTGCGTCCTACGCCGCGGCGCGGGCCTGGATGCTGGCGTTGGGCGCGGCCGCCCTGCTGCTGGGCGGCGCGCTGTGCTGGCGGCTGGCGCGCGGCATCCTGGGGCAACTGGGCGGCGAACCTGGCTATGCGGTGGAAATCGCCAACCGCACCGCCGCCGGCGACCTGGCCGGCGACATCGCCCTGCGCCGGGGCGACGCTTCCAGCCTGCTGTACGCCATGCACTCCATGCGCGGCGGGCTGGCAGCCATGGTCGGCCAGGTCCGGCGCGGCGCCGATCATATCGCCGGCGCCGCGCGCGCCGTCGCTGGCGGCCATGAGGAACTGACGCAAGGCAGCGACGCCCTGCGCTCCGCCTTGCACACCAGCGCCGCCTGCAATGTGCAACTGGCGCATGCCGTCAGCGACAACGCGGAACATGCGCGGCAAGCCACCGCGCTGGCGGCCCAGGCCAGCACGGTGGCGCGCGACGGCGGCGCGGCGGCGACGGCCATGGTCGGCACCATGGCGTCCATTTCCGCCGCGGCCCAGCGCATCGGCGAAATCATCGGCATCATCGACGGCATCGCGTTTCAGACCAATATCCTGGCCCTGAACGCGGCCGTCGAGGCGGCCCGGGCCGGCGAACAGGGACGCGGTTTCGCGGTCGTGGCCAGCGAGGTGCGCCACCTGGCGCACCGCTCCGGCGCGGCAGCACAGGAAATCCGCACGCTGATCGGCCATGCCGTGACACAGGTGGAAGCCGGCAACCAACTGGCGGCGCGGGCCGGCGCCACCATGCGCCAGGTAGTCGACAGCGTGCAACAGGTCAGCGCCATCATCGACCGTATCGCCGCCGCCAGCGCCCAGCAACAAGCCGGCATCGCCCAGGCCGGCGCCGCGCTGCGGGCGATGGAGCTGGTCACCCAGCAGAATGCTGCGCTGGTGGCGCAGGCCACCCCGGCCACCGCCGGCATGTACCGTCAAGCGGCGGAGCTGGCGCGGCTGGTGCGCGCCTTCCGGCTGGACGAGATCGGCGCCGCGCCCGCCGCCCCCTCCCTCCCCCGTTCACCCCAAGAGGAAATCAACCATGCCTGACTTGCTGCTCTACGCCGCCGGCGCCGCCATCGTGGGCGGCGTCCTGCTCTGGCGCCGTACCCGTACTGGCCGTCCTGCCGCCGCGTCCACCTCGCCGGCGGCGCCGGCGCCGGCCGCCGCCTCGCTGCGGCACACGGCACTGGGCGATGTCATCGGCCGCGAGGACCGCCATGACACGCATGCCTGGCTGGGCCTGCCCTATGCCCAGCCGCCGGTCGGCGCCCTGCGCTGGAAGGCGCCGCGCCCGCCGCAACCATGGCAAGGGGTGCGCGCAGCGCTGTCGCATGGCCAGCCGGCGGTGCAATTCGCCGGCGTCACGCTGGAGCTGCCGCCCGAACAATGGGGCCGGCCGACCGGATCGGAAGACTGCCTGAGTCTCAACATTTACGCGCCGCGCATGCAGCCGCAGGAAGCCGCAGCGGCCGCGCTGCCGGTGATGTTCTGGATACACGGCGGCGCCAACACGGCCGGCACCGCCGCCACCTACACCACGCTGCGCAACCTGGCCGGCCAGGACCGCATGATATTGGTGTCGGCCAATTACCGTCTCGGCGTGCTCGGCTGGTTCAACCTGGCGGCCCTGGCGGCGGAAGCCGACAATCCGGCCGACCGTTCCGGCAATTTCGGCACGCTGGACCTGATCGCCGCGCTGCAATGGGTGCGCCAGCACATCGGCGCGTTCGGGGGCGATCCCGACAAGGTCACGGTGTTCGGCGAATCGGCCGGCGGCTGGAATATCTACACGCTGCTGGCCAGCCCGCTGGCCAAGGGCCTGTTCCAGCGCGCCATCCTGCAATCGCCGCTGACCGCCAGCTACACCCTGGCGCAAGCCGGCAACTACAGCGATGACGCCGAGCCTGGCCACGCACTGAGCTCGCGCGAGCTGCTGTGCCGCTGGCTGCAGCAAGCCGGCCGCGCCGCCGACCGCGACGCCGCCCGGGCGCTGATCGCCAGCCTGCCCCCGGCCGACATCGCCAGCTTCGTGCGCGGCCTGCCGCCCGAGGCGCTGCTGGCCGCCATCACGCCGGGCGCGCTGAGTTTTTACGACGCCCCTTGCGTGCTGCAGGACGGCCACGTGCTGCCAGACATGCCGCTGTCGCAGGTGTTCAGCCTGCCCGGCCGCTACCACGCGCTGCCGGTCATCATCGGCACCAACCGCGACGAGTACAAGCTGTTCATGTCCGCGAATCCAGCCTACGTGCGCATGCTGTTCGGCCGCATCCCGCTGATGCGCGACCGCGCCCGCTACCTGCGCCACGCGGCCTACCTGTCGCAGCAGTGGCAAGCCTCGGCGGCGCTGGAGCCGGCGGCCGCCATGCTGGCCTCGGGCCATACCGACGTCTGGCTCTATCGCTTTGACTGGGACGAGCAGCCGGCCGTGCCGGTGATCCAGCCGCGCCTGCTGCTGGGCGCCGCCCACGTGCTGGAAGTGGCGTTCGTGTTCCGCGACCTGGCCGGCGAATTCGACCCTTTTCACTCCTTCACTGCCGCCAACCTGCCGGGCCGGATGGAAGTCTCGGACGCCATGGCCGGCTATTGGACCCACTTCGCCCGCCACGGCCAGCCGCAGCGCGGCCCGTCGCAGACCCTGCCGGAATGGCAGCGCTGGCACGCCGATCCGGGCAGGCCCCGCCTGATGGTGTTCGACACCAGCGCCGACGGCGGTACCCGCATGATCGCGCTGGACAGCAGCCTGGCCCAGCTCAAGACCGTGCTGGCGCAGGATCCGTCATTGCGGCATGCCCCGCGCGAGCGCGCCGAGCTGTATGGCCGCATGTTTGTGTGGTCGATCTTCGGCGACGGGGAAACGCCGCAGGCCCTGGCCGCCTTCGCCCGCACCCACGGTTACACCGGCAGCACGCAGGCACTGCGGCCGCGCCATTGGCCATGAACCATGCGGGGCGCGCCCCTAGTAGATTCCAGAAATCATATCCTGGATAAATTTGTCGTAACTGCCATCGCTCTTCAGCGCAAGCAGACCGGCATTGAATTTACCGACCAGATAGGCGGTGCGCGCCTGATGTCTGGGAAAGCGCACATAGCCCGGCGTCGCGCGCAAGGGCCGCGCCGCCGTGGCAAACAGGTCCTTTACCCCTGGAAGAAAGAATTTGGGGTCCGACAGCAGCAGCCATCCGGACATCTCATCCAGGGGGAAGGCATCGATGTGGCCCATCACCACCTTTTTCAGGTTCAGCACATCGCGGGCCGCCACCTCCACATTGAGCTCGCCGGACCGCGCCATCGCCCAGAACTCGCCGGTGTAGGTATATCCCAGCGTGGCGCCGAGTTTAATGCCGCGCAGATCGGCCAAGGTTTTCCAGTCGGGCAAGGACCTGGACTTCAAATGGAAAAACACTTCCTTGTGGTTCGAGATCGGGTCGCTGAGCACAAAATCGCGTTCGCTGGCCTGGCTGGCGAACCAGACCGCGCTGGCGTCGTAGTGGCCAAGCCGGGTCTCGGTTTCAGCGCGCTTCCACGGCATATAACTGAATTTGACCTCGATCCCGCTGCGCGCAAACGCCGCCGTGATGACACGGTTGACGAAGCCGCCGTATCTGGCGCTTTCTGTGGTCCATGGCGGGAATTCACCGGTGGCGATGGTGACCGTTTCCGCCCGCACTGGTCCGGCCAGGCATACGCTGAATAGGCTCCACCAGATCGCCGCCGCCAAGCGCTTCATCCCCATCTCCATGCGCTGTCCACTAGAAGTTGCACCTCCTCGTCGAGCAGTGTAGCACCGGCGCGCGCGGCAATGGAATTGACTTATCGCGGCGCCTAGCCCAGCCGGCTGGCCGCGTGCCGGGATTTGGCGGCGGCCAGCCCCGCAACGGTCAGCAGTCCAGCCAAAAACATCACATAGGTGGACGTCTCAGGCACGCTGCTGGTGATCGTCACCTGGTCCAGGAAAGCGCCGCGGTTGTCGCCGCCACGGTTGTGGAAGCTGAATTGATAACGGCCGGACGTCGTCGGATCGAAATTCAGGCTATAGCTAAGCAGTGGCGCCGTGGCCTTGAGCACATAGGTCTGGTGGGTGTCGCCGAAGCTGACGTCGACCGTATCATTGCCCCAGTTGCGCTGATTTCCGGCCAGCGCAAAACTCATGGTGTAGGTCTGGCCTGCGTTCATCCAGATGGAGTTGCTCAGGATGCCAGCCTTCATGGTCGAACCGTCCAGATCGACGTAATGGCCGTGGCCGGGCAATTCATTGTGAACAAAACCGGTGCCGTCGACATCGACCGTGCCGTTGGTCACCTTCCAGCCCTGCAGAAATTGCGTAACATTGTCGCCGGTCTTGTCGGCGTCAAAATTATCGTTGAACAAGGTGACGGTCGCAGCTTGCGCTGCCCCGCCGGCAATCGCCAAGGCGATTGCAGTGCAAAGTTTGCGTACAGTCATGAGTGCCATTACATAGAAGTTATTATTGATTTCATTATGGCAAACAAATGCACACCGCACTATCAGTCGCGCCCGAAATGCAGGTAAGAATATCCTGACGCATCCAATCGATTGCGAGCTCAAGCGTGGCACGGATGTGTGAAAGGCGATAACGCACCTGGCCTACGTGATGACCTCGCCCCGCTTCGGCCAGGCCTGCACGGCCACCTGTACGCTGCGCTAGCGGCCCAGCGCATGTTCTATGCCATAGCGCATCAGATCGGCATTACTCTGAAAGCCCATCTTCTGCATCAGGCGCGCCTTGTGGGTGCTGACCGTCTTGTTACTGATCGCCAGTTGCTCCGCGATCTGATTGACGGTTTTCCCGCCGACGAACAGATGGAGGATGCTCAGCTCGCGGTTGGACAGGTGTTCGTGCGGCTGTGTGAATGGTTCGCCCTTCCCCTCGAATACCATTTGTTCGGCCAGCTCGGGGGCCAGATAGCGTCCGCCGACGGCCACCTTGCGTACCGCCTGCAGCAGGGTTTCCGGGTCGCCGTCCTTGGTCATGTAGCCGTTGGCGCCCGCCATGAGCGCGCGCCGCACCACCAACGCTTCGTTGTGCATGCTCAGCACGAGAATGGGCAGGTCCGGCGCGTGGGCACGGATGCGACCAAGCAGATCGATGCCGCTGATGCCGGGCATCGACAGATCCAGCAACACGATATCGCACGGTACGCCGCGCAAGTGTTCCAGCACCTGACCACCGTTTGTTGCCTGCGCCACCACTGTCATATCGCCCGCCAGGCTAAACAACTGTAACAGGCCGCCACGCACAATGGCGTGGTCGTCGCCGACCAGGATTCGTATCATTGCTTGCCGTCTTCTAGAAAGAAATAAAAAATGTTAACCAAGATTATGCTACCACTGTGATGCGGCTTATTGCATAGTCGATGCCTGCGCGGTTCCTCATGACGCCAGTTCGTGTTTGTGCATGACCCACTGCAGGGCAGCGTGGGCACCGTCGTAATCGCGCCGGTCCAGACTGCGCTGCAGCGCTTCCCGGTCCCAACTGCCGAAGGTTGCCTCGAATTCGGCCGCGCAACTGGTGAAGGTGCTGATGGCTGCGGCATCGCCAGCCTGCAGCAGCGCCGCCAGTCGCCGCAGCGGCTCATGCCACTCCTGCGGCGCCCGCGCCTCGACCGTCGTCGGCGGCGGCGTGGGGGGCAATCCGTTATCGAGACTGGCGCACAGCGCGACCAGCGCCTGCTCCAGCGCGTCCAGCATCACGCCCGGGGCGGCGCGCTGGCGTATCGCGTGCTCCACCATATCAGCCCATTGCGCGACTTCAGCCGCCCCTATGCCTGCGGCCAACGCACGCAACGTGTGGGCGTGGCGGATTGCGGCCACGTGGTCCTGGTGCGCCAGCGCGGCGCGGATGCGCGTGGCGCTATCGTGCTCGTCGCGGCGGAACCAGCGCAGCAATTTCAGCAGCAGCGCGTCGTCGCCGTTGACGCCCAGGCGGCCGTGTGCCAGGTCCAGGCCGGGCAAGGCGTTGGGCAGGGTCTGCATGCGCCCCGCAGGCACGGGGGCAACGTCCGGCAGATAGTGCTGCAACAGGCAGTACAGCGCGGCCGGCAGCAGCGGCTTGCCGATGTGGTCATTGAACCCTTCCTGGCGGCAGCGCTGCCATACCTCCGGCAGCGCATTCGCGCTCATGGCGATCACCGGCAGCGCATCGTAGCGGCGGTCCTGGCGCAGGCGCGCGGTGGCCGCGTGGCCGTCCAGTTCGGGCATGTGCAGATCCATGAAAACCAGTTGGTAATGGCCGGCGCCGGCCGCTTGCAGCCGCGCCAGCGCGTCGTTGCCGTTCACCGCCAGCTCGACCTGGATGCCGCAGGCTTCCAGCAGGCCCGACGCCACTTCCTGGTTGATCGGATTATCCTCGACCAGCAGGACGCGGGCGCCGCTGAAGCGCGGCGCCGCGTACGGCGCGGCCTCCGGCACCGGCGCTTCCGTGCCGAACAGTTGCTGCAGCACGGCCGTCAGCGCGCCACGGGTTACCGGCTTGACCAGGCTGGCATCGACGCCGTCAGATGCCGCGCCGTCTTCGGCGCACGCGGCCAGCACCACCGTTTTTTCGGCATGGTGCCGGCCGCGCGTTGCCCGCTGCAGGTGCGACGAGATCAACATCAGATCAAACCGGGCGCCGGCGCGCGCCAGGCTGAAGGCCGACGCCGAACCATCCAACGCCAGCGCATCCACTCCCAGTGTCCCCAGCATGCCCAGCAAAGCAGCACGGGCATGGGCGTTGTCGTCCACCACCAGCACGCGCAGTCCATGCGGCGGCAGCGGCGGCAGCGGCAGCGCGGCCGCCGCATACGCCAGCCACAACTCGACCGTGAAGCAACTGCCGACGCCGGCCCGGCTTTCGACGCCGATGGTACCGCCCATCAGCGTGGTCAGATGTTTGCAGATGCTGAGGCCCAGGCCTGCGCCGCCAAACTTGCGAGTCGCCGAACCGTCCACCTGGGTAAACGCCTGGAACAGCCTGCCCATCTGTTCATCCGTCATGCCGATGCCAGTGTCGCGCACGCTGAACGCCAGCCGCGCCTGCGTAGCCTGGCGTTCCACCACACGTACCGCCAGCACCAGTTCGCCGCGCTCGGTGAACTTGAACGCATTACTCAATAAGTTGATCAGCACCTGCCCCAGGCGTAGCGCATCGCCGCGCAACGCGCGCGGCACGTCGGCCGGCACGTCGAAATTGCATTCCAGGGCGGTGCGCCCTGCGCCGCCGCCCCCCACCGCCGCCACATGCGCCAGCAGCGCATCGAGATCGAAATCGGCCGTCTCGATATCCAGCTTGCCGGCTTCGATCTTGGAGAAGTCCAGGATGTCGTTGATGATGCCCAGCAGCGACTGGCCGGCGCTGTGCACCTTCTGCATATAGTCGCGCTGGCGCGACGGCACGGTGGTATTCAGCGCCAGGTGCGACAGGCCGATCACCGCATTCATCGGCGTACGGATTTCATGGCTCATCTTGGCCAGGAACATGGACTTGGCCTGGGTCGCCTCCTCTGCCCGTGCCCGCGCGGCTTCGGCCTGGCGGAACAACAGCGCGTTCTGCAGCGCCGCGCCGAGATGGGCGGTAACGGTTTGCAGCAGGCGCTGGTCGCCGTCCTGATAAGGCTCGCGCCGCTGTACCGCCAAGGCACCCCGCACCAGCGCATCGGCGATGATGGGCACGCCCAGCAGCCACTGGCGGCCCTGGGCAATCAGTTCGCTCTGCCCCGTGTCGGCGACGCGGCGGCAGATACTGTCGGCCGCCTCCGACGGTTCGCCGGCGACATACCGGAACGCGAGCGCGCCGCCATGCTCCAGCAAGGCGATACGCACCTGGCAACCGTGGAAGGTGCTGCACAACTGATCGCCGACCAGCGCGATCAGCTTGTCGAGATCCAGCTTCCCGGCCAGGATCTGCGCCACGGTATTGACGGTCGCCAGCTCGGCATTGCGTTCACTGGCTTCGCGGTGACGCTGCTCGGCCAGCGTTTTCTGCTGCAGGACCTCGGCGGTGCGCGCCGCCACCTCGCGCTCCAGCGCCTGCTGGCGCTGCGCCAGCCGCCAAGTGCGCAAGCGATAGGCGCCATACAGCGCGGTGGCGATCAGCAAGGCCAGCACGGCGCGGAACCAGAGCGTCTGATACCACCAGGGCAGCACCTGCACCGGTATCTGCAGCGGCCGTGGCATCCAGACGCCGCGCCGGTTGCTGCCCTGTATCAGCAGGCGATACTGGCCAGGCGGCAGATTGGTGTAGGACGCCACCCGATGCGCGGCATCGGTGTAGATCCAGTCACGATCATAACCTTCCAGCCGATAGGCATAGCGATTGTGTTGCGGCGCGGTGTAGTCCAGCGCCGCGAACTCCACGGCGAAGCTGTTGCCTGCGGCCTGCACCAGCAGGCCTTCCGCGCTGCGGCTCCAAGCCGCCGGCACCGCCTTGCCGCCCAGCCGGATCTCGCTGACCACCACCGGCGGCTGCAGCGTCCAGGGCCGGTAATGTTCCGGCCGCAGCACCGTGACGCCGCCGGTTCCGCCGAACAGGATTTCGCCGCGCGCGGTAACGGCGCCGGCCCCGCCCCAGTAAGGCGCAAACAGCACGCCCTCCGCCGGCCCCAGTACATCGATGCCCAGGCTATCGCCGTCGATCACCGCCACGCCCTGGTCGGTACTGGCCCAGATTCTGCCCTGGTTATCTTCGGCCAGCGCATCAATGTTCAGGTCGGGCAGGCCCTGCGCCAGACCGAGGCGGCGGAAACGCTGTCCCTCCAGGAGATCGAGACCGCCATTGCTGCCTACCCACAGCCGGCCGCGCCGGTCCAGATGCAGCGCACTGACGTAGGCGTTGGACAGTGCGGCCGGATTGGCCGGATCGGCGCCGATCCGCTGCAGCACCGTGCCCCGGTCCACGTCGATCCGGCTCAGGCCGTGGGTCGTGCCGACCCAGACGAAGCCGGAGCCCTGCGGGCCGTTGCAGACCGTCGTCACTTCCAGCCCGTTCAGATCCGCGTAATGACGCACCAGCGCCAGGTCTTGTCCCGGACGATAGCGGGCCTGGAACAGCCCGTCGGTGGAAGTGGCCAGCCAGAGCCGTTCGTCGCTGCCGGCCAGCGCCCGTACGTACCAACGGTCTTCCAGCCAGGGGGCATTGACGCGGGTGGTATTGGCGCCCGTCTGGTCCGAGCGGTACAGGCCGGACGGCGTGGCCAGCCAAACCGCATCGCGCTCAGCCAGCATGGCGGTCACCGAAGTCGACGGCGACTGGCCATTGTGCCGCACGCGGCCCGGCTGCCATGGCCGGACCCGCCCCTGCTCGGGATCGACCAGGTCGGCGCCACTGCGGGCAAAGCCGGCCCACAACTGCTGGTCGGCGGCGACGGCCAGCGACATCACGTCGCCGTCGCTCAAGCCGGGCCGGCCGTTGTCGCCGCGCGTCAGCGACAGCGCCGCCGGCGTCGGCAGGTAGTAGCCGACGCCGTTGTCGGTGGCCAGCCAGAGGGTGCCGGCGCGGTCGCTGAACAGGCTGTGCACAGTATCGCTGGCCAGGCTGGAAGCGGCGGCACGGGCATCGTAACCGAACCGCCGAACGGTCCCGCTGGCGCGGTCGATCACGGCGCCGCCGCCCGCAAACGACGTGATCCAAATTTCGCCTCGCACCGGTTCTGCGATGGCGGAGACATTTTCACGCCGCATCAACTGCGCCGCTTCCGGCGTGGCGGCAAAGCGCCTGACGGAGCCTTTGTCCGGGTCGAGCACAAACACACCGTCACCGTCGGTCCCCACCCACAACCGCCCCTCGCTGTCCATGTGAAGGGCTTCCACGCCCGATACATCCTTGCCCGCCATCGGCAGCCGTACCGGCACAAAGCGGGACGCCCCGGCATTCAGCCGCGCCATGCCGCGCCGTGTCCCTACCCACAGCGTGCCGTGCGCATCATACAGCAGCGACTTCACCACCATTGCCGGTCCCGCCACGTCGTCCAGCCGCGGCACATGAACGATGCGGGTATGCGCCGGCTCGGCCACGCCCAGCATGTGATCGAGGCCTTGATCGCTGCCTATCCACAGGCCGCCCGCGCCATCCTCGGCCAGCGCCATCGCGGCCAGATTGGCCAGGCCGGCATTCTCTTCGTTGTAGGTGACGAATCCATCTTCCTCCGGCACGTAACGGGCCAGCCCGCCGCTGGCCGTCCCCACCCACAAGCGCCCTTCCCGGTCGACCAGCAGCGCGATCACGTAATTGTCGGGCAGCGCATGCGGATCGCCAGGGACAAAGCTGTAATTGCGGAAGCGATAGCCATCCCAGCGCGACAGGCCGCCCTGCGTGCCGACCCACAGAAAGCCCTGGTGGTCCTGGGCGATGGCGGTGACGACGGTGTTCGGCAAGCCCTGCTGGGGACCGACGCGATGCAACATGGGTTGGGTCAGCGACGCCCAGCGCACTGCCGCCGCGCCGGCCGCCGCCGTGCTCAGGCCCGCGAGCAGGACGGCGCACAGAACCCGCGCCCACACCTGCGGCAAGCAGCGCGCCCGGTGCCGCCCCCAAGTCCTCATACCGTCGTCCGCGGCAGAATGACTTCGATACTGGTGGGGCCACCGGGGCTGCTGACCATGCTGACCTGCCCATTCAGGCTGAGCGCCCGCTCGCGTATCCCCAGCAGGCCGTAGGCGTGCGGCTTCAATTGCATGGTATCGAAACCGCAGCCGTCGTCGACGATGTGCAGGACGCATAACTGCGTCGAGCAGGTCAGCGTTACCATGGTCTCGCTGGCGTCGGCGTGGCGGGCGATATTGGTCAGCGATTCCTGCACGATGCGGAACAGGGCGATGGCCTGCTGCTCGCTCGGACCGCCCTCGTCCAGTGCCAGCGTCAGACTGCAATCAAGGCCGGAGTGCTTACGGAATTCATCGACCAACCACTCCAGCGCCGACCCTATGCCCAGGTCCAGCACCGTCGGCCGCAAGGTGGTGGCGACATTGCGCACCACACCGATGCTGCGGTCGACCAGTTCGGTCAACTCGCGCACCTGTTCCTTCAACCCCGGCAACTGGGCACCATAGCGCACCCGCAGCAGCGCCGCACGCATGCGCAAAGCAGTCAGCGACTGCCCCAGTTCGTCATGCAATTCGCGGGCGATGTGTTTGCGCTCATCTTCGCGCACGCTTTCACGATGCGCCGCCAGTTCGCGCACTTCAGCGGTACGTGCCGCGACCTGCCGTTCCAGATTATTCTTGTATAACTGCAGCACGCGCTCGGCTTCGCGCCGTTCCTGGTTCTCGCGTTCCAGCAGCGCATTTTGTGCCTGCAGTTGGCGTTGCATCATCGCCAGCCGCAAATGGGTGCTGACGCGCGCCAGCACTTCTTCGGACTGCAGCGGCTTGGTCACGTAATCAACGGCACCGGCGGCGAAGCCGGCCAGCTTGTCGGCGGTGTCCGTGAGTGCAGTCATGAAGATCACCGGTACCGCAGCCGCCGGCCCGGCCTTGAGGCGCCGACACACTTCGAAGCCGTCGATACCCGGCAACATCACGTCGAGCAGGATCAAGTCAGGCGCCGCAAACGCCACCCGGCGCAGCGCCTCTTCGCCATTGTGCGCCACCGACAGCCGCAGCCCCTGCTGCTCCAGCATGGCCACCGCCAGCGTCAGGTTGGCGGGCGTGTCGTCGACAATCAGAATGGTACGGTTGCGCAGGTCAGGCGGCATGTTCATGGCAGGCTCTAGCGATAATGTCCATGCGATCAGACCGGCATTGCGCGGCAGATAGGCGTCCACCCCAGCCACCGCAGCCCGCCGGCCTTGCCGCCGCAGCCCGCCAGGCGGATCAGCGCCTGCGCCAAGCTGTCGCGGCAGCAGTGACGATGCGGCAAGCCGGTAAGCGCGTCCTTCCGCGCCAGCCAGCGCAGCTCGGCCAGCCCGGGTCGCAGCCGGTCGCCGTGCTGTTCAGGCTCCGCAGTCAGTATCGTATTGCGCCGCTGGCCGGAATCGGATTCATTTTCGGCGCTGCCGGACTGGCGGGACAAGTTCATTCTCCTTCATAGACTGCTCAGCATACCTTGAGGCACAGCGCCCCACCATCGGGCATTCTTGAATACGGTGTAGGGCAAACCGCAGCAGCATGAAGGAAATCCTGACAGCACAAACGGCTCCGTCCTTAGGCAAGCCGATGACGCAGAGGGGAGCCGCGCCGGAGAACTGACCGGTACGCGCCAGATCCTACCGGGCTCCGCGCTGCTGGGCGGTGAGCAATACAAAAGGAAAGAGCGTCAGGAAACGGACAATGTGGCGCAAGGTTTGCATGGCAATTTTCTTCAAAAGAGTCGTACTGGGCACTATGAACGATGGCAGTGCCGTGCCGCCACCTGGAGGGCCAACGCTGACGCTGACCAGGCGCCGCCCCATTCCCGCCGTATTCGTGGCCGCGACTATTTGATATACCTTGGTAGACGCGTCATCTCGGCCTTCGTCAACGGCCTACTGTACAGGAATCCTTGCGCAGTCTGACAGCCGCTCGCCGCCAGGAAAGCCGATTGCTCCACTGTCTCCACGCCCTCCGCGACCACCTCCAGTCCCAGACACTGTGCGATGGAAAGGATCGCCTTGACGAGCTCCGGGTAACGCTCGTCTGTGGTTACCTTTTGGACGAACGACCTATCGATCTTCAAGGTGTCGATCGGGAACCGAGCCAAATAGCTGAGAGACGAGTAGCCCGTACCGAAATCATCGATCGCAATCGAAATTCCCATCGATTCAAACGCCGACAAGTTGCTCAGTATGGCGTCATCCTTCTCCAGCAGCAAACTCTCGGTGATCTCGAGCTCGAGCCACTCGGGGCGGCAGCCTGTTTCCCTTAGCATCTCACTGACGGCGCGTGCAAGGTCGCGCGACTGGAACTGCCGGGCGGACAGATTTACCGCCACCTTGTGGATTGCGCTGGCATTGGTGTTCCATCCCACCGCCGTACGGCACGCATCGCGCAGCACCCAAGCGTCGAGTTGGACGATCAGGCCGGTTTCTTCCGCAATTGGTATGAACTCGTTCGGAGCAACCATCCCGTAGCCTGGACGGTGCCACCTGAGCAAAGCTTCCGAGCCGACCACCTCATTGTTCCCGAGCGACACCTTGGGCTGGAAGTACAGTTCAAGTTCTTCGTTCTCGACGGCGCGCCGAAGCGCCGACTCCATCGCGAAATACACTGCGGCATCGCGCGTCAGCTCCCTCGAGTAAAAACGAAAACCGCGGCGGCCGCGGCGCTTCGCGAGGCTCATCGCCGAATCGGCATATTTCATCAGATCGTCCGCCTTGGCCGTGTCGATCGGATAGAGGGCGATGCCGATGCTGCAGGAGACGAAGACCTCTTTGCCATTCAATACGAAGCTGCGGTCGAACTGTTCGAGGATCGCCTTGGCGACGCCACTGGCAGCACAGGCATCCGCCGGGCCGAGCAACACCGCGAACTCATCGCCGCCGAACCGGCCCACCATGTCGCCGCGGCGCAGGCAGCCAGCTAGGCGCTGGCCAGCCTCCCGCAACAATCTGTCTCCCGCAGCATGTCCCATCGTGTCATTGACATTCTTAAAGCGATCGACATCAATCACCATGACGCCGCCGGTCTCCGCAGCGCTCAAGGCCGAAAATCGACGGTCCATCTCTTCGGTTAACAGCGTACGGTTCGGCAGTCCGGTCAGGCCATCGTAAAACGCCATTTGATGAATCTTTTCGTAGGACGCGCGCAGGTCGGTAATATCATGTCCCACCGCGAGGACCGTGCTCACTGCCCCTTCAGCATTGAATTCCGGGATCAGTTTAATCAGTTGGCAAACCTGTCTGTCATATTGCGTTTGCCGTGCATACTCGAATTCGATCGGCTCACCGCTTGCAAACACCGCTCTCAGTTTTTCTTCGAACACGACCGAACACTCGCTGTTCATGTACATCAACGGCGTTTGGCCTATCAGTGCATCGAGCGCCACGCCCGCCAGGGCTGCAAACGCCGGATTTGCATAGACGCGCCGGAATGCACGGTCATAGCGCACGATAGTATCCCGCGAATTCTCGACGATCATCTGGAATTCACGTTCACGATTGGCGAGCATTTCTTCCACCCGCTTACGCCAGGTGATATCGTAAGAATGCGCGAGAAACGTATCAGCCGCTGGAGAATCCCCCGGCTTCTTGGCCAGCGCATGCTCGAACCAGCGGCGCGTACCGTCAGACAAATCGAGCGCGATCACGTGACCTTGGGTGGCCGCGACCCGGTCCGCTTCAGCGAGCGCGTCCATGATGATGTCCGCCTGCGGTGGCGGTAAGACCTCCCTGATCGTTTTACCGACCAGCGCTTCGCGCCTGTTTATCGCGGTTGCGCCTTGGTCTTGCGCCCAGACATTCAGGTACCGTCCTTCGCGATCCAGTTCGAAGAACAGATCCGGCAGCACGGTATTTTCACCTGCTGTAAAACCAACGACGTCCGCTGTGAACTGTCGACAGTTGCGCGTGGCGGCCTCCGTTCGGCAAGGGGAGAATTTCACAGATGAGATCCGCGAAACCAGCGTTTTCGCCTGCATGGCAATATCCGTCAGAATGGTGGTAACAACACGCGGCTTCACATGCAGCGTGGCTACCATCACCTGCATCGCCCTCCTGACATCCACCAAATCGGTCAACCATTTCTCTATACCGAACATCGACAATGATTCCACAGGTCACGCCCCGCCAGCCAACACTTCGGATAGCATCAGACCATCTCCCACCGATCGCTTATTTCCGTGGCCGTAGCAGCGTCACTCCCGGCCCAAGGGCGATCCGCTTGCGCGGCGGGCGCCGGCCCCGTGCGCATGACCGATGCTTTGCGCACTGCCGCGGCAGCCGGTTGCAACAGGCTGAAGGGCACCGTGCGCACAATGGCATCGGGCGCATCGGCAACCTTAAACACCGTCACCCCTTCTTTCAGGACCTGCGCCTGCTGCTCGAGCGACTGTGCGGCAGCAGCCGCCTCCTCGACAAGCGTGGCATTCTGCTGCGTGACCTCGTCGATGTGCGACAGGGCTTGATGCACCTGTTCAATGCCTCGACTCTGCTCTTCCGAGGCAACGGCAATCTCGCCAACAATGGCCGATACCTGTTGGATCGCCTGCTGCACGTTGCCCATGGTCGCCCCAACTTCCTTCGCTTGCGACACGCTGCTCTGTATCATCGCGACAGACGACGCGATCAACTCTTTTATCGCTTTGGCTGCTTCGGCCGAACGCTGTGCCAAGCTGCGCACTTCCGATGCCACGACCGCGAAGCCCCGCCCCTGGTCGCCCGCTCGCGCTGACTCTACCGCCGCATTCAACGCCAAGATATTTGTCTGGAACGCGATGCCCTCAATGACGCCCGTGATTTGGGTGATCCTTTCGGAGCTACTGCTGACCTCGCCGATCAAATGGAGCATGGCCAGCACCGCGTCGTTGCCGGCGCCTGCCATGTCGGTGGCTCGGATAGCCAGCGTATTGGCTGTTCTGGCGTTATCGCTGTTCTGCCTTACCGTCTGGGTTAGCTGCGTCATGCTCGCCGCGGTCTCTTCCAACGACGCAGCCTGCTGCTCCGTACGTGCGGAGAGATCGGTATTGCCGCTGGCGATTTCCTGCGATGCCGACATCACCGTGTCGGCGCTGGCCATGATGTTCCGTACGGTCTTGCTCAGCATGCCGTCCATTTTCTTAAGCGCCTCCAACAACTGTCCAAACTCGTCCCGCGAATGCACCGCGATATGGTTGTCCAGTCCGCCGGAGGCAATTTCGTTTGCAACGTCGACAGCTCTGCCCAAGGGAGTTGCGATAGCTCGCGTTAAGTAAATTGACGCGCCCACCGCCATCACGCTGCCGGCGCTGACCAACGCGATCAACCACCGCAGCATTGTCGAGTAACTGGATTCGCTATCGGCAAGGACCTGCTTTGCCTGGGCCAGGTTATTGGCGGCGTCTGCACGCAAATCATTGGCCACGGCGTTCGCCACATCCACCGAGCGATGGATCTCTTCCACCGCCGCATCGAAATTGCCCTCAACGAATGCTTCGGCGATGGTGCTAGTCGATGGCCTCAGTCGCGTAAGCTCAGCGTTAATTCTGTCCGCAATGAGGCGTTCCTCGTCCGACGTGACCCCGGCGGGATAATACGCGGTCCAGTTCCGGTCGGTTTCGGCGAGGTCCGCCCTGATGTCAGCGACGGCCTCAGCCACGGCGTCGACGTTTCTCGAGGCCTCCAAGCGCCGCATCTTGACGCGAATGTCCAACTGCGCCGCCCGCACTTCGCTCAGCCATGCGATGGGCAAAGTGTTTCCCGAATAACTGTCGCGTATGTTCGAATTCATTCTCGACAACCCGAAAATACCGAACAGCCCGATTACCGCCATCAACGTTACACAAACGCCAAAGGCGAGGATAATCTTGAACCTGACACTCTGTATGAAACTCTGCATGCGCGTTCCCTTCCTGACGATCGAAATATAAAAAACCACTGCTCCCTCAGCAAAAGCGAACCGTTGACGTTGATTGAAATGTGTACACGCAACGCTGGCAGCGATATGCGCTGCGAAGCACCGCTCGATTCCTTCTCCGGAAAGAGCGCGTCGAATTCTGGTTTCATCGTTGGTCGTCAAGGACGATTGGAGATGACAAGAATCGCAGAACCAGGTGATATCACCTATAGTCCCCGCCCGGTTTTCTCATCAGATTAAATTCGCGCGCTCGTAGGCAGTTCCCTACCCGAGGGGACAGGGATCGCGCGGGAATACGGCCGGCTTATGGGAGGCGTCGTTGCCGCGATCTGGAGCGATCGCTCGCATTGATGCGCCGGGTAGCGCCAGCGGGGTGACCTTATGTGTGACGTTAGCGGCCCAGAGCGTGGTCTATTCCGTAACGCAGCATGTCGGCATTGCTTTGGAAGCCCATCTTCTGCATCAAACGCGTCTTATGGGTGCTGACAGTCTTGTTGCTGATTTTTAATTCATCGGCGATCTGGTTGATGGTCTTACCACGGACAAACAAGCGAAAAATACTTAGCTCGCGATTGGTCAACTGTTCGTGCGCATCGGCGCACGCCCGTACTTCGCTCTCAAATGCAATCTGTTCGGCGATGCCCGGATCGATGTAGCGCCCCCCTGATGCCACTTTGCGCACGGCCTCCAACAATGCTTCCGGATCGCCGTCCTTGCTCATGTAGCCGTTGGCGCCGGCCTTGAGCGCGCCGCGCGCCATCAGTGCTTCGTTGTACATGCTCAGCACCATGATCGGCAGCTCAGGGGCATGGGCACGGATGCGGTCGAGTAAATCGACGCCGCTTTCGCCGGGCATCGAGAGGTCCAGCAGGATGAGGTCGCACGGTACGCTGCGCAGATTTTGGAGAACCTGGCTGCCGTTCATGGCCTGTGCCACCACCGTCATGTCGCCCGCGAGGCTAAACAATTGCAACAGGCCGCCACGCACGATGGCGTGGTCATCGGCCACCAGAATACGTATCATTGGTTTCCGCTTTCAGCAAGAATGAAAAACAGACGACGAATATCATAGTGCTAGTGGCATACTTGGCGCGCTCACCCAGTGGGCATCGCGCAGGCCGAGCGCTTGCGCAGACGCGGCATCCCACCGACCGCATCCATTCCTGATAACAGTAGCATGAATTCCTTGCCCGTAAGGGCTCACCGTGTTGTTGGTGCACAACCGGCCTTGTGCGCGCCTGGTGCCTGCGGTCTAAACCGCAAATTCAATACGGTTGCGGCCCAGCGCTTTTGCCTGGTACAGGGCTTGATCAGCAGCACGTATCAACTCCAGTCCCGACACCGGCTGCGCAGGATTGAATACGGCCACGCCGAAGCTCGACGTCACCGCCAGCATGCCCTGCTCGCCCAGGTCAAACGGCGTCGCTTCGATCGCATGGCGCATGGCCTCAACGCGCGGAGCGCCATCGGCCTGATCCAGGTCCGCCAACAGGACCAGGAATTCTTCACCGCCATACCGTCCCACCAGATCGTAAGGGCGGACACAGCCATTCAAACGCTGCACCAGTCCGCGCAAGACGGCATCGCCGGCGAGATGGCCGTAGGTGTCGTTGATGCGTTTAAAATGGTCGAGGTCCAGCAAGCACAGTAAGAAAGCGGCAGCATCACGCTGCGCCTTCAATATGGCCTGGTCCATCATTTCCAGCATCGCCACCCGGTTCCAGGCCTTGGTCAGGCCATCGCGCAGGGCGCGTTCACGCAGCGCTTCCTGCGACAACTCCAGCTCACGGGTGCGCGCCTGCAATTCGCTGGTCCTGGCTTGCACCAGGCATTCCATCTGCGCATTGCGGGCCTGCAGTCCGCGTACACGGTAACGGTGCAACAGAAGCAGCAGCCCCAAGGCCGCAATGACACACAACGCCAGGAACCAGCGGCTGAGCCACCAGGGGGGCAAAATCGTAAAGCGCAATTCAGCGGGCGGCGACTCGCTCTGCATATCCCGATTGATCACCGCGTACTGGAAGCGGTATTCCCCAGGGGGCAAAGCGGAGTAACGCACGGTGGGCGCAGCGGTCACCGACCATTCCTGTTCCAGCCCCATCAACCGGTAGCGGAATCGCAGTGCGTCGCGATGCTGGTAACTGAGGCTGGCCAAGGTCAACTGGAGGCCGCCCGATGACCACGGCAAGGCGCCGTCATCATGTAAGCTCAGCATTCTGCCGTCGCGCTCCGCGCCTTCAACGATGGCGGACATGGGGTACGGCGCAAACAGGCGGTCAGGCCGTATCACGTGCGAAGTGCCGTTGGTGGTGGCCAACCAGATGGTGCCGTCCGCCTCTTCATAAAAAGGCCGGGCATTTAAATCGTTCCACACCAGGCCATCGCTGCTGTCGAACTGGCGCCACTGGCTGCGGTCCCACAGCACCAGACCGGCATCGGTGCCCAGCCACAGCCAGCCGTGGCGGTCTTCGTGTATGGTCAGCAGGACCTTGTCGTGCAACAGCGGCGATGGCTGGGCCTCTTTGACCAGGCCGTGGTCGCCGACTCTCGCATGCCACAAGCCGCCCGATCCCTGCCCCAGCCAGAGCGTGCCGTCGGACGAACAGGCCAGCATGTCGAATTCCGGCTCGCGCGCGCGACGCGTCCCGTACGATTCCCATCGTTGGCCGCGCAGACGCCAGAGATAGTCGGCGGTCAGGAACCACAGCGTGCCATCGGGGCTTTCACAACTGCGCCGCGTCCCATCCGTCGCCAGGTCGGCCTGCTCGGGCAAGCCAGGGGGATGCCGTGGAACCGCACCCGCAGCCGTTTTCTCGATCACGTACAAGCCGCCACTGGTACTGATCCACAAACGCCCCTGGCGATCGACCAGCAGCTTGAAGATCATCGGCAGCTTAGCTACCTGACGCGCTGCGCCGCTGACGCCATCCTCGCGCATCAATGTACCGACATAGCTGCTGCTCCACAGCGCGCCCTGGCGGTCCAGGGCCATGCTGCTCCACTGCTCCTGAGGATAGCCAGGCACCGGCACGGCGCGGGTGGCGCCACTGTCACGCAGCATGCTCATGCCGGACCGGGTGCCGATGCGTAGCCGCCCTCTGCCATCGCGCAGAAAGGCGAACACGTTATCATCCGCCAGTCCTTGGGTGATGCCCCAGTTTTCCCAGTTATCGTACCCCATCCAGCGCACCAGGCCATGGCCGCCCGTACCCAGCCACAGCCCGTGGTCGCGGTCGACCAGCATGGCCACCACGCCACCGCCCATCTTCAGTCCATTGGCGGCGCCGAACAGCTCCCAGCGCCCTGCGCGCCAGCGCGCCAACCCCTGGTCGGTATTCGTCAGCATGCGGTGATCGCCATCTTCCACCAGCGTGGTGGACATGGTCGCCTTGCGCATCACATCGCCGGGCGGCGTGCGATCAATGAAACGGTTGCCGCCCGGTAGTTGCACGATCACATGGCGCTCGCCACGTCCCCACAGCGTGCCATCGGCACTGCGCCACAGATTGAGCCAATGATCGGACGGCACACCAGCGGCCGTACCTAGCACAGTCACCCCGCGCGTGCCCGCCGTGCACAGCGCCTGGCCGCATCCCATCCACAATTCGCCGTCCTGCTCGGCCATGACGGCCCAGATTTTTTCCAGCATGGGATACTGGCGGCGCTGCGCTGCGCTGAAAAAGCTGCGCACGGTGATACCGCGGTTTTCCTCGCGGACCTGCAACAGTTGCTGCTCGCTCACCATCATCAAACTGTTTTGCGGCCCATCCGCCAGAACCTGCCCCATAGTGAGCGACAAGTCTTGCCCGTTCGCCTGCACCGGCAGCAGACGCTCGCCACGGCGCAGATACAGTCCGTCTGGGGTGGCGATCCACAGCCGGCCGCCGCGGTCTGCCAGCAAAGCCATGATCTCCGTGTTCATCAAACCTTCTGGCTGGGCATAACGCTGGAACCGGCTACCGTTGTAGCGGAACAGACCGTTGTCTGTGCCCACCCACAGGTAGCCCGCCCGATCCTGCGCCAGCGTGTTGACCGCCAAGCTACCGAGTCCATCCTGCTGGGTCAGGTAACGCAACGGCAACTGCTGCGAGCTGGCGAGGCCGGGCCACGCCCAGATCAACAGCATCGCCAGCATGAAATTCAAAGATAAACGCATACGTATCAATCAGCGGAATCAAACGGAACCGGGATGCGCAGGCATGGGGAGCGCAGAGTTGCTGTAGCGAAAGTGTATAGTATGCTGCCCCACTGGCACGCCGCCTATCAGGCAAGCCTGATCTATCGTAGGAAAATCCTCGCCTCCACAGCCACGCCGCGGCCCGGCGCATGGCATGGCAGCCATCCGCTTGGGACATGCGCGCGGATCGGCACCGGGGGGCAACGCCGCCAGCCGGCGGATGCCGGCCACCACTCCGTGCGTGGTGCATGGACGCCTTCCTATTTAACCCTGCGGCACCGTGCTGTCGGTCCGGTGACGCTCCAGGAAGGCCACCAGTGCCAGCGACTGGTAGCCGTGGGCCATGGTCCGCAAGCGTTGCGCGAAAGGCGCGTAGGCTGCATCGAGTGCCGCCACATGGTTGGCCCGCTCCGCGATCGTGCGCATATTCCCGATCTGCGCCAACTGCCACAGTGTCTCGATCTCCTGAGCAGGCGGAATGACCATGTTGGCGCTGCCTGCGTCGCCTGCGCTGTGGGCTTCCGCCGGCAATGGCCGGGTATGCCAACACAGGGACAGTTGCGCGCCGATTGCGTCGAGCAGCAGGTCATGATCGATCGGCTTGGCGAGGAAGACGTCGACGCCGGCTTCAAGGCATGCCCATTCGTCTTCACGGCTGGCGCTGGCAGTCACCGCAATAATCGGGACGGTGCGCCAACCCGGCATCTGGCGTATGCGGCGCGTAGTCTCATTGCCGTCCATTGCAGGCATCATCACATCCATCACAATCAGATCGGGTTGAAAGCTGGCGAGCAATGCCAGGCATTCCACGCCGTCGCAGGCGCAGCCCACAACGAAGCCCAGCGCTTGCAGCATGTCCCTCAGCATCGCGCGATTTTGCACGACATCGTCGACGACCAACAGTCTCCGGGACTGGCCCGCGTAGCCGACAATGGTCCGCCGCGCGGACAAGACTGCCGGGGAGCAGGTGGCAACCGGCACGGCCAGTTCGAACCAGAACACGCTCCCCTTGCCCGGCTCGCTCGAGACGCCGATGTTGGCGCCCATGAGGCGCACCAGTTGCTGGCTGATGGCCAGGCCCAGTCCGGTGCCGTCCTGGCGCCGCGGGATGTCGGCCACCTGTTCGAAGGGCTGGAACAATCTGCTGAGCTGTTGCTCGCTCATACCGATACCGCTGTCGGCCACCTCGAAGTGTAGCCGTGTAGTGGTCTCGCCGCCTTGGCAGGCAGTCCGGTCAGTCGTCGGCACCGCCCATACCCGTAGCGAGACGGCGCCGCGATCGCTGAATTTGACCGCATTGCCCAGCAAGTTGAGCAGCACCTGGCGCAAACGTGTTTCGTCGATCATGACCGCGACCGGTAGGTCAGGCGCAAGGTCGAAGTTAAACAGCAGGCCCTTCTCTTCAGCCTTGACACGCATGATGTCGACCACCCCGCGCAGGAATCCGTCGAGGTGGGCAGCGGTAGCGGACAAGACCATCTTGCCGGCCTCCACCCTTGCCAGGTCCAGGATATCGTTGATGAGCGTGAGTAAATGTAGGCTGCTTTCTTGAATGGTGGCCAGGCCGGTGGCCTGCAACTCGGTCAGCGGCTGGCCATCGCGCCGCAGCACCTGGGTATAACCCATGATCGCGTTGAGTGGGGTGCGCAATTCGTGACTCATTTGCGCCAAAAAATTGCTACGTTGGTGCGCCAATGCCATGGCCTCGGCCAGCGCCGCCTCACGCGCCGCTTCGCTTGCCTTGCGGTCGCTGATATCGCGCGCCACGCCGACCATGCCCAACAGGGTGCCATCCTCATCCAGCACTGGCGCCCGGTAAGTTTCCATCCAGACCAGGCCATTTGCGCTGGGGACGGCCTGCTCCAGGGAGATGCGTCGACGCGTCGCGATCACCTCAGCGTCATCATTGAAATGCGCGGACAATTCGGGCCGCAGCAATTCCTGGTCCGCCTTCCCCACCATCTCGCCGACGCTGTGCCCGCTGGCCGCGGCCTTGGCATGGTTAACTGCCAGGTATTGGTTACCCGTATCCTTCAGCCAGACCCACATGGGCAGCGTGTCAATCAGGGTGCGCAGGTAACGAGTTTGCTGGCGCAGTTCAGCGGTACGAGTCCGCACCCGCAGCAAGCCGAAAATTCCGAACCCGATCCAGGCCGACACCAGGTACATGAGGAGCGCGGTTTGCGAAATCCATTTTTCATGAAATGCGATTGCGCGCAACTCAAAAGTGGACCATTGGCCAAGGGAGAACTCGTTCCCCGTCGACAGTTCCACGGCCGTGACGTTCTCAAGCCGGACGTAGCTGTTGGACAACGGAACTTTGTATTTGCTGAGCCACCAGTCCGCCGTGCGCAATGCCTTGAAAGGGACCGCCAGGGTGGGCTGGTGGTCCAGTCCTATGGCGACTTCGTTGTACCGCTGCGAGGTCCAGTCCGCTTCCGTGGAAATGTCCGGTTCAAAATTCAAGACATGGAGCTTGACCGTTCGCGGGGTTGGCCCGGCATACCGAATATTCAACACAATCGTGTCGACCTGGCTAAGGTCCACACCCTTGCCAGCTATGCCCATCAAAAATTGGAGCTTACAGTAAGGATACTTCGTCTTGGGCCCCAGCTTGCAGCGCATGACAAAGGCATCGTGGGTAAGACCGAGCGACGATACCGTATCGCCGCCATAGTCCTGATGGTCATCGGCGATCCGGACGCCATGCGGTTGGCGGGGAGAAATTTCAATAATCCGCGTCATGCCGAAATGCTGCCAGATCAATAATGTCGGTGTGAGCAGCAATAAAAAAATTACCAAGTAGTAACTTTTGATCATTGTGCGGGAGGCTGGCGGATTCATGCTCGGATCAACGGTTTCAGGGACGTGAATCAGAGATAGGAAGTGCCAGGCGCCAAAGGCGAAGCATGACAGAGCCCGATCTGGATCGCGTATTCTACTCAAAGAAGGGGTGCCGGTGCATAAGTCTTCCCCCCTCAACTTTAGTCGCCGCCGCGATGGCGACATGCCTCCGCAGAGGCGCGACCGGCCAAATCCACGGCCGTGGGTGCCAGCTGATCGAGCGCGCCTCCTACGCAGCGGTCGGCGTTTCCCTACTCAGCAACAGGCCATCCTGATAGCGCGCGGTGCGTGCGCGGACGATACTGGCACCTCTTGCGCCCCCCCCGACCGATCACCAGAAAACAACCATGCGCCATTGGATACTGCTGTTAATCGCCGGCTTCATGCTGGGCCAAAGCAGGGCTGGCACCTTGCCCTGCATCGTCCCATCGGAGGCCGACGTCCTGCACTTGTTTACTCGCTGGAACTCGGCCCTACAAAGCGGCGATGCGCGCGCGGTGGTAGCCCACTATGCAGGCAAATCGGTGCTGCTGACAGACCGTCCGGACCAGATCTACCTGTCCGCCGCCCAAAAGCGGCGCTACTTTCGCGACCTGCTGAAGCGCCGGCCAGTGGCTACGGTAAACGAGCGGCAGCTCGAGGTCGGTTGCAATGCGGCCGTCGATGCCGGCACCTATACCCTGCGCTTTGCCGACGGCAGCGTCCAAACTGCGGGATACAGCTTCAGCTATCAACGTTTTGGCGGCCAATGGCTGATCGTCAGTCACCACAGCGCCACGTTGCCTGCGCTCCCCTCGCCTGGTGGTCAGGCGTCACGGTCCCATTTGCTGGCGCCGCCCCACCCTCCAACGGAAACGTCACCGTGATGCGCGTCGGCCCACCGACCTGGCTGCTGATTGCCAACTGGCCATCAAGGCTTACAACACGTTCGCGCATGGCTAGCAGGCCAAACGAATTGCCGCGCCGCTGCGCCGGTTCAAACCCGCGTCCGTTGTCGTCGATTTGCAGGCGGCACTGCATCGCCGCACACTGCAAGGTGACCGCGGTTTCCGTGGCGTCGGCATGGCGCGCCACATTGGTCAGCGACTCCTGCACGATGCGAAACACCGCGATCGCCTGCGCCTCGCTGAACGGCTGCCCCGCCAATGCCAGCGTCAGGCTGCAATCGATGCCACTGTGCTGGCGAAACTCGTCGACCAGCCACTCCAGCGCCGAGCCCACGCCCAGCGCCAGCGCGGTCGGATGCAAGGTCGTGGCGACACTGCGCACCACGCCAATGGTACGATCAACCAGTTCAGTCATCAGGCTCACCTGCTCGGACAGCCCCGGAACCTCGGCGCCGTGGCGCACCCGCAGCAGCGCCGCCTGCATGCGTAACGCGGTGAGCGACTGCCCCAGTTCATCGTGGAGCTCGCGCGCAATGCGTTTGCGTTCGTCTTCGCGCGCACTCTCACGGTAAGCGCCCAGTTCGCGCAGTTGCGCATGGGAGGTGGCCAGCTCGCGCTCGGCCCGTTTCTGGGCAGTGATATCGCGGCCGATCGCCACCACCCCGCACACGGCGCCGTCGGCGCCGCGCTCGGCGGCAAAATGAACCGCCATCTCCCGGGCGCTGCCGTGGCGATCGTTGAAGCACAGGTTGACCTCGACCATCTGGCCGCTGTCGAGTACCGACTGCAAGATGGCCTGATACTCGGCCAGCGGCAAGTTGCCGCACCAGTCTTGATCGGGCATCGGCACCTGCGCGCCGCGCTGGAGCAGGGCCTGCTGCAGCGCCGGGTTGACATAGGTGCGCTGCAAGGACCGGTCATAGCGCACCACCGGATCCGGCAAGTGCTCGCACAGGGTGCGGAAGCGCGACTCGCTGGCACGCAATTCGGCGGTGCGTTCGGCCACCTGCTGCGCCAAGCTGTCGCGGTAGCGTTGCAGGGTCAGCTCGGCTTCGCGGCGCTCCCGGTTTTCCGCTGCCAGCAGCGCGTTCTGGGCCGCCAACTGGGCCTGCATCGCGGCCAGCCGCAGGTGGCTGGTGACGCGCGCCAGCACTTCCTCGGCCTGGAGCGGCTTGGTCACGTAGTCCACGGCGCCGCTGCGAAAGCCCGCCACCTTGCAGGCCGTTTCGGACAAGGCGGTCATGAAGATCACCGGCACCGCGCCCAGCGGGCCGCCTTCCGCCTTAAGCCGGCGGCACACTTCCAGCCCGTCGATATCGGGCAACATGACGTCCAGCAGAATCAGGTCCGGCACTGCAAAGGCCGCGCGCCGCAGCGCCTCCAGGCCACTCTGCGCAACCGTCATGCGCAGCCCATGGTTCTCCAGCATGGCTACCGCCAGCGCCAGGTTGGCCGGAGTATCGTCGACAATCAGTATCGTGCGCTCACACAGGTCAGGCGAGATGGTCATGGTTCCCTCGGACGGTAGATTGCGCCGGCGGCGGCCACTAGCGGTCCAGTGCGTGGTCTATACCATAGCGCAACATCTCCGCATTGCCCTGGAATCCCATCTTCTGCATCAGCCTCGCTTTATGGGTGCTGACCGTTTTATTGCTGATGGCGAGTTCGTCGGCGATCTGGTTCACGCTCTTGCCTGACACGAACAGACGGAAAATACACAGCTCACGGTTGGACAATTGCTCATGCGGATACTCCAACTGGCCGCCATTGGCGCCGAACACCATCTGCTCGGCCAAGCTCGGATCGAGATGGCGTCCGCCGGCGGCCACCTTGCGCACCGCCAGCAGCAAGGCTTCCGGGTCGCAGTCCTTGGTCATGTAACCGTTGGCGCCGGCGTTCAGGGCGCGCCGTACAACCAGCGCTTCATTGTGCATGCTCAGCACCAGGATCGGCAGGGCCGGCGCGCGCGCGCGGATCCGGCTGATCAGGTCAATCCCGCTAACGCCCGGCATCGACATGTCCAGCAACACCACATCACATGGCGTGACACGCAGGCTGTCAAGCACTTGGCCGCCATCGGTAGCCTGGGCCACCACGCACACATCGCCAGACAGAGAAAATAGCTGCAACAGGCCGCTGCGGACTATCGCGTGATCATCGGCAATCAGGAGGCGAATCATGTCTCGGCTTTCCGGAAAGAACTAGGTACACTAACGGCTATGCTATCAGACCATAGCCACGCAATTCGTGATTGTCTATTGCAGAATCGACGCGGTCACGCGGCCTATTAGAATATCAACAGCATAGCCAAAAACGCCAGTTTGCACAGTCAGGCGAGCACCCTCTGCGAGGTAAGAAAATCCTGAAAAACGTGTCACGGTATCAAACGTGGCCATCGACACCGGGCGCACACCCAGCGCTGGATTCGGATCCCGCCGCCGCGCGGCGTCAACCTGCTTGAACACCTGCAATGCGATTTCACGCGCGAGAACCGCGACTGGCGGCGCCTTACGGTCTCGCCACCAGGCAGGCCGGTTCTGTCCCGGCCGCTCGTGTGCGCGTTCCGCAAAAAAGACACCACCGAGTATTAACACAGCATTAAAAAGCCACCTTTTTTGCGGCTATGTTTCATCTAAGTCTACTGTAATCAAGCTTACATATTTGCTCCCCATACTTTTCGCTTTTTAAGGCCGGGAGCAGGCTATGCGTATTCTGCTGGTGGAAGACGATGAGATGATAGGCGACGCCATGCGGCTGGCCCTGCAGGCGGCGGGACTCGCCGTGGACTGGGTGCGGGATGGCCACACTGCCCTGGCGGCAGCCTTCTCCAGCTATGACATGGTACTGCTCGATTTGGGCCTGCCCGACTGCGACGGCCTGGTTGTCATCCAACCCCTGCAGCAACTGGCGCCCTTGCTGCCGGTGCTGATCGTCACTGCGCGCGACAGCCTGGAAGACCGCATCCAGGGCCTGGACCTGGGCGCCGACGATTACATCCTCAAGCCGTTCGACATTCCCGAACTGCTGGCGCGCATCCGCTGCATACAGCGCCGCCACAGCAAGCATCATCACCGCCGGCTCAGCACCGACAATATCGACCTGAATCTCGACACCCTGCACATGCGCGTCGGCGAGTTGGAAGCCCTGCTCTCACAGCGCGAAGCCGCCCTGATGCAGGCCCTGCTGATGAAGCCGGGCGCGATCCGCTCGCGCGATTCGCTGGAGCGCGAGGTCTACCGCAGCGAGCACGACGTGTCCAACAACGCGCTCGATTTCCTGATCCATTCCATCCGCCGCAAATTTGGCCAGTCGACGATACGCAACATCCGCGGCATGGGCTGGGCGGTGGCCCAATGATCCGCACGCGCTCGTTGCAGACGCGGCTGACGCTGTGCCTGGCGACCGTGATGCTGGCCGCTGCGGCGATTGCCGGCGCCGTCTCTTACCGCACCGCCTTCCACGAAGTCAACGAGCTGCAGGACGACCAGCTACGCCAGATGTCAGCGCTGGCCGAGCGCCGCCACGGTGGCACGCGCGCCGGCCTGCAGGACCTGGACAACCGGGTGGTGGATGTCGGCGCCCGCATCCTGGTCCAACTGCTGCACCGTGGCGCCTGGGGCGAGGTCGAAGGCGGCAGCAAGCCGCTGCCGCTCCCCGCCGCCCTGCCCGATGGCCTGCAGGTGCTGGAGCTGCAGGGCACGCAGTGGCACCTGTTTCTCCGTACCCTGCCGGGCGGCGACCGCATCGCGGTCAGCCAGAGCACGGCGGTGCGCGACGAGGTGGCCCGCAATGCGAGCAAGACCACCATCGTTCCCATCGCCATCCTGATTCCTGTACTCGGGCTGGCTATCATCCTCCTGGTCAGGCATATGCTGTCCCCGGTGATGCGCCTGGCGGCGGAGCTGGACCGCCGCGACGACGACCGGCTGCTGGCGCTGGACGACGCCGGCATTCCCAGCGAGATACGGCCATTTATCGCCGCCATCAATCGCCTGCTGCAACGGGTAGAACTGACCTTGACCCAGCAGAAGCGCTTTGTGGCGGACGCCGCGCATGAACTGCGCACCCCGCTCACCGCGGTTTCCCTGCAAGCGGAACTGCTCGCCAGGCTGGACCTGGATGAGCCGTCCCGGCAACAACTGTTGGCGCTGCAGCGCGGCGTGCTGCGCGCGCGGCACCTGGTCGGCCAGTTGCTGCTGTTGGCGCGCCTGCAGGGAAGTTCGCAGGCGCTCCCCCCTTCCATTCCGGTGCACACCATCTGCCAGCAGGTGCTGGAGGATCTGCTGCCCCTGGCCGAGAAGAAAAACATCACGCTCTCCGCCGACGTCAGCACCCACGACAGCATCCGCTCCAGCGTCCTCGACCTGGGCGCCGTGCTGCGCAACCTGGTGGACAACGCGATCCGCTACAACCGCGCAAGCGGCCAGGTCGACGTCATCGCCTTTCATCGCAACGGCTGCCTGACCCTGTGCGTCAGCGATGACGGCCCCGGCATCCCGGCCTCCGAGCGCGCGCTGGTGCTGTCGCCCTTCTACCGCGGCAAACAAACCACCGAATCCGGCTCGGGACTGGGCCTGGCGATCGTGCACAACGTGGTGCAGCGCATGGGCGGCGCCATTGCGCTGGAAACCAGCATGCCCGACGGCCGCGGCCTGCTGGTGCGGGTAAGCCTGCCGCTGCGGCCGGCGGAGCCCGGCCAGTCGCCCATCCCCATGCCGGCGAAAGCAGGCTCCCGTATCAGTTGACCTTCCCTTATTTACTACCTGCCCCCGTGGCGCCTTTACTGAAAGCACCTATGTCAACCAAACCATTTCAGCAAGCACTACTACCGGCCCTGATCAGCCACCTCATCCTGACGCACGCCTACGCCGAAGAGCCTTCGGACGCGGCTGGCGCGGACAGCGCCGCCATCCAGGTCATCCGGGTCGACGCCCAGCGGGCCACCAATGCCAACACGCGCCAGGCCCAGCAGGAAGCGCCCAACCTCGTCAATCTGATGAGCGCCGCCGAGATGCGCAAGCTGCCCGACGTGAACATCGCCGAATCCGTACGCCGCATTCCCGGCATTTCGCTGGAGACGGATACCGGCGAAGGACGCTTCGTGAACATTCGCGGCCTGGACGCCGACCTCAACAGCACCACCTTCGGCGGCCTGCGCCTGCCGCCGTCGAACAACGCGTCACCCTTCGGCGGCGGACGCGCAGTCGCGCTTGACGCCATCCCAACCGGCCTGGTCGGCGCGATCACCGTCACCAAGACCAACCTGCCGGAACAGGACGCCGAAGCGCTGGGCGGCACCATCGAGATCACGCCCAAGACCGCGCCCCGCAACGGCAAACCCTTCCTCGATGCACGCATCGGCAGCGGCTACGAGCCGCTGCGCAGCACCGGCATCACCGACCTGTCGTTCACGACCGGCACCCGCTTCGGTGCCGACACGGGTGAGAACAATGGCTTCAGCCGCGCACCCTTCTCCATCGTGGTCACCGGCGCCTATTACGAAGACAAGCGCGGCATCGACGACGTCGAGCCGGCATTCCTGGACGACGGTGTCCATGCGCCGCTGACCTATGCGGGCTGGGACCAGCGCTGGTATCAGTATCACCGCCGCCGCCATGGCGTCGGCGTCGACCTCGGCTACGAGCCGGATGCGCGCAACAGCTACTACATCCGCGGTTTCGACGCCGGCTACACCGAGACGGTGCTGCGCCAGCGCCTGACCGTCACCCCCGATGGCGCACCGGTGGCGACGACCACCGGCTTCATCGACGGCATGGGCGCCAACGGTTTCGACAAGACGCTGCGCGACGAAAAGGAAACCATCAACAACAAGGTCTTCATGGCTGGCGGCAAGAACCAGCTTGCCCATGCCATTCTCGACTACCGCCTCGGCTACACGCGCGGCTCGTACAACAAGGAGCACGACTACAACTCCGATTTCAACTACACCCCGCCGGCCGGCGCCACGATCAGCTACGACAACAGCGGTCCGGGTAACGTACCGGCCTTCACCGTCAACGGTGCCGACTACCTGAATCCGGCCAACTACGCGCTGGTCAAATTCCAGAACAGCACCACCGACATCGCCGACCACGAGTGGTCGCTCGCGGCCAATCTGGAATGGGACACGCGCATCGGCAATTTCGACGAGGAGAGCCTCAAGGCCGGCGCCGGCGCGCGCCTGCGCAAGCGCACCGTCAACGGCCAGCCCTATTCCTTCAGCAACCTGCCGGCGCTGCCGCTGACCTCGGCCTCGTCGGGCGGCAACGTCTCGTTCTACAGCGACCTGTACCAGAACGGGCCGCAGATCACGCCGGGGCTGCTGCAATCGCTCTACGGCAGCCAGCAAACCATCTCGGCCGGCGATGCGCAAAATGCCGCGCTGCAGTACATGCAGGACAAGGAAAACGTCTACGCCGGCTACCTCCAGTACCAGATGCGTGCCGGCGCGCTGGGCGTGACCGGCGGCGTACGCGCCGAAGCCACTCGCGCCAACTATGGCGCCAACGCCAAGGGGACGGACGCCGGCGGCAATGCCTTCATCCAGCCGGAAAACCAGGACCGCAACTACGTCAACTGGTTCCCCAGCGTGCAGGCGCGGTATGAACTGGACCAGGCCACGCTGATCCGTGCCGCCATCTCGACTACCATTGCCCGTCCCGGCTTCAGCCAGGTATCGGCCTCGCTGAACGTCGATCCCGGCGCCAACACCGTCACCAAGGGTAATCCCGACCTGAAGCCGACCACCGCGCATTCCTTCGACCTGTCCTTCGAGCGCTACCTGGCGAATGCCGGCATCGCCGCGGTCGGCCTGTTCGACAAGGAGATCAGCAACTACATCGCCGCCAGCCAGACCAGCCAGACCTTCCCCAACAACGGCCTGTTCGCCGGCTTCGTCGGCGTGGCCCACGTCTATTCGTTTGCCAACGTCGGCAAGTCCTATGCGCGCGGCCTGGAGCTGAACTACGAACAGCGCTTCGCCATGCTGCCCGGCTGGCTGGCCGGCTTCGGCGCCGGCGCCAACTACACCTTCGTCGATTCCAATTTCGACATCCGGCCCGGCGAACACTCCACCCTGCCGTCGACGTCGCGCAACACCGTCAATGCGAACGTCTTCTATGAGGCCGGCCCATGGAATCTGCGCCTGGGCGCCTACCACCTGTCCCGCAACCTGTTTGCGATCGGCGGCAGCGCGGCGACCGACGTCTACTCCGAGCGCCGCACCTCGCTCGACTTCGGCGGCTCGTACGCGCTGGACAAGCATGTTTCGCTCTACCTCAACGCCAAGAACATTACCGACACGCCGCTGAAGTTCGCGGAGGGCACCAGCAACCGCACCATCCAGCGCGAATACTACGGCCCGACCTACCAGGCCGGCGTCAACCTCTCCTACTAATCTTTTAAAGGAAATATGATGTGCCAATCCCGTCCACGCAGCGCCGCGCTTGCACTCCTAATGGCTGCGTTCGCACCGCTCTGCCACGCAAGCCCGGCCTCAACCTTTGTCCACCTGCACGACATCGCCCTCGGCGGAGAAGGCAAATGGGACTACGCCAATATCGACGTCAGCCATCAGCGCCTGTACGTCACGCACGGCAACCAGGTACAGGTGGTTGACCTCAACACCGGCAGCCAGGTCGGCGCCATCGCAGACACGGAAGGCGCGCACGGCATCGATTTCGCGCCGGAGCTGAACCTCGGCTTCACCAGCAACGGCCGCGCCGACAGCGTCACCGTGTTCGCCCTCGACAGCATGAAGGTGCAACAGCAGGTGAAGGTCAACGGCAAGAATCCCGACGCCATCCTGTACGTGCCGCAATCGCACCAGTTATATACGTTCAACGGCAAAAGCAACGACATCACCGTGTTCGACGTGCCCAGCATGCGCATCGTCCGCACCATCCAGGCCGGCGGGCGGCCGGAGTTCGCCGTCCATGACGGCGCAAACCGCGTGTATTTCAACCTGGAGGACAAGAACGAGATAGGCGTGATCGATACCGCGGCGGGCAAGGTGATCGCCCACTGGCCGCTCAGCCAGTGCGAGGAGCCTACCGGCCTGGCGTTGGACCGCGCCCATGCACGCCTGATCTCGGCCTGCGCCAACAAGGTCGCGGTGGTCACCGACGCCCATGACGGCCGGCGCATCGCCGACTTCGCCATCGGCACGCACCCCGACGCAGTCGTCTACGACGCCAAGAGCGGCACCGTGTTGGTGTCCAACGGCGACAGCGCCACGATGACCGTGGCCAGGCAGTTGACGCCGGACCAGTACAAGGTCGAGGCCAGCGTGGCGACGGCCAAGGGCGCCAAGACCATGGCCTATGCGCCGGCTACGCAGCAGGTCTATCTGCCTGCCGCGGTCAATGGCGGCTTCAAGATCCTGGTGCTCGGACCGGCCGCCAGGTAGTCCTGCCTTACTTGCCGTATTTGTCGAACGCCGCCAGCAGTTCCGCCAGCGTCTTCTTGCAGGCCGCTGCATCGGGACGGCTGGCGCGCAGTGCATCCAGGGCTTGGTCGATGGCCTTGTCCACCACGTGCCAGTCGGCGGCGGCGCGCGGCTTCAGGCCGGCTTCCGCCTGGTCCCAACTGACTTCCAGGTCCTTGATGCGGGCCTTGGCGCCAGCCAGGTCGCCCTTGTCGACGATGGCCGCGGTATCCGCCGCGATCTGGCGGAACTTGCCGAGGTCGCCCAATCGGGCTTCGGCAGCCTGCGCTGCAGGCAGCACGCCCTGGAACGCAGGGACACCGGCGACGTCCAGCGCCAGCACTGCAGCGGCGGCAACCAGCATCATTTGTGGGAATTTCATGGCAGATCCTTTCAGGTAGGGGATGAAGTCGTTGCGCGTGCACGGCTGATGAAGGCGACCAGTCCGGCGATCACCAGCAGGAAGACGATGCTGGTGTTGACAGTGCCCCAGCCGATGCCGCCGTACTCGGGCGATTGCGACAGCAGGTCGCCCAGCGAGGCGCCCAGCGGGCGCGTCAGAATGTAAGCCAGCCAGAAGGCCCACACCGGGTTGGCGCCGAAGCGGTAAGCGGCGTAGATGGCGGCGATCAGCCCGCCGAAGATCATCACACCCAGGCGGAAGCCGAGTCCCAGCGCTTCCGTGGCCAGGTCGCCCGCCGCCGTGCCCAGCGCGAAGGTCAGCAGAATGGCGGCCCAGTAAAACAGCTCGCGCGGCCGCGTGACGATGGTATGGATGGACAGCGTGCATTCACGCCAGTACCAAAGGAGGAACACCGTCGCCAGCAGAACGCTGAACACGGCGGTGCTGAGATAGAGGCTGACGCCCATGCCGTCGGTCAGCAGGTCGGTGACCTGGGTCCCGACGACGCTGAGCAGCACCACGGACAGCCAGTACACCCACGGCACATAGCGCGGTTGCCTTAGCTGGCAGATGATCGCCGCCAGCAACACGCACAGGCTGACGGCGTCGGTAAGCAGCGTGCCCAGCCCGATATTGACGGCCAAGTAGTCGGCGCCCGTCTCACCCACAGTGGTGGACAGGATTTTGATCAGCCAGAAGCTCAGCGTCACCTCGGGCACTTTGTTCATCATTCCGGTGCGGCGGACTCCGGCTTGCGTCAGCATGGTCATCTCCTTGTTCAAGAGCGCCCATTAAAACCGAAGGAAAGTTAAAGCCGCATTAACGGACTTGCCAAGCTGCGCTGGCCGTCGCTACTTCTCTCCGGCGCCAAGCATTTTTCGCGCGATATTGTTGACCTTGTGCCTGGCATAAAGCGGGCCGCCGAGCGCGCCGCCATGGAAAAATGGAATGGGCGCTTTTATACCTTCAACAACGAACAGATTCGTCTCTGCCTGATCGACGATACGGTATGGATGGTCGAATCTGACGTGCGAAAATTTATCTCACCCGCTGTAACCGGCCGCGAGCAACGGCTGTTGGGTCTGGATTATGGAATAATCCCCGGTTTCGGCCGACCTGGTTATAGTGAACGCGGCCTCTTGCGTCTGTTGGCGCTACGCCTGCAACGCCGCGGTGGCGAAGCAGAATTGAAGAAATTCCGGACATGGTTGCAATCGGAAGCGATCCCAAACGTAAGGAGGCTCCCGACCTCATCAGCGGTTTGACCTAGAACGTCGGCCCGAAAGAAGCGCCTAAAGTCCCCGGCTAACGATAGCCGTCAACAGCGATAGCACCGCGGCCACGCCCAAACTGGCCCGTATTCCCGCCACGAAGCTAGGCATCTGCACCAACAGCGTGCCGAACACAGCTACCGCTAGCGCTCCGCCTACTTGCCGGCAGGTGTTGAAGACCCCGCTGGCCGTGCCAGCCAACTCCCCAGGCACGCTGGACAGAAGCACCGCTGTCACCGGGGGGGCTACAAACGGCCCGGCCAGACCTACCAGCATCATCAGCACAGCGATCAAGCTCACTGGCGCGGACACCGACAACGCCGCTACCGAAGCCAACCCCAGCGCCATGACCACCAAACCGACCACGATCATCGTCCGCGCACCGAAGCGCCCTACCAGCCGCGCGCTGAAAGGTGTGAGGATCAACCCAATCAGCATCATCGGCAAGAAAGCTACCCCGGTGGCCGACGCAGATAGGCCTCGCTGCTGCTGCAAGTACAAGCTCATCACGAACGGCAGGCCGTAGTAGCCCACCATAAAAGTGAATCCCACAGCCAAGGAGATACGCGCTTTTCGGGACGCAAACAAAGCCGCTGGCAGCATCGGGTGGGCGCCACGGAATTGTGACCATGCGAACGCGGTCACAGCGACTGCTGCCAGAACGAAGGCAGACCGCACCGGTGCGGTATCCAGTCCCTGTGCACCGGCCTCAATGGCGCCATAGATAAGTGCGCCGATTGCGGCTACTGCCGTCACTTGACCCTTGATATCATAGGGAACTGGTTGACGCGGCGATCGTGGTGCACGCGCCAAGAATGCCAAGGTCAACAGACCAACTGGCAGGTTAACAAAGAATATCCAGCGCCAACTCCACGACGCCAGCCAGCCTCCAATCACTGGACCGGACGTAGCCGCCATTGCCCCGCCCATCGCCCAGAGGGCAACTGCATGTGCGCGCTCGGCAGCTTCTGGATAGGCTTGGCGGATCAAAGCCATGGAGGACGGCATCATCGCTGCTGCGCCCACTCCCTGCGCGAAACGCGCCGCTATAAGTACCGTAAGCGTAGGTGCCCATCCGCAGCTCGCCGAGGCAGCGACAAACACTGCCAATCCGCTACCGAAAGCCCGTCGCGCGCCGATGCGGTCGGACAGCGCGCCAGCGGACAACAGTAGCGCGCCAAACATCAACGTATAGCCGTCCACCACCCATTGTAGGCCGTCCACCCCAGCATTTAAGTCACGGCCCAGCGTAGGTAGTGCCACGTTGACCACCACGGCATCCAGCGCGATGACGAAGAAGCCCAACAGCGCTGCAGTGAGCGTAGCTCGGGATGTCTTGGCGCTCATACGTCAGGCCAGCGACAGTGTGGTGATCGCCCAGAACTGGCCCAACGCTCGGGGAGCCCGGTGGTTTGCATGGTTACTTCTTCTCCGATTGAAGTGTGTCTAGATGTCGCCGAAGCGCCTCACGTGCTCGCTCGGCGGCGCCCGCTCCCACACGCTCAGCCAGCACCTGAGTGAGTTGCTGCAATTGGCTTGCCGTGAAGCCGACGTTCATACTGATACGCATGTGCGCCTGCAGTTGCGGCTCGGTGCCTGGCAATGCAGACAGCATGCCGACGGTACCGAGCTCGCGGCTTTGCCAGTCGAGGTTGTCACGCTCGAAGATGTCGCCAAATAGATGGGTGCGTAGATACTCGTTCGCCGTTGGCGCGAAATCGAACAGCGGCCCTTCGACTGTCCCGCCCGACAACTTGGTCTGATTGGCCGTGCCTGCCGCCAGTAGCGCATCTCCCTTCGGTATGGAACGACTGGGTGCGCTACCGGGTGCATCTTGGATACCGCGCTGCTTGCGCTCCTCCAGCACCTTCATGAATTCGCCCAGCGCATTGAGGCTGCGCGGAAAGCCGGCGTAAGCGTAGAGCTGCACCAGGATTTCCTGGATGTCGCTCACGGTCATGCCAGCATCCAGTCCTTGGTTCAGAGCGGCATGCAACTTGACGATATCGCCGGCGGCAGCAAAGGCCGCAATGGGCAAAAGAGCCTGTTGGCGAGCAGTGAGGGTTTCGGAAATGCTGGATGCGGTGGCTGGAACATGAGTCATCTGCTGGATCTCCTGCGCATGGGATACGCTCAATGTAGTGATTAGGCCGAGGGTCATGGCAAGTGCACTGGAGTGAAAGCACGCCCTGCGGTACTTAACGGGAAATGTATTGCTCATCGGTGACCTTCTCCATCCATGTCACGTTCTGTCCATCCGCCAAAGGGGTGACTGCCAGGTGCGTCATAGCCGTACCAGGGGCGGCGCCATGCCAATGCTTGACGCCAGGCGGGCACCAAACCACATCCCCAGGCCGAATCACCTGTACGGGCTTGCCCCATTCCTGCGTCAGCCCCACGCCGGAGGTCACCACCAGCCTCTGTCCTGCAGGATGGGTGTGCCAAGCCGAGCGCGCGCCAGGTTCGAACGTCACCAGGCCGCCAGAGGCATTGATGTTCTTGTCGGCGGGCCAGACAGGATCGATACGCACCCGGCCGGTGAAAAACGCCGACGGACCAGCGACCGAGGACTGGTCGCCAGCGCGCGTAATCTGTTGCGAGCCGACGGAAGCATCGACTAGCTGCTCAGCAGCCATGACCGAGGTGGCATGGAGCGCAGCCACACACAGGGCAACTTTAAGAAATGAGTACATGAATGTCCTTACCTGATCTTGAACGGTTTAGTCGCGCGGCGGGCCGGCAAGGTATTGCTCGTCGGTGACGTGCTCCATCCACTCAACGTTCTTGCCGTCCAATGCCTCCTGGATGGCGATGTGGGTCATGGCCGTGGTCGGAGACGCGCCGTGCCAGTGCCGGTGACCCGGCGGGCACCAGACGACATCGCCTGCTCTGATTTCGACGATGGCCTCGCCTTCACACTGTGTCCATCCGCAGCCGGCCGTGACGATCAGGGTCTGCCCTAGCGGATGGCTGTGCCACGCCGTGCGTGCACCGGGCTCGAAGGTGACGGCGGCACACGACACGCGAGACGGCGCCGGCGGACTGTTCAGCGGGTCAATGCGCACCGTGCCGGTGAACCACTCGGCGGGACCTTTGATGGAAGGCTGGGAGCCTGCGCGTTTGAGTTCCATAGATATTCCTTTCAATAATCTTGAGTTGGCAAAGACAAGCTCATCAACACTGTGCGGCGATTTCAATCCGCGTCTTTAGAGGGCCACGGGTACGCAGCATCCGAATATCGCCACTGATGTGGCCAAGCTTTATGAGGCCATCGGCATGGCCAAAGCGCTTGTAGAAGATGGCCAGATTGCCCCATGGGGCGTAGTAGGTGATGTCGCCGATGGATGGCGTCATGCCCGCTGGCGCCCCGGCGACAGAGAGTTTCTTTGGCAGCGGCGCGATCTTTTCAGTGGAGGCGTAGTCCTCCAAGTCCAGCGTTAGCGGCAGCAGACCGAGAAAGTCGCGTGCGGCCGCGCCATCTTCCAATTCGGCGGAAAGCACTTGGTCATTGATTGTCAGATAGATCTTCATAGAACACGCTCCTTGGGCCGATATCGTGGACACATCTTTCGCAGTCCTTGTTAGCGACCGAGGCTTTGAACCACATCTCCGATCAAGTTTCTCTCACCCGAGTGAAACTCTACCCGCCTCACAATTAGTTGAGAAGGAGGTAAAATCTGCATACTATAGTGCAATGAATTCACCAATGACAAAAGAAAACCTCAACGATTTACAAGCTTTCGTGACCGTGGCCAGGGAGCGCAGCTTCACCCGAGCGGCAGCGCAACTCGGTCTGTCCCGCTCGGCGCTGAGCCATGCGATGCTGGCCTTGGAGGCCCGGCTGGGCGTCCGTCTGCTCTCGCGTACCACCCGCAGCGTGTCCACCACGGAGGCCGGAGCCCGGCTACTGGATACGGTGGCCTCGCGGATTGATGAGATCGAGCTGGCACTGGGTTCGCTCAGTGCCATGCGCGACAAGCCTGCCGGTACCGTTCGCATTACCGCCCATGACCACGCCATCAACACCGTGCTCTGGCCCCGGCTATTGCCGCTATTGAAGGACTACCCCGATATCCACGTCGAATTCAGCGTCGACTATGCGTTTACCGATATTGCCGCGCACCGATTTGATGCCGGCGTGCGCTCCGGCGACCGTGTGGACAAGGACATGATTGCCGTGCGCATTGCCCCGGACCTTCGCATGGCTGCAGCAGCCTCACCTAGCTATCTGCGCGACAAGCCGTTACCCGCAATCCCGCATGATCTCATCGAACATTGCTGCATCAATCTGCGGTTGCCCACGCATGGTGGCCTGTACGCCTGGGAATTTGAGAAGAACGGCGAAGCGATCAACGTGCGTGTAGGTGGCCAAACCACGTTCAACAACACTTTTCTGATGCTGCAAGCTGCACTGGACGGCATGGGCGTTGCCTTTGTGCCCCTGGACATCATGCAGCCGTACATCGATGAAGGCCGCCTCGTACCGTTACTACAAGACTGGTGGCCGACGTTTCCGGGCTACCACTTGTATTACGCCAATCGCAGGCAGATTGCGCCCGCGTTAGCCTTGGTCATCGCGGCCTTGCGGTGGGATGAAGATAAAAGATAAGGCTGTTACGGGTTGGCTGCGATTCAGATAAAGGCTTCATAAGTGGCTTTACCGGGATCATACGATGGTTTTTTGCGGCACAATTTTCGATATAGAACTGAATCGCCACCATACCACTAGACACTTCTGAGCCATAATTCTAGGCAGAAGGAGTCATCATGAGTGGAAAGCGGTACACGGAAGAATTCAAGGTTGCGGCAGTCAAGCAGGTGATTGATTGCGGCCATCCTGCAGCAGAGGTGGCAGAGCGCCTTGGCGTGAGCGTTCACAGCATCTACGCATGGATCAAGCGCTACGGTGTTCCAGAGACCGAGCGTAAGGCCAACGATGCACAAGCCGAGGAAAT